>Ga0247609_10001606_pt1 | contig 26348 bp, 21 predicted proteins | sample 172DNAGHGlowgp2_FD_193487 | JGI IMG/M metagenome (GOLD analysis project Ga0247609, IMG submission 193487) | Sheep rumen microbial communities from Palmerston North, Manawatu-Wanganui, New Zealand - 1728 DNA GHGlow gp2 | ecosystem: Host-associated > Mammals > Digestive system > Stomach > Rumen ...
CATGCGGATAGGTACATTCTCGTAATTGCCACACCGTTCTTCTTTCTCGCTTCAAGGGCAAAGATGATATTTCTCTTGATATTCATATTGTTATGCTATTTTATGGTTGAAAGAATGGTAATAAGACTATCTTCGATTGCCTCTGCCGAAGGAATCTCTTGATAGGCTAAGTCTGGTAATTCTCGTAAATAAAGGGATTGCAGATTATTCCACATTGTATGAAAATCCGTCAATAAAGGAGAATCCCCCATCGTCTTACCTTGCCATCCATCGGGTTTTTCAAACTCCTGCTGATCATGGTCAAATAATGCTTTCAAATCTGCCTTGAAGTCTTCACTTTGTAAATAGGCGTGAGTCTCAGTGTCACGCAGAAGAAAATAGAGATCATAGAAGTGGCGAATCTTAGCAGACAGTTCTGGTATAGGGTTGTTAGCAAGTGAACAACGGAGCAATGACACCAGTTTCTCTGTCAACGTGCGTCGTTTGTCAAGAACGGTGACTTCGAATGGCTGCATATCGTATTCCTTTATCAGACTTTCATTGCCACTTTTGATGATGAAGTCTGTTAGGAAACTGCTTAATGTGCATTTCTGTGAAGGGTATGGATTGGCGAAAGAGTTTATCTCCACCAATATCTGACCAGCCTTTATCGCTCCAACCTGTTCTATTGCAACAGCTCGCGGATAAGCATAAAATGCTTTATGGTAGTGAGAGCCTTTACTGGTTACTCCAGGGATTACAATTTCTTCCAAGCCAGCAGTCATGTTCTTTGCGGTACGGCGTATGAGGTTCTTTAGCTGATTGCCGCTCAATGTCCATGCTTCTGCAATGGCAACATCGATATCTTCGGAGAATCGAGCCCCTATGCCGTATGCTTTCGAAAGACTGGTGCCACCCTTGAACACCGCCTTGCCATTTATGTCACCTTCTGCCATCAACTTCAGTGAACGGCATATCCAGTAATCCTTCTCAATGAAGATGCTTTTGATACCGAGTCCGCCCTCAGTTATTGGACGTGATGCTGCGTTGATGGCATCTGCAAACAGTTGTTCGTTCTCATGTAATTTCATAGGATATTCCAGTTTTTCTTGTTAGGTAATGCCTGCTCAGAGATGGGCAGTTTGTAATTAGTGGTTCCGTTTAGAGTGTTCTTTAGAAGTCCTGCATCAAGACCGTTTTGTTCCATGATGGCACCGAGAAGCGCTCTGACGTATGCAGTATAGTTCTCTGCCAGTTCTGTCAGTTTTATTTTCTCCGCCTTGGAAAGTGCACATATAGTACTGCCAAGTAGCGTCACCACACTATCAGGACTGCTGGCAGGTATTTTCTTGATAAACTTCAAAGCATCAAGTATTCTTAGAAGCGGGATGTTTTCTTCTGTGATGGGATTATGCTGCTGTAAAAAGGAGATATCATAGCCCCCTCTTGTCAGTGGATGACGATAGCGATTTGTACCAATCAATAATGAAGAGGTGATTTGCGTCGTTAGTCCCATCAAAGCAAATGCTCTATTGCCAGTGATATAACCAACTAACTTGCCATTCTTCTCCAAAAAGTCCTTTGTGATTTCTTCTGGTACGGGTTTCAATGTTCCAAAGATCGTTTTCCGAGGCTTGTAATATTTGCCTTTGGATAACCTATGGAGCGTACCTTGGTCAACAAGTCTATTAAGAGCCTTGACGAGTGCTCCTTGATATTGCATGTCCACATTGAAGTCGCCAATAGTGAGAACTACGCCATCAGGGGTATCACTTATCTTCTTCTTTATATCTTCACCTATAACCATAATTAATATGCTTTTGATGGTGCAAAGATAATAAAAGTCTTGTTATTGACGCAAAAAACAAGACTAAATATAATCGAATTAGCAATAATTTAACATTTGGAGCGCCGTTTTCTGTATTTTTTTTTTCAAAATTATAATAAATTTGGGACAGAACCAAGGAAAAATGCTTTCTATTTATTTTAATGAATGCCTTTGTAATCAACGAATCAGCATTTGGGTGTAAACTCAAAATCTACACCCAATTTTACACCCAAAAATTGCGATACGGAAAGATATTTTGTGATATTCCGATTTTTAGTTAATTTTGCAAACGGCTGATATACAACCATTTGGGTATTTTGTGATATTCTAAGAAACCATAGGTTTGGGAGCCTCTCTCTCCGCTGAAATAAAGTAGAGAATGTTATTATAGTGTAACACTCTTTATTACTAAAACGGGAAAGCTATCAAGCTTTCCCGTTTTTTATAAATGTTTACATAATAAAAAATATTCGTTGTTTCTAATTTATAAAAGCTCCCAAAAAAAATTATATATTTAATAAGAATTATGGAAAAAATATTCAAATCAACAATTTAATTTTTCATATATATTTTATAATTATATAGAAAAACAAAACAAAATTTAAAAAAACAACAAAATATTTTTCAATTTAAAATAAAATAAGTATTTTTGCAAACAGATTAAAACAATATTTGTAAATATGATTATTTCAGAAAACTTTTTTTGGTGGTGGCAAAACTCAAGATTCAGCTAATCGTGAGAAGATAGCCTTATGCCATAAAAATAAGCATAGTTTAAAAGGGTCTGTCGTTCTTACGACAGACCCTTTTAAACTAAATTATATTAACGAGACCAATAAGAGATAAAACTAAATAAATATTAACACATTAAAACAAAATCATTATGGGAAATAGACAAAAAAGATTTATTTTACCTGAGAGTGAAATACCAACTAAGTGGTATAATATTCAAGCAGACATGATAAACAAGCCAATGCCCCCACTCCACCCAGGAACCAAGGAGCCACTGAAGGCAGAAGACCTATATCCGATATTTGCCGAAGAATTGGCTCGTCAAGAGCTAAATCAAACTGACGCATGGATAGATATACCAGAAGCAGTTCGCGAAATGTACAAGTACTATCGTTCAACTCCCCTTGTTCGTGCTTATGGTTTAGAAGAAGCGTTAGGCACTCCAGCACATATATATTTCAAAAATGAAAGTGTCAGTCCCGTAGGAAGCCACAAATTAAATTCCGCTCTTCCTCAAGCGTATTATAATAAGATTCAGGGAGTAACAAATATAACAACAGAGACCGGCGCAGGACAATGGGGTGCAGCACTTTCATACGCAGCCAAGGTGTTTGGTTTGGAATGTGCTGTATATCAAGTAAAAATCAGTTACAATCAAAAGCCATATCGTCGTTCAATAATGCAGACTTTCGGTGCAACAGTTGAAGCATCCCCATCTATGTCTACCCGTGCCGGCAAAGACATCATCACTCGCGATCCAATGAATCAAGGCTCCCTTGGCACAGCCATAAGTGAAGCAATTGAGTTGGCAATGTCCACACCCAATTGTAAATACACTTTAGGGTCAGTGCTTAACCACGTTGCTCTGCATCAATCAGTTATTGGTTTAGAAGCAGAAAAACAAATGGAAATGGCCGGTGAATATCCTGATATGGTTATAGCTTGCTTTGGCGGTGGTTCAAATTTCGGCGGAATAGCATTTCCTTTCATGCGTCATAACATATTAAAAGGAAAGAAAACAGACTTTATTGCAGCAGAACCATCATCTTGCCCAAAATTGACTCGCGGAATATTTCAATATGATTTTGGTGATGAGGCCGGTTATACCCCACTCTTGCCGATGTATACATTAGGACACAATTTCATGCCAGCCAACATTCATGCCGGTGGTTTACGTTATCATGGTGCTGGTGTAATCGTGAGTCAATTATTAAAGGATGGTATGATGCGTGCAGTAGATATACCTCAATTAGAGACATTTGAAGCCGGCACATTATTTGCCAGATCTGAAGGAATAATTCCTGCTCCTGAGAGCAGCCATGCCATTGCCGCTACAATTCGTGAAGCTTTGAAATGCAAAGAAACAGGTGAAGAAAAGGTAATCCTTTTCAACCTCAGCGGCCATGGTTTAATAGACATGAGTGCTTATGACCAATATTTATCTGGTAACCTTCAAAATTACGAACTGACAGACGAAGATGTTTCTTCTAACATTTCCAAATTAGAAAAGGTTATTTAAATATTAAAAAATTGATATAGACTCCAATAACCAACATACGGATTAACACGATCTTTAACCATTATAAAACAGTGACAGGTCGTGTTAATCCAAAGATGAACCCAATTAACATTCAATGAAAAGGATAGCAATACAGGGAATAGAAGGCAGTTTCCACGATATAGCCTCTCATCAATATTTTGAAAACGAAGAAATTGGACTAATATGTTGTAAAACCTTTGAAGATGTCTTTGATGCAATCCGTCAAGACTCAACCGTCATTGGTATGGCCGCTATTGAAAATACCATAGCAGGTTCGCTTCTTCATAACTATGAGCTTCTCCGTGATGCCCCTGTTACAATAGTTGGTGAACACAAACTACGGATAAAACACTCCTTAATATGCCTTCCTGAGGACAATTGGGATAGCATTTCAGAAGTACACTCCCACCCTGTGGCCCTAATGCAATGTCGTGACTTTCTCAATCGACATTCAAACTTAAAAGTCGTGGAATCGAGCGACACTGCCGGTGCCGCGTTCACAATAAGCAAAAACAATCTACACGGACATGCCGCCATAGGTTCTTCAGCGTTAGCTAAAATGTATGGTATGAAGGTGTTAGAAGAGGGTATCGAAACCAACAAACACAATTTCACTCGTTTTCTAGTTTTTGCCAGTCCCACACGTGCAAATCTACTTCGTGATATTCGCCAATCAGATAAAGCAAGCATTGTGTTTTCATTGCCACATGAAGAAGGATCATTATCACAGGTGTTATCAGTATTAACTTTTTACAAATTAAATTTAACAAAAATACAATCTCTACCCATTATAGGAAGAGAATGGGAATATATGTTCTATGTTGATGTTCAATTTTCGGATTATACCCGTTACAGCCAAGGCATAGACGCTATTCGTCCTTTAACATCAGATTTAATGATTTTAGGAGAATATATTCACGGAAAGGAATGGATATGAGGAGAATATATTTTTATAAAGTATGTGTTCTCTATTTGAAATATTACACATTTTAGATATATGATTTTTCAAAAAGAAATAACATTGCACTATATGTCCAGAGGTTTTCATCTGATTACAAATGAAATAATCCGCGAACTGCCACAATTACCAAAGTCTGGCATCATGAACATATTCACAAAGCACACAAGTTGCGGGCTTAGTATAAACGAAAATTGCGACCCCGATGTGCGTGTAGACATGGAGACAATATTCAACAAGTTAGTTCCTGAAAATGCCCCATATTATACTCACACTTTAGAGGGTTCAGATGATATGCCTGCTCATGCTAAATCAACAATAAGTGGAGTGAGCCTAACAATTCCAATATGTAACGGACGTTTAGGCTTAGGAACCTGGCAGGGAATATATTTCAACGAATACCGTTCTCATGGGGGAAATCGACATATTATCATTACAGTAATTGGAGAATAATCTATAGATTATATCAACGATGTTTTCTCCATATTTAGAAGCCACTTTTTTTTATCAACCCCTGCAGCATATCCAGTAATTTTATTATTTTTGCCAACAACCCTATGGCATGGAATAATCAAAGCTATAGGATTATGTCCAACCGCCTGTCCAACTGCCTGAGCAGACATCCCATTAGCTCCGTTATCCACATCAATATCTTTAGCTATTCTCCCATATGTAACAGTCTCCCCAAAAGGGATATCAAGTAAACGTCTCCACACATTCAATCTAAAAGGAGTATCTTTAACATATATCTTCGGCGTAAATCCGGGATCTTTACCATTAAAAAAAATATCCAACCACAAAACAGTTTTTTTAATTTCCGGATTTTGATATCCACAACAAAAAGCATAATTATTTTCAAAAATGTGTTTTTGATTTTCAAACCACACTCCAGTTATAGAATCATTATCTGCAGATATAAAAAGTTTACCTATAGGTGAAACATAATCTGATATATACATAAAGTGTAATCAAAATAAATGAAAAAACACCCGGAACCATTTAGATTCCGAGTGTTTATTGTATTAAACAAATTGATTATCTTGTTCTTGCTAGATTGTTGTAACTTGCCATAACTCTTCTATAGTATCCATCGGTCGCTGCCTTACGCTGCATACATCTCAAATCACCTGAGTTCCACAATCTAATAGCCTTTTCCATATTTCCTTCAGGATTATACTTTTCTTGGAAGATAACAAACATTTCTCTACTTTTTTCACGAGAAAACCTATCATTCAAAGTAAATTTTCTATATCCAACAATGTTGTTAACTTCTCTAACTAAAATCTCAGAAATCTGCATACATCCAACCCATTTACCATTAGGAGAAACAGCTCTCACATTACCTCTACTTTCTACCTGCTCAATTGCATCCATTACAGCTCCCCATTTTTTGTTAAGATCAACACTTGATTGAGCACTTGCAGAAATTGCAATAAATGCAAAAGCAATAATAAAAAATACTTTTTTCATAAAAATATAATTTATGTCGGAAAATTAAAGCATTATACTTTTTACGACTAATCAAATTATGATTATATTCCGACTGTTATTAAAATATTTGTCATGTTATAAAGCAAAATATAAAATTTAGCACAATAACAATATGACAAACAATCATTTAGACCTTATATTTAAATTATTTGTTTAAGCAAAATACATAAAACAAATTCAAATATTTCCTAAATCTTTTGCAAATTTAGGCATTTTATTTCTAAAAAACAAGAAATTAAGTGTAAATCAGTACACTTTAAAGTTTTTTTAAGAAATGTTTTGTCTTAAAAACCAATAAATTATGTTGTTTAATTTGTGCTAAAAATTCAGTACACAAAGGGCTTTGTGGGGATTTTAAGTGTTATTGCAACAACAATTATTAATTAACTTTTTTTAAGTTTAAAAATTTAAATGTTATTCAATAAGCATCACTAATACCCATTATCCAAATTAATTCATAATAATAATGCGAGGCTTTGATTCATTGTGAAAATGATCAAGTGCTGTCACAGCAATTGTATGATTAAATATATCACCTTTAAATGCCACAGAATTATTACGTGTAATAATTTTAATATACTTAGGATTTTCAAAATCCATTATTTGCCCTGGAGGGAAATCATAAACAACATATGCAATTACTCTATTCACTTCTCGTTTAGTATGATCAGGTTTCCAGCTTAGAACTGTGAAATTCCCTTCAATCTTCACCCGTATTCTTCCAGGTCTTTTAGGAGCTTTTTCCTTAATGAATGTCATTCTAGGCTGTAATGCCGGATAACGGTGATAAACCCTTTCCAATGCAGTACGATATCCTGCCGGATTTTCTTCAATCATTGCTGCATACCATTGACAAGAACCCTGAATATTATTCAAACTCCGTTGTATAGTATACTTTGCGTTCATTTGATTTTTTGTAGAATCATTAGGATCAATTCCCTTAATAGTTCTTTCAACATCTTGTCCAATATAAACAGGACGATTATTACAATAATCATTCCACCAATGAGCCAAGATTTGATAGTCAGCAACTTTTGTACCAATATTCCAATAAATTTGTGGAATTAAATAATCCACCCACCCCTCACTTTGCCATTTTACAATATCCGCATATAAATCATCGTAGTTCTGCAATCCTTTTGTTGCGCTTCCATAGGGTGAATTCTGTCCATTGGGGTCGTTTCTATAAATGCCAAAAGGGGAAATGCCGAATTTTACCCATGGTGCTTTACTACGAATAAGATCATGTATATCTTTAACGAGTAAATTCACATTATCCCTTCTCCAATCAGCAATATTATTGAATCCCCTTGGGTCATTCTTAAAAAAATGTTCATCATCGAATGTAACACCGGGTTCAGGATATGGATAAAAATAATCATCCATATGAATACCATCCACATCATATTTATTAATAATATCTTCAACAACCAAGCACGTGTAATTCCTAGATTCTTTGAGAGCAGGATTTAAAATAAATTGATCGCCATATCTAATAATCCATTCCTTATGAAGAATAGCTGTATGAGTAATAGCCATTTCTTTCGTTCCTTTAGTCTTCATGCGATAAGGATTAATCCATGCATGGCACTCCATACCTCTGTCGTGACACTCCTTCACCATCCAAGCAAGTGGGTCCCATCCATCTTCTGGTGGCATCCCCTGTCTCCCTGTAAGAAATCGACTCCATGGTTCATATGAAGAATAATATAGAGCATCACCTTCAGGCCTCACTTGAAACAAAACAGCATTAATTCCAGCCTTCTGTAGTACATCAAGCTGTTTAGAAAGCATATTTCGTATTTGTTCAGAAGTTTTACCTAAAAATTGTCCATTAACACACTGAATCCATGCGCCACGGAATTCCCTCTTAGGTTGTTGCATTAATTCTAAATCTTGAGCACAACAAATATTAATTGCAAAAAACAAAATAAAATAAAAATAAATACAAACAGTTTTCATATCAAATGATATAAGTTAGGCATAAAACTTCTATTATATAACTAAATAAGAAAAAAAACAAAATGAGTTTAAATAATAAAAATCAAATAAATGGAGTAAGAAAATTTCCAAACCATCCAACAGTTCGTTTCCATTTGCCAATTTTTTTCCAATTTTCATTATCTAGAATATATGAATCTTTTTTGTCCAGTTCAAATATTTCAACCATCCGACGAGTAGTCTTTTCACCGAAAACAACTGTATTTATTTCCAAATCATACCTAATACTTCTACTATTAAGATTAGCCGAACCTATAGTACAAAACTTATCATCTACTATCATAATTTTTGAGTGATTAAATCCCTTCTTGTAAATATACACTACAGCTCCCTTTTTCATGAAAGCATGAGCCACGTACAAACTTGTTTCAGGGGTTAAAGGAATGTCTCCTTTTTCAGACACCATAATCTGCACTTCCACTCCACGATTAATAGCATCAGCTATAGCTTTTCTTATAGTGGTAGTTGGAGCAAAATAAGGACTTATAATCTTAACACTTTCTTTTGCATTATTCAACATTGATATATACAGCTGGCGTATAGCTTTATTTGATATGTTGGGCTGCCTATTAATTATTGCAACTTTGTCTTCTCCATCAATAACAGGTACAGGGAAATATTTAGCACCTGAAAGTAAAAAGCCTGTTTGTTTAGCCCACATGTCTGCAAAAATATGATGAATATCATTTACAGCCGGTCCTTTGATTCTCATATGCATATCTCTCCATACGCCAATACCTTCCAATCCATCAATATAATAATCAGCAACGTTCATCCCTCCCGTATAAGCATAAATGCCATCAACAACAACAATTTTTCGATGGTCTCTAGTCAAATGATTTGCCCAAGGAAAACGAATTGGATCAAATTTTTGTATTTGAATCCCCAATTTTGCAATTGAATCATGTTTTTCCTTTTTAATAGGCCTATTGTTTGACGAATTCCCAAAAGCATCATATATAACCCTTACCTCAACACCTTGTTTCACTTTCTCATGAAGAATATTAATAAGAACAGAATTAATAGAATCATTTCTAAAATTAAAATATTCTAAATGAATGAATTTCTTAGCTTTATTAATATGTTCAAACATGTCAACAAATTTGTCATGACCATTAGTAAATAATTGGACAGAATTTCCATCAGAAATAGGAAAACCATATGATCTAAGGTCTCGAATTTCCAAAGAATCTGAACTGAATTTATTTAAATCAAAACAAATAGAATCATTAAATGTTTGAGATATAGCTGTTTTAGGATTTAAAAAACATATAAATAAGAGAATAACATATTTCATATTATTTATAAAATAATAAATCGTTTTAATCATCATATAAAGATTTAGATAATAAACAAAATAAAGTTATACATCATTTCATATATCCAATTGTTTTATAAGCGCAGGCATCCAATCCTCATTTTCTTTAACATGAATAGTATACATGCCTAAAGAACTTGCCATTTCAATATTCTTTTTGCCATCATCAAGGAATAAGGTTTCTTTCGGATTAATTCGAGCTTCTTCAATCAATTTATTAAAAATCGAAAATGATGGTTTATAATCATGCATTTCATAGCTATAAAAAAGTTTGTTAAAATAGTAATTGATAGAATGCCCATCTCCACTAAAACTGTTTTTGCTAGCCCATTCCACAACAAATGGATTTATGTTACTAAGCAATAAAACATTATATTTACTTTTCAATTTTTCAAGATTTTTCAACCTAAACAATTCAACGTTATCCAAATAACCTTTCCAAGCCCATTGTGCCATTTTAAAAGTAATAATTTTCACAGAATCGTTATTGTTGGCCTGTTGTCTTGCCTGCAAGTTCAACTCATCAAGAAATTGTTCCACCGACAACTCTCCATTTTCCACTTTTAAAAAGATGCCAGTTTGTCCATAAAGGCCCATCTGCTGTCTTGCATTTTTGATTCCCAATGATTCAAAACGCCTCCATGCTTCTTCTGGATTTAGAGGTAAGACAACACCCCCAAGGTCAAATATAATATTCTTTATCATCTTTGTAATAACTTAATATCCATTAATATTAATATTAATTTTCAAACCAGTCTATTACCAATCTATTTGTTCTAATCCATGTTGTTTCAAATACATATTAGTAGATGAAAAATGATGATTTCCAAAGAATCCCCTATATGCAGAGAGTGGAGAGGGATGAGCTGATGATAATACAAGATGTTTTGAAGAATCTATTAATTTCGCTTTGCTTTTTGCATAACTTCCCCATAACAAGAAAACAATATTCTTTTTTTTCTCGCTAACTAGACGAATTACAGCATCTGTAAACTCTTCCCATCCTCTATTTTGATGCGAACCAGCCAAATGTTGTCTAACTGTTAGCGTTGCATTAAGTAATAGCACCCCTTGTTTAGCCCATCTTGACAAATTACCAGAAACAGGTATATCAACTCCTAAATCATCTTTAATTTCCTTATATATATTAACAAGAGACGGAGGTATTTGAACGCCGTCCATAACAGAGAAAGCTAATCCATGTGCCTGCCCTATTTCATGATATGGATCTTGTCCTAATATCACAACACGTAGTGACTTAAATGGACACAAATTAAAAGCATTGAAGATTAACTTTCCTGGTGGAAAAATCTTATGGTTTGCATACTCATACTTCACAAAGCACACCAATTTCTCAAAATACTCTTTATCAAACTCTTCTTGCAAAAGAGCTTTCCACGACTCTTCAATATTAACCCTCATAATATTCACTCTTTAATAATTCCAGCATGATACTCCAAAAGTCCAGTAATAGGAGATCTAATAACTTTCCCAATTTTAAAGCCTGTCATTTCTGCTGCAATTGCCAATTCATCTCTATAGAACCATGCAATTGATCCAACAAAAAAAACGGGCATCTCCGGACAATGATATAAATTCACATTTCTCATGAAAAACTGAACAAAACAATCAACAAGGAAATCATGAATTACTTTAATATCCTTATGTCGGGCACAAAACATGGAAAGTTCAGCCAAAAATCGGTTTGGCATATTCTCCCTATAAACCTTTTGAATAACAGCTTGTAAAGTAAGGTTAGATTCCGTCAAAAAAAGCATACATATATCTTCTGGGAATTGTTTTTTTATGCAATTTCCAACAAGTCGTTTTCCAATATATGCTCCACTACCCTCATCTCCTAAAATAAATCCCAATGGTGGCACATTATCAACAATATCTGTACCATCATAATAACAAGAATTTGAACCTGTCCCTAAAATGCAAACCACACCTGGATTGTTACCACATATACCTTTAGCAGCCCCGAGCATGTCACTATTAACAAATATGCGAGCGTTGTTATTAAGTGCTTTTCTAAGAGCGGTAGCTACTATGTGAGATTTTTCATATGTACATCCCGCACCATAAAAAAAGATTTCCTGAATATCATCAAGAATATCTTTAACTTCAATACTCTTTGCATATTCCATCAACTGATGACAGAATTCATTATTTAAAATATTTATAATTTGGTGTTCATCAAGATGATATGGATTAATACCCTTAGTAGTAAACCATTTAACATCTTGTCCATTCACCACACACCAATCTGTTTTAGTAGAACCACTATCAGCAATGATAATCACAATATAAAACTTATCTAATCTCTATGATAAATAAAAATCAAATATAAAAAGAATTATTCTCCCGAGAACTGTTTAATCCTTTGTTCTTCTTTTAATTTACAAATCAGTAAAGTGTCTTCATTTTCAGCAACAATACAACCGTCCAATCCTTGCACAACTACTTTCTTCTCGCCAAGAGTGTGAATCAAACAATTATTTGTTTCATAAAGGTTCACTTCCTGCCCTACAACCACATTTCCATTATTATCAGCATCTAGCATTGTTTTTAGTGACCCCCATGTTCCAACATCGCTCCAACCAAAATCGGCCGGATAAACAAATATTTCATTTGCTTTCTCAAGAATTGCATAATCCACAGAAATATTCGGGCATTTAGGGAATTCTTTGTCTATCACACCCTGCTCTTCCGTTGTACCATATACGTTGATAAGTGGTTCGAAAATGCCATTAATTTCAGGAGCATATATTCTCAATGCGTTAACAATAGTATTAACACTCCAAATAAAAATTCCAGAATTCCAGAAATAGTCATCTTGCTTAATATATTGCATAGCAGTTTTAAGGTCAGGTTTTTCCTTAAAACTATCCACTCTAAAGACATTATTATTTTTTAAAGATGGCGCAGACATGTCAGCCAAAATATATCCGTATCCCGTTTCCGGTCTTGAAGGTTTCATTCCAAGAGTAACTATAGCATCAGAATCAGATGTAAAATCTAGTGCATCCTTAATAACAAATTTAAATTTCTGCTCATTGTTCACAAAATGATCGCTTGGCGTGACAACCAAATTTGCCTTTTTGTCAATAGATTTAATCCTCCATGCCACATATGCAATACACGGTGCAGTATTTCTTCTGCATGGTTCCAAAAGAATGTTAGAGGTAGGTATTTCCGGAAGCTGCTGTTTAACCATGTCCGCATATTTTATACTCGTAACTATCCACACATTTTGTGATGGCACAATATCTTTAAAACGGTCATAAGTAAGTTGTATGAATGTTCTTCCACACCCCATCACATCAATAAACTGTTTTGGTTTTTCAGTTGTGCTCATAGGCCAGAATCTGCTTCCAATTCCGCCCGCCATAATAACCAGATGATTGTGATTGATTGCCATATATAATATATATATAAAAGAAAAAGATAATAGATTTGCAAATATAAAAAAAATAAACGAGAAAATCATTTTTACTATTTGATTTTTTCATATTAAGTCAAAATTAGTTTTCTAAATGGAATAAGAATAATCCCAATTATGTTTGAGAAATAAAAATTTTCTTTTGTTATAAAACAAATAAAATAATAAATCATTTATTCTAGGCATTTTAAATAACACAAAATGCGGGAATAAATCCCGCATTTCATGTAGAAACATCTAATGATTTAATATTAAGTATAAATATTTGAAATATGCATATGTCGATTCTTCAGCATGTATGTAACTCTCAATTATCGATAAATTTAAAATGTAATATAAAACACATTAATTTTAAATCAAATAAAGTTAAAGTATCCTATATCAATTATTCCGATTTCCAGAACCAAACATATTGAATCTATAAATAAAATGAACCATCACATAAGAATAAATTGCATTAGTTTCGGTATCACTTCTCATCATAGCGCTTATATTTCGACTAATATTACTTCTTTGTGAAAGAATATCATATGCTTGAATAGATACTGTAGCAGCTTTGCCTTTCAAGAACCTATAAGAAACCTGTGCATTCCATATCAACTCATTTGTATTCATATTAGCGCTAGAGTATCCTCTTCTACTAGTAATACCAATATTTGTAGAAAAGCCTAATCCATTTTCAAGATTAACATTACCGGCCAATCCATATGAAAAATCATAAGTATCTCTGTTGTTTGCAGGAACTAATTTACTTTTCTGATTATTGTAACTAATATTTCCATTTAAACTTATATCCCAATAGTCTTCCCTATAATTAATTCGAATGTTTTCCCCTAATCTTAAATTATTAACTGTATTTTTCAATGACAAATTGTTCTGATATATATATCCAACATTGTTATTATAACTCACAGATGTAGATGTATTTATCGTTAAATTGTCGACAAACACCGGTCTATTATATCCAAAATTCCCACTAATACTCCAATCTCCATTAATATTTACAGGCATAGATATTCTTCCGCCCGTTGCTTCATTGTATTGGGTTCTATTTTCAATGGCATTCAAAGTATTTTGGAATGAAAGACGAGCAACAAAATTTTCTTGAGACACACTAATATAGTTATTCCAATCAATATTAATTGAATTAGTAAACGAAGGAGTCAAATCCGGATTACCCATTCTTATATTTAACGGATTAGAGTTGTCTGTCATATTGAAAAGATCTGTTATTTCTGGCTGTCTTGTACTTCCCCGATATCTTATTCTCAATGTATGCTGTTTATTGAATCTGTATCTAAAATTTAATGTAGGAGAAACCCGAATAAAATTCCTTGAAGCAATAGTGTCAAGCCCTTGATAATTATACTCAACTTTTTGCCTCTGAGGCTGTATATTAAGTCCAACATTCATATTTATCTCTTGTGTTACATATCTTAGTTGTAAATCGATATTATGAATATGGTTAGTATTGTCAGTGTATCTACTTAAATCATCATCTAGATAATCATAATAATTCCATGGGAGAAAACCAGCTCCAGTATTTCTTATATCAGTAATTAGGTCCTCTATGCCCCCCATATCATATGCTTTTCCATCACTATGCCTATTGGAGTAATTATATCTATAAGAAAATTGTAAGAATAATTTTTTTTGAATTAGTGGTTCTGTATAATTCAGCCCAAAGGTGAAATTCTTGGAAGAATTAGGAGTAGTCCTATATCTATATGTCAAAGCAACAGAATCATTACGCTGATAATAAGTAACATCGCTTAGCGAAAAGCTTTTGTTTTCATTATGAGAATAATCTCCGTTTAAGTTGATTGAAAAATTACGTCCTAAGTTATTAAGTCTTCTATTATAAATCAAACTTCCGTTAAAGCTGTAATTGTTTCCTTTACTTCTATTACCTGAAATATTTTGATTAACCAGAATATCATGACTTATCAAATCAAATTGTTCAAGAGGATTATCCACTCCGTCCTGTTCATATGGATCATTATTGAATGTTGCATTCCGTCCGTTACTATGATTATTAGAATTTCCAATTGAGAAATTTGGTCTAAATAACACATTTGACATGGAATCCGGCTTCCATTCAATCTTGAAATTTCCGGAGAATGAATTACTTCTACTCCAAGACCTATTTAAAGAATTTGAAAAAGAGGTATTTGTTGTAATAAAGTTTTGTGCAGCAGTACTTGTCCTACTATACGACCTTCTTCCTTGATATCTGACATTACCCCCAATTTCAAACTTTCCCCGTTCAAGAGCAATATTAGCGCCACCCATACCACTTTTAGTAATTCCTCCACCGCCACGGCCTCCACCGCCAAATCCACGATCGTTAACATTATTATATGATCCAATAATAGAATACTGTGTTTGATCTGCGAACCTATTTATATTTACTTTTTCTGAAAAACGTTCCTCAGTACCTCCTGCCAAATCAAGATTTCCAAACCACCCGTTCTTCATGCCTTTTTTTATAGACAAATCAAGAACAGTTTCTTCCTCACCGTCATCAATACCGGTCATTCTTGCCATATCAGATTGTTTATCATACGTTTTAACTTTTTCAACAATATTAGCCGGTAAATTCTTCATTGCCATATTTCTATCATTTGAGAAGAATTCCTTTCCTTCAACTAATATTTTAGAAACCGTCTTCCCATTAATCTTAATAGTTCCATCATCAGACACTTCAGCTCCAGGAATTTTCTTAATCAATTCTTCCAGAACACTTCCTTCCGGAACCCTGAAGGCATCAGCATTGAAAATCAATGTATCTTCCTTTACTTCCACTTGCCTCATAACTCCAGTGATTACGGCTTCTTGCAACATAATAGAATTAGGTGTAAGCAGAATCGTTCCTCCATTCACTTCCGTTTGTCCCTCTTTTACCTCCAACTGTCTGAACAAATTATGATATCCTATATAGGACACCTTCATTACATACGTTCCTACCGGAACATTTTTTATTGTATAATACCCATTTAAATTTGTAACTCCACCACCAATCATAGAAGTGGAATCTGGTTTCATGATTTGTACTGTTGAATATGATAAAGCTTCTGCACTTTCAGAATCCAACACCCTTCCAGAAACGGTGGCATTCTTTTGAGCAAATGCAATAAATGAAAATAATAAAAGAAGAAATAAACAGCAAAAACGTTTCATAAATAATTGGTTCTAAAAAGACAAATAATTACCGCAATAAATCTCTATAATAATAACAATACGGTTAAAAAAAAACGCCACATGATTATGTGACGTTGTAAAAAAAAGAAAGTTTAATTTACAATTAATAATAATTAGTTTTAAAACAAATAAATCATATTGATTTATCTCATAGCACATTGCATTTATTAATCTCTATAACAATTATGACACCATGGTCATAGAATCAAAATATGGAACAACTTTACCTGTAAGTAATGATTGTTTTACGTCTATAAGTCTTTGATTTTCAGAGCCCCGAAATAAAAGGTCTGTATTTCTCTTTGACTCAATGTATGGCCCATCAACAAGCACATCAATATAATCCATCAATTTTCTTTGTTTGGGCATCCTCAAAAGCATTTCATACATATACCCTGTCCAGCACCAAATAGTCTTATTGGTTTGCGACTTAATGGCATGTGCCAACTCGCTGAAACCATCCGGTTGATACATTGGGTCACCACCAGAAAAAGAGACATTAGCAAATGGATCTTTTATTATAATATCCATTATTTCTTGAGTAGACATATAATGGCCGTTATTAATATCCCACGACTGTTGATTATGACATCCCTTACACCTGTTGTCGCATCCTGCAGCATAAATTGCAGTTCTAAAACCAGGTCCATCAACAGCTGTATCCTCAATTATTTTCAACACTGATATCATTTAAAATAGTAACTTAATTAATAAATAACATTATCTATTATTATTACAATTTATCTTCAGGAAACAATGTTAATTGATTGCCTGAATCAATATGGGTTACCCTGTCATTCAATTCAGCCAACTTTCCTTTATTCCATCTATCTGTAGTTCCAACAAGATAACCTGTAATTCTTTGTAACTTATCAACATTTTTACTTCCGCATTTAGGACAAGCTACAAAATTAGGATCAGCGTTTTCATAGCCACAATCCATACATCTATTACGATTATGATTTACACTTCCATAGCCCATATCATATTTATCCATCATATCAACAATATTCATAATAACCTGAGGATTATGAGTTGCATCTCCATCAATTTCAACATAAAATATATGCCCCCCTCTTGTTAGATTATGATAAGGTGCTTCCACTTCGGCTTTATGTCTAGCAGAACATTTATAATAGACAGGAACGTGGTTAGAGTTTGTATAATAATCCCGATCTGTGACACCATTAATTTTCCCAAATTCTTTTCGGTCAAACTTTGTAAATCTCCCCGCCAATCCTTCAGCCGGAGTTGCAAGCACACTGTAATTATGTCTATATCTTTCAGAAAACTCATTAACACGATCTCTCATATAAGTAACTATTCTCAGGCCCAATTCCTGTGCCTCTTCAGATTCGCCATGATGTTTACCAATTAGAGCCACTAGACATTCAGCCAATCCAATAAAGCCAATGCCTAATGTACCTTGATTAATAACAGCTTCAATAGTTTCGTTAGGTTTTAAATTTTCACATCCAATCCATAGGCTTCTCATAAGCAATGGAAACTGTTTCGCAAATGCAGTCTTTTGGAAATTAAATCTATCATCAAGCTGTTTTGCAGCCACTTCTAGCATATTATCAAGTTTTGCAAAAAACAAATTAATTCTTTGCTCTTTATCATCCACATTCATACATTCGATAGCCATCTTCACAATATTTATTGTAGTGAATGAAATATTACCTCTTCCGATAGAGGTTTTAGGGCCGAAGCGATTCTCAAAAACTCTCGTTCGACATCCCATAGTAGCAACCTCATGCATATATCTCTTAGGGTCATCTTGATTCCATGAATCATCTTTATTAAATGACGCATCAAGGTTCAAAAAATTTGGGAAAAATCTTCTTGCCGAAACTTTGCAAGCCAACAAATAAATATCATAATTACGATCTTCTGGTAAATAGTTGACACCCTTTTTCTTTTTCCATATTTGGATTGGGAAAATGGCTGTTTCCCCGTTACCAACCCCTTCATATGTGCTTATCAAAATTTCCCTCATCACGCATCTTCCTTCAGCCGAAGTGTCAGTCCCATAATTAATGCTGGAAAACACTACCTGGTTCCCACCTCTTGAGTGTATAGTATTCATATTATGAATAAATGCTTCCATTGCTTGATGAACTCTTTCCACAGTTTTATTAATGGCATGTTGTAAAGCCCTATTCTCGCCCACCAAATTATCTAGTGGTTTTTTAACATAATCATCCACAACACATTCATAATAGTTCTTCATACAAATCCCCATCAATATTTCAACATTCTTTAATTCCTCTTTAAATGTATTTCTGACAAATGGTGCTAAATAGAAATCAAAAGCAGGAATAGCCTGTCCTCCATGCATTTCGTTTTGGGCTGTTTCCATAGAAATACATGCCAACATGCTAGCGGTTTCAATTCTTTTAGCCGGTCTGGAAGCACCATGTCCAGCAGCAAAACCATGATTTAGAATATTATCAAGAGGATGTTGGACGCATGTAAGAGATTTTGTTGGATAGTAATCCTTATCATGAATATGCAGATAATTATGTTTTACAGCCTCTGCCACGTCATCAGAAAGAAGGTAATCGTCTACAAACGGCTTAGTAGATTCACTAGCAAATTTCATCATCATCCCAGCTGGAGTATCAGCATTCATATTAGCATTTTCACGTGTAATATCATTATTTTTTATATTAATGATTTCCTGGAAAATTGCTTTAGTTTTGGCTTTTCTAGCAATACTTCTTTGGTTTCTATATGCAATATATTTTTTAGCGACATCTTTTCTTGAACTTTTCATCAATTCCATTTCAACCTTATCCTGAATATCCTCAACCGTCATTTGAGGGTTTCCATTTAGAGCAATCTTATCAGTAATTCTTTGAATTAGCCACTCATCTTCTCCTTTTTCAGTCTGCATCATAGCCTTACGAATAGCAGCCATTATTTTCTGTTCATTAAATCCGACGGTCCTTCCGTCACGTTTTACAACAGTTTGAATCATAATATTAGTATTATAAAATTAAAAACAACAAAATAAATCAATAAATAATCTTTCAAATGTATAACTACATCCGATAATCCTTAATCAATTTGATCAAATAAAAACGGTCAATAAATTCAAAAACAAATAGAAAATTTGTTTTGAAATTGAAGAAGAAAAAATAAAAACCAGATGAATGTTATTTACAATGCAAATATACTACAATTAGATTAATAAAATACTTTTTGGAAAACTTTTTTAATGTTAAATTTTGTTATATTGTTAATTTTCAAGAAATTATTAAAAAAAACAGACAACTTTAAAAAGTTTTCATGATAAAATGTTTACCAAAAGGGATGATTAATTAATTTGTTTAAAGTATTAAGAAAATAAAAGAAACAGACTAAAACATTGTAATACAAAATTGCAAAACTCTATAACAATAATACACGAATATATCAATTAAAAATAAAAACATTCTCTCTTAATCTGATGATTAAGGAACTATAATTACAATATCTTAAAATAAATCATTATGAGTTGAAAAAAAAGTCCAATTAAAAAGCTAATAGTATTACAAAGCAAACTATAAACAAATGCTTTTTTCCATTCTTTTATAAAAAAGAAATACCAAACCATCTCAATAATAACTACAAGAATCTCTCCGACAACAATTTCCGTCCAACCATTATTAACGCACCGAACGTAAAGATTTAATGGAATATTTGTCAAAATATTAACAAAAACAGAAGATATTAAAACTTTTTTACGTTTTTCAAGAAGTAATAACAAAACCCCAAGTTCAATAATAATTGTTGGGATCAAGGTATATAGAAGTTTTAACAACATGTTTTACGATGAAATTATATAATCGCCAAGATATATCCAGGAATAAGCGCTGCAGCTAAAATACCAAACGCCAAGCCCTCACGGCCTTTCAATACAGCATTAGCTAAATACAAAGTAATTGGCATGGTTAAATTTATCATAAACACGCCCAAAAGCACAACAAAAAGGGCAGATGATTTTAAATAATATGTAATAGCCACACAAATCAAAACCACAATTAATGTCTTTATAATCCCTCCAATTTTAACAATCCACCCACCACTCATTTTTCCAAACATTGCAATAGCCCCAAGTAAGAGTATGATTGTTTTGTTTTTTTCAATTTCAGCGGAAAAAGTTTCACCAATATAAGATCTGAACATAACAAAAACAACAATAGTACCGATAGCCCAAAAAGAGAATATAAGCTTTTTATTATTTATTATTACGATAGAATCCGAACCAAAGGAATCATCATTTATCATTATCTTATGAGAATAAATACCGTCACAAATAATATACAAAGTAGCAAAAAGACATAAAGTAATTAGAAATACAAAGAGAAGCGCCCAAGAATGAAGTACCAAGGCCAATGATAAGCCCAAAGCACCAGTTGACACAAACACACCTAACGTCCTCATGTCGTTTCCAGTTTTTATAACAGTCTGTTTTCCGCCCCAAACATGGAATAAAGAATTCCCAACAGCAAGAAGTATAGCAACAATATAAGTAGCGTTTTCTGCATACAAAGACTTATTGCTGACAAGAAGAATTTCAGTCAAAACAGCAAATATAAGAAAAAGGATAGCCCCAATAAGAATCCAATGCATTCTTTTCATCTTATCTACTAGAATTCCAGTAAAAGGCTGTGACATAAAAGCTAATACATTATAAGTCATAAAAACAGAAAACACATTTGACATAAATAAAGTTTTTGACATAACATATAATGCACAAAGACAAATGCCGTCAACCAAAAGATGCATAACAGCTGCCATTCCGACAAATGAAAAGGATTTACAAGAATCACTCATCGAATAAAATAATTAACTATTACAAAAAATTAACAAAAGACTCATCGACTAACATTGTCGTCAATGAATATCTAATTATTTAAGTAACGTTTATAGACTTTATAATTAGTTGTTTGTAAGAATCAAGCAGAATATTACATCATCAAATAATCTCAAATGCCACTTCCATCATATTAGTAAATGCATTCTGTCTTACCTCGGCAGATGCCGCCTCGCTTTTTACAATAGAATCAGAAATAGTACAAATTCCCAGAGCCTTATTACCTGACCGAGCCGCATTCATGTACAGTGCCGCTATTTCCATTTCAACAGCCAACACTCCCATATTAATCCATTTGTCATTATGTGCATTTTCGGTGTAAAAAGTGTCTGATGTAACAACATTTCCGACTTTAAATTTATACCCTTTTTCTTCACATTTATTAACAGCATCACGTAACAATCCATAATCAGCTATTGGTGCATATGTACCAGGCAATTCATATTGGTCAGCATAATTAGAATTTGTACATGCACCCATAGATATAATAAGGTCACCAATATTAAGGTCCATGTCAAGCGACCCAGCGGACCCGACTCTAATTATTTTCTTTACCCCATAAAAATTATATAACTCATAGGTATAAATACCTATTGATGGAATTCCCATACCATGCCCCATAACACTTATTTTTTTCCCTTTGTATGTACCTGTGTATCCAACCATGCTCCTAATGTTATTAAATTGCACTGGATTTTCAAGGAATTTTTCAGCCATCAGTTTCACACGTAACGGATCACCCGCCATAATCATATTTTCGGCAATGTCTCCGATATTAGCCCCAATATGGGGAGTTGGTGTTTTGCTCATAATAAAAGTATTTTTAAGTTTATAATTAATTATTCTTCCCAAATAAAAACAGCACCGTTTCTTCTTGCAGGATCAGCACCTTTAAAATCCATGGAATAAGGGCTACCTGTTGTTGGACTTTTTCCTAAATAGGTATGAGTTCTCATAGACATCAACATGAATTCATTATTAAGATAATCCTGCCACAAAAATACTTCAGCCTTATTTATATCATTTGTCAGTCTAACATCTCCTGGAAGTCCAAATCCAGAAACAAACAAATAGCGTCCATCTTCACATTGAAGAATGACCATTCCATTTCCTTTATCAATTAATTTAAAATGAGTATTTCTGTTATTGTCATTTGGATTTGTGTCATACATCAATCCATGTTCCAAAGCAACCATCGGCTTACCAGTTGCGAGATTAATAATTCTGAAAATTTTACCAAATGGGATATTATGACTTCTGTCTGCCATGGTTTCTATAACATTAAAATTATCGAACTCAGCATATCCGCCACTGTGTCCTTTATAATTAAAGGCAAATAAGGCTGTTCTAGACCCTTGAAAAGTACAAAGTTGATAACTTAGAGGAATTTCTCTTCCAAGCATTTTAAAATCAGATCCATTAAATGAATACTCATAATGCATAGAATTTTCGTCATAATGACCAACAATTCTAAGATATATTAAATCAAAATCATTTCCCTCAACATCAATAGTGTCATTATTCGTTTGATCGAAATATCTGACTATCAGATTATTTCCATCTTTAACGGCGCCAATCCACGAACATGGTACATTAATATTTCCAAGTCCTGCGACATCCCCATCTTTGAGGTTCTTTGTATACAATTCAACAGTAGAAACAGATGATGGCCCGACGACTCTTTGCGTAAGTGAGTTTTTAGCCCACATCAATTGTTCTGCTGGCAAAGTATTAAGTCTTAATCTTCCATCTATTAATTTCCACATAGTCTCATCAGGATTATGATTCCATTGCCACACTCTCCCCAATTCTTTTCCATCGAAATTATCATTTCTGTTATATGGAGAATGTGGCTTTACATTTACATCGATATCCGGCTTAATCCATGTTCTCGGAGCACGTCCCAGGTTTCCTTCAAGCCCCAACATCGGCCATCCATCTTTCCATGTAATAGGTGCTAAAGTAACAGTTCTACCGATGGAATGGAAATCCATCATGAGTAAGGCCCACCACTGCCCTTTTTGTGTTTGAACAATTCCACCTTGATGAATATTTGTACATGCAGTAGCATCTATATCTTCTTTCGGAATTATGAAAGAAGTTCCATCCGGCTCAATTCTTCCCCTCCATTGAGTTAATGGTGCAGCATGATACCCAAATGTTTCATCTGCAGTAATTACACATGTTTCATATGGTCCATAAATAGATTTTGCTCTAGAACATAACGTTCTTCCGTTAGGCCTGTAATCAGTGGAAATAAGATAATACATCCCATCGATTTTATACATATGATGTCCTTCTCCCACAGCACTTCCATTAGGAATAATAACTCTTTCTGTGCCTTCAACCGGACCACTCATGTCTTTCTTCAATTCCGTGCATTTTACTTCTCCATATCCATGTATGGCATATATTTTTCCATCATCGTCAAATAAAACACTCAAGTCATAAATATTCCCTTCCATATTATGATGAACCCAAGGCCCATGAACATCTTTACTTGTATAACACTGCAATCCTTTACCATTAACATTAGAATAAATATAAAATTGTCCATTTGCGAACCTGATACAAGGTGCCCAAATACCCTGGCCATATATTTCCTGATGGTTTCTCAAATAAAACCGATCTTCTGTAAAATCAAATCTATCAAAACAATAGGCAACATTTTCCCAATTAACAAGATCTTTAGAATGAAGTATAACTAATCCTGGCACAGAGTGCATAGTTGTTCCAGCCAGATAGTAATCATCTCCTACTCTAATAATGTCCGGGTCGGAAAATTCATCATAAAACAAAGGATTTGTAAAAGTACCATTACCATTATCTGCAGTCCAAGTATTAACTTGAGCCCAAGAATTTGCATAAATAAAGACGAGTAAAACGCAAATAATTTTTTTCATATTACAATTGGTCAAAACAAGATGAAAAATATATTTAATGCAAAAATAAAAGAATAATTTTAGTTTTGCAAACATTTGCATTTATTTTAAAGTATATATGATAAACATAAATTAAAAGAGGGGGAAAAAGTCAATAAATAAAGCCCATTTAACAAAAAGAAGATGGAAATCTAATCAAAAGTAAAAGATTTCCATCCGTATTCCATATAGCCGTATATATTAACTAATCGAGTAGTTGCGTAAGCTTTGCCATTTGATCAGGAATTTTTATTCTTTGTGGACACTTAGATAAGCATTCTCCACATCCCACACATACACTTGCCAATTCTTTATCCTTAATAGATTCTTTATATTTAGCCACAAAGGCTTGTTTTTTTTCATTATATAATGAAGAAGATTTGTCTGCAGGAGGCAAAGACCCATCATTAACACAATTGTTATAAAAGGCGAAGTTTTCTGGTATATTAACACCATAGGGACATGGCATACAATATTTACAATTAGTACATGGAATATTTGGATATGCAACCATATTGGACGCAATTTCTTCTAAAAGCAACAGCTCATCGCTAGTACATGGGTCCAGAGGAGAGAAAGTATTAACATTCTCAACTAATTGTTCCATGGTAGTCATACCACTTAAAGCAGTAAGTACATTTGGTTGAGTTCCACAAAATCTAAACGCCCACACAGCAGGGGTGTCATCAGGCCTAACCGATTTCAATTGATTTGCATATACATCCTTAATTTTTGCAAGTCTCCCCCCCATAAGAGGTTCCATCATAACAGTTTGTATACCTCTTTTTTCACATTCAGAATATAAATATTCAGCATTTACATTCCTTTTATTCATATCTTGAGCATGTTTCCAATCGACATAATTCATTTGAATCTGTACGAAATCCCACTTATATTTTTTATGATTAGCCAGTAAATAATCAAAGACAGCCACATCGCCATGATACGAAAATCCCAAATGTCTAATTTTCCCCTTTTTTCTTTCTTTCAACAAAAATTTTAAAATACCATTGTTTAAAAAACGATTATTTAAATTATCCATTCCACCCATTCCAACTCCATGAAGTAGATAATAGTCAATATAATCCACTTGTAATTCCTTAAAAGAATTATGATATAATTCCACAGATTTTTCATATGACCATTCATCTTCACCAAAATTTGACATTTTAGTAGCTATATAATAGTCTTTTCGTTCAAATCCACTTTCTTTCAAGGCAATTCCGAGAGATCTTTCGGATAAATTATTTACATAGTGTGGAGATGTATCAAAATAGTTAACTCCATGCTCTAATGCGTATCTAACCTCAGCATTTACAAGTTCTTGATCTATTCTCCTATTTTTATTCGGTAATCTCATCATACCATATCCCAATAAGGATACCCTGTCTTTACTTTTCCGTTGAATTCTATATGTCATACCATTAGCCGCAGCAATTGGATTATTCTTTTTATCATCAACAAACAAAGACATTGGATTAATGGCAATCAAGGCAGCCGCTGATGCAGATGTAATACCAATTCTTTTCAAAAATTCTCTTCTTGAAAATTCCTTTTTAGAATCTCCCATATTATTTAGCATTAATAGTTAGTTAAAACAACAGATTATAAATAAATACAAGGATATACACTAATAAACTTGATGAAACACAAGCATGCAAACCAAAATCCAACTATTTATGTTTAAGATAATAACTTACTCCTCTTTTAACATTTTCCTTAACAGCGTTTGAAGAGAAAGTAGCGCCAGTTACTCCATCAACTTTTGCAGTAGCTACTTTTTTAACAGCCATTCCATTCCATTTATTAAGCAGCTGAGAAGTCACCATTTTAAAATACTTAGGTGTTTCAGAGTTTTGCAATGCTTCAATCTTCTGAATCTTATCTTTTTTAATATAAATTTTCAATGGTGTAGTACCTTTATATCCTTTAACATCAGAAGCCAATTTAGTGGTATTAACAATATAGACACCATTAGATTTAGACATTATTTCGTCTTTTACCGCGCTCATTAATAGTATTGCACACACACATACAATAATTGAATAGTAAAACTTCTTCATAATAATA
>Ga0247609_10001607_pt1 | contig 26342 bp, 28 predicted proteins | sample 172DNAGHGlowgp2_FD_193487 | JGI IMG/M metagenome (GOLD analysis project Ga0247609, IMG submission 193487) | Sheep rumen microbial communities from Palmerston North, Manawatu-Wanganui, New Zealand - 1728 DNA GHGlow gp2 | ecosystem: Host-associated > Mammals > Digestive system > Stomach > Rumen ...
GTTTAGGATATTGATCAATCTTTTATTTCTCAATATGAAATAGCTGCACAAAATCTTGTTCAGTATATTATGCAATCCAGAGAGATTGATTTCATTACTAAACTAAGACAGTTATTAACAGATTTACTTATAACTGGATATACATTCTTTAGGGTCAAAGCTTCTCCAAGTGGTGAAAATATTGATATAGAAGTTTTAGATCCTCTTAATACTTTTGTTGATAGAAATCCTGACTCACCTTATGTACGTAAGTCATATAGATGTGTTGTTCGTAAATGGATGACAAAGAGTCAAATATTAGCAAAGTTTGGAAAGGAAATTCCAAAAGAGGATTTAAAACAATTAAAAGAAGAATGGTATGAAGGTCAAGCAGTATATAGACGTTCTTATGCTGATTTTGCTCCACAAGAAGAAGGAGTAGAATTTGACACAATGCCAGGCTACCCTGATGATGAATATTCTGCTTCTCATCGATTCCGTTTAATTCCAGTTTATGATGTTGAATGGTTAGAAACTGGAGATGATTTTGTAATGAAACGTTACAATTGTATTAGAATCGGTGAAGAAATTTATATATTAAGAGGAGAAGATAAAACAGCTATTCGTTCTAAAGATAGGCCTAATGAGTGCGATCTATCTGTAAATGGTGTATATTTCTTGAATCGTTCAAGAAGACCTTATTCACTTATTCTTAAGTGCGCTCACTTATAGGATAGATATGACTTGCTTATATACTATCGTGATAATCTAATTGCTAATAGTGGTACATCTGGTACAATTATGGACATGTCTCTTATTCCAACTAATTTAGGTGTTCAATGGCCAGAACGTGTACAGAAATGGTTAGCATATAAGAAAGCAGGTATTGAATGGATTGATACAACTCAAGAAGGACGTAATGATAATGGTAATGCTCCTATCAATACAATCTTTAATGGTTTCGATGATACTCTTAAAGCCTAGGCTGTACAAGCTATTGAGGTTGCAATTCAATCTGTAGAACAAACTACTTCATCTATCACAGGAGTTTTTAGAGAAAGACTTAACGGTATTGAATAGAGAGATGCAGTAACAAACATTAAACAAGGTGTTCAGAACTCTTATATAGTTACAAAACATTATTTCCAACAAATGGATTTAATTGTTTGTGAAATGTTACTTGACTCTCTTAATCAAGCTAAGATAGCATATAAGAAAGGTTTAACAGGAACTATTATACTTGGAGATAGATATCAACGAGTATTTACTGCTCTTCCTAAATACTTTACAATGACTGACTTTGATATTCATATCACAGCTAGTACTGAAGTAATTTAGGAATTAGAACAATTGAAAGCTGTTATACCAGAACTTATAAAGAGTCAACTTCTCCCAGCAGACATTATATTTGAGGCACTTACAGCTAAATCGCTCACTGACCTTAAGTATAAAGTTCAAAAAGCTATGAAGATCCAGAAGGAAGAGAATAATCAACTTCAACAACTTAGTCAATAGGTTGAGGAACTTCAAAAGCAAAATCAACAATTACAACAAGAGTTAGAGAAAGCACAAAATAAGGTTGAAACTCTTAACGAAAGAAAGATTGAACTTGAAGGCAATAAGATACAATTAGAGTATCAAGTTAATTGGCTCAAGGCACAAACTGATAGAACCTATAAAGATAGACAAATGGATATTGAAGATAGACGTACTGCTATCGAGGAAGCATAGATTCATGATGGTAATCCTTATAACGATAAAGTGAAACATATATGAACAGTAAGATATTATATGATAAATCCGGAGCATTCTATCCAGAAACCTAGGGAACTTTAGTACATAATGATAGCATAAGAAGTGGTAGCAATGTTGCTACTGACTTAGCTACATTACACGCTTAGATATCCGCTTTAACTGGTGCTGATAAAGTGGATGGTGCTTTAAGTGTAGAAGTAGGATATGCTGTATGTAGTTCAGGAGATCCCTCCACTGCTGCGAGTTTAATCGGAGATAATTGGCAAACTTCAGTATAGCCTGCTACAATTGATAATCCTTATGCTTGGATGAAACTACAGTTTAAGTGGACAGTGGGTACTGTTACAACACCACTTACTCCTGTATTATGTACTATTGCTACTAAAGGAGTTGAAACACAAACAATGTATGCTAGTGTTCGTACTTTGCAAGGAACTGAAGGATTAGCAGGACCAAGTACTTTTAGTACATCTGATGCTGGTTTACCTGATACTGCTCAACCAAGTGTTACTTGGACATATTATTTCCCAGGAATTGATGAGCAGAACATTTATGGATTATGTGCTACTAGAATTATAGAACCAGGAAGTTCTAATCCTGTTGGTGCATGGAAGATTAAAAGAATGGCTCAATATCCAACTTCTTCATAATTATGGAATTTAGTATCGATATACATACAGCGTTAACTGGAGAAATTATTGTTGAAGATTTCTCTAAAGAATATGGATAGTATTTAGATGAAGAAGCTGAAGTAGTATATTCTTATGATGAATTTAAGTATAGCGAAACAGCTTCTCTAAATGCTATTATAAAAGTTAACACTGATAAAATTAAACTTGTAGACGTTCTCTTAGACAAACATGAAGAGGATATTGATTCTGTTACTTTTACTGTTGAAGAAGACGGCTACTATACAGTAGATCATATTATCCTTCCCAATATGACTTGGTATGAAAATGCATCATAGGAATATATTGATTATTATGATGTAATCTATATTACTGATGGAGAAAAAGTTTATAAACAAGTCAAAGGAGAATCTCTTGTAGAATGTACTGTAAAGGAAATCTTGGAAAGAAATATTGAAGGTACAACAATTCAAAAATGCCGTGTAGATGTTTTCTATACTGCTGGTCTACAGAATTGTTATATTTGGTATTGTAAACAAATCTTTGATGGACTTTTAAATACTTGCGAAAGAAATAAATATAGTGATTATATTTATGCAAGAGATATGATTTGGATGACACTTAATATTATAGATTACTTAGTAGGATTCAAACAATATCTAGAAGCTCAAAGAATTCTTGAGATGTTTTAGAGATGTGGTGGATACTGCAAGGATTTCTCAAAGACTAAACCTTAGGCTGACTGTGGTTGCGCTAGATGAACTTAAAGGCAAGGCAATACAGGAATATGATAAATTATTAAGGGAATTGAGGAAGGGTAAAAGACCTAAATATGATTTCTTAATGACCTTAATAAGTTATATAGGTTTACCTGCACGTTTAGATAATAGTGATTTTGTCGAACAACAATTAATAAACCACGATGATACAATCTATATACGCCGCCGTTAGTAATGGAAACCAAGTCCACTGTGGCAAGAGAATACCAAAGTACCAAGCGATGCCAATTCCTTTAATGAAGTCTAATTACTTAGGTGAATTTAGAACAGCACTTGAAAAAGCAAAAGCTCGTAGGAATTTAGGAATTGGTGATGAGTATACTCTCACTTGGGGCAATATCACAGGACATATTGAAGATAATACAGACCTAGTTCAGTTTATTGAGAATCAATGGAAATATGAATACGTTAGCCCATATATTCAATAGGAAATTAAAAATGTTAAGGAAGCTCTTGACTATGCTCTTTATTATGTAAGTACCTATGAGGCTAACGATCAAGCTGTACAGAATTTAAGTCGGCAGTTTGATGAATTAACACAACACGTTAACGGAGTACAACAACAACTTGAACGAGATATTGAACAAAACGCTAATAATATTCAAAATCTTGGAGAAAGTATTCAAAGTATCAACCAAAAAATTTCCGATATTAATGAAGCACTTCGTACTATAAATGTAGACCAAAATATACACGACTGGGTTGAACAAAATTTAGGACAATCTTCTACAATCTACTTTAAAGATATTACTGAAACAGTTGTCGATCCTGATACTGGTGAAGAAACAACAAATGTTGTCTTCCAAGTTATGGAGATTAAAATCTCTCAAGCTGAAAAGAATGCTATAATTCTTAAAGACGATGGACTATATGTAGAGGATTACTCTCAAGATATTAATGATTTAAAAGAACATCAAGAATAGGTAGATGAGTCTTTAGCTGATCTTAAATATAATACTGATTTACCAGACGAAACTACTTCCCCAGTACATGAGGGAGTTACAGTAGAACAACTAAAGAATAAATCAATGTCTGAAATACTTGATGAAGTATTATTCCCGGCAGAAGTAAGAGAATTAGTAGAACCAGAAATTTCTTATCAAGATATTGCTACATTGGTAGAAATTAATTCTCCTGTTGTTTATCCACAAGTTGAATATTTAGCAGGTGACGCTGGAGAAACTATTGCTTCATCTAATACACTTACATTAGGAGGTGATGAGTATGTTAGTGATTACTATGATCAAATTGGTATCTATATTTTCACTGCTATTACTCAATATGATGCTGGCGAGTATCTTAAAAATAATAGAGGAGAAACCACTGACAGACGAATAGAAGCTGGAGCAGTTTCAACTACTAAAAGTGTTAAAGTAACCTATCCTTGGTATGCTGGAAGTACTGAAGAAGGAGTAACTAAACAACGTTTAGTACCTGTTAATGAGATTTCTGGAGTTCTAGATTTCTCACTATCTAAACATGCTGTTATTAAGTTACCTGGAGCTAATACAACTATTAGTTCATTTAGGTTAGATAGTGGTTTAGGTTATCTTGATGTCGATATGGATGGATGGAACTTAACTACTGAGACTTTAAATGGTGTAACTTATAAAGTATGGACTAAATCAGATAGCTATGCTGCAATTTTGCCACATAGAATTAACTTCACAATTAGAATGTAATGTATAAATTTATCGGTGATTCTATATTAAATGCTTCATTTACCGTACAAGTTCCGAAACCTTTGGATAACAGAACGGTAGTAGCAAATATATATGAACTCTACAGCATCCCACCTGCATATGCATATGAAGGTATGACTGTTGCTAATATAGACAACGGTAATATTTATATGCTTGTGAATAAGTCCAAGATAGGTGAGAAAGCTGGTTGGAAAGCTTCCTACGAATCTATACAAATTATAGCCTGTGAACTTAATGAGTATAAAGAATGGAAAGCTAATACCAACGAATTATTTCAACCTATAGATCCATTAAAAGAATATCTCCATCAAGATACTTATTATTATATTTACGAAGATTCTCTAGATGGACAAGAGGAACTTCAAGAATATGTTAGACGCTCTGATTGGATGGAACTTCTTAATGAAGTTACAAGTAACAGAGCACAAATGGGACAACTAATTGCTGCTATTAGGGCTGAGTATACATCGTTAGAATATGCAAATAATACTTTCGCTCCTCTAACAATGTTTGATACAGATGACCCTGAATCATATATTAGTAAACTCATTTCTAATTACTACACTAAAGAAGAGGCAGATGAGAAGTTTGTAACTATTGAATCTTTACAAGACGATGATAATTTTATTTTCGTAACTAATGAAAGATATAGTGCAGACCAAGAAGCTCTTGCTCAATATCAACAAGATATTGCAGAGCAGCTTACTCATTTTGTAGTTACTGATAGTAATGCCTCTTTAAATTCTTTAGTAGTAGGTCGAATCTTATCTCCTGCAGCTGGAGGAAGACAACTTGTTATTGACGTAACAGCTGATGGACTAAAATCCGGAGATAAGAGATATGCTTTTATATCTGATATTCCAAATTTAATTACAGTAACTAAAGCTGAATATGAACAACTTGTTGCTAATAACGAGTTAATAGATGACGCTTATTACTATATCACTGGAGAAGAGGATAGCTATGTTCTAAGATCGGAATTAGAAAGAGACTATTATAATAGTAATTCAGTTAGAGGATTAGTATATAATTGGTCATATTCTAAAGAAGTAATTGATTAGTTACTTGCTGATATTGAAACAGGTAGCAGTGAAATATACTTTAGTAAGGAATATATCAGGGAACATTATGTTGATAATGATGAGTTGGCAACAACTTTATAGGACTATGTGCCAATATCAATGATTAAGAATAATGATGAATATATCTTTATTACTAAATCAGAATATCAACAAGACCAAACTGATAAAGATTTATATATTGACTCTACATATGTAAAGAAAGATTCCGATGCTTCTCTTAATAGCTTAGAAACTTCTACTATTAAAAATGGTGCCAACACTCTTACTATTACTGATATTCTTAAACTTAATAATAAGAGGATGGCATTCGAGGATGATGTCCCAGTTATTAGAGTAATCTCGCAAGAAGATTATGAATAGCTTGAGAAAGATCCTGATGTATTCTATTTTGTTTACAATACAAATCCAGAATTAGCTTTTGTGTTAGCTAGCGAATTACAAAACTACTATACTAAAGCACAGATTGATAGTAAGATTGTAGAAGCTGTTAATAGCAGATCTGCTTATGATATAGCAGTACAACACGGATTTGAAGGTACAGAAGAGGAATGGTTAGCATCACTTAAAGGTCCACAAGGTGAACAGGGTGAGCAAGGTGAAACTGGACCTAGAGGTCAGAAAGGTGAAACAGGACCACAAGGTCCTAAAGGTGATTCATATGATTCTATCAATGAACACATTGATTTCTCTACTGTATTAGTTGAAGTAGCTATTAAAAATACTGTTGAAAAGGTATTAATGAAAAGAATAGAAGATAATCAATATTATCAAGCACGTGCTTGTGGAAACCATATTGACGTTACAGAATTTGCTCCAGATCAATCAGTATTATCAACTTCAGGTACTGGATTAATATCTTTTATCAGACATTTGATAACTAATGATACTCAATTAGGAAACGATCTTATTTCGGTAACATTATCTTATAATAATAACCAAGTAGTCATGACTGAGAGTGGTAGTAGTAGTGACAATCCTTCTACTGTTAGTGTTCAAATGTTAACATTCTTTAGACAAATTACTGGTATATCTTCTGGCGATATTAAGCAATCTGACCTCTTCGGGATGATTATTGATATGGCAGTTACTCTTGATAATGTTACTGTTAATTATAAAATTGCTATAAAAAGCGCTTAATATTCGTTTCTAATACTATGTAAATAATTAAAATCTGTCTATTATTTCTTTAATCTTATATTTAAAGCAATCTTTGTTGGAGATATATCAGAATTGTGTATTATTGAAATAATAGGCAGATTTTTATTTTTAATGCTAAATTAAAAATACAATGATTTAGACAGAACATAAAACGAAATATAATAGATATTTAGCCCTAACTTTTAATATCAATAATCTATGATTTATAGAGGCGGTAAACTGGTGTTAGAAGTCGAACAAAACGTTAAAGAAATAGTCGAACAAATTGAACAAGTTACTCAGTAGAGTATAGGGGCTATTTATAAAGGTTCCCAATTAGTGTGGCGCACAGTCTATAAAGCTATTAAGAGCTGTTATAGCAGTGGCACATGGCTAGGAGAAAAACTTTGGACACCAGATGACTTATGGAAAAATATTTAACACATTAAAACATGGCAGTAAGACAAAACTTAGCTGACAGAATCCCAGGTTTCGAAGAAGAGTGGGATGGACACACAGGTTAGGAAGTCGAAACTTTCATAACTGAACAATTAATAGAAGCAGATAACAATCAAATTACAGGTGCCAAGTTTGTCGGAACAACTTTAACCCTTGAAAAGAAGGGTGCTGATCCTATTGATGTTCAAGTAGTTATTGCTGAACCTACTTATACATATAATATTTATGTATATGGTTTAGTATTAAATAGTGACTACTCTAACATCAAACGTGCAGGAGATACGCTTATAACACAATACAGTTCCGGTAAAACTTTCCACTTAGGTGTGGCTTTTGTGGCATATACTGACACTGTAGGTAGTAAGAATAACATTACAGCCGCTCAACCTATAACTGTTAGTTATAATGACAAGCGTGCTAACTATAATGTAATTCCTATTTCCTATGATAAGGTTATTACTGATAGCCAAGGTGTCATTACTGGATTTGCAAATGGAGTAGATCCTGTTTAGGACTTAGCATGGATAGATATAACTTCTTTATTTACTGAATCTAATAGTGGTCAGATTACCGCATCTTACTCTATTGAATCTAAATCAGAAGGTCAATATAAATTATTTGAGGGAAGTTATACATTACCAATTGCTACTATTATAAATGAGGTTGTAAACCTTAGATATAATGGTGCAATTGTATCTAATATTACTACAGCAGACTTTATAACTGACAGTGATAGCACAAACTATAAGTTACAAGGATGGGTTATTAAGAATCATAACACTGACCAGATTGAGACAATTGCATTAGACAATTTATCTTACGCTGGACTTGTACCTGGTCTTAACCAATTTATAGTAAGAGCTGTCAATAAAAATAATGTTGAAGTTGCTACTGATTATATAACAGTCGATGTTATATGTACTGTCGGATTAAATGAAGCAGCAGTTGCAATTAACAATGTTAAGGATACTATTGCTAATAATGGTGTTGCTCAATTATACAGCTTAACTGTATATAGTCCAGAAGGTGGTGATAACATGAGTATTAATACTTATGTAACCGATCAAATTTACTTACAAGAATCTACTATTCCAGATAGCGCTCTTGTTAAGTCTGATGTTATCACTGATACATCTTATGAAGAGAAGAGTGTTGGTTATACATTTGAGTCTGAGTACTCAAAGTATATGGAAATTCCTGGAGGTGGTAATCAATTCTTATATGTAAAAATCGGAGACGTTTGGTATCAATTCTTATCAGTTATCGACGGAGATGCATATAATCAATCTTATCGTTCAATGGTTGTTGAACCTCTTAATAATAATTTAACTTATTATTCAAGTGGTGTTTCATTAACTTTTGATCAGATAAAAGGATGTCTTAATAACGTATTTAAGACTAAGGAATATTATCCTAACGCTTATAATGTTAATCCTGCATTAGAGGTATCTGATGGTTGGATTGAAGAAGGTGGTAGAAATATATTCAGAATTTCTTCACAAGAAACTCCAGTATTTAGTGTTCCTTTGGCATTAAATTTACAAGACCAATTCACTCTTGAATTCGGATTTAAGACATATAATATCAGTAATGAAGCTTCTCCAATCATTACAATTGGAAGCTTACAATTACGTCCATTACAATTATGTTGGGATGTAAATACAACAGCAGATAAAGAATTAGATAATAATGTATTTACTGCTCGTAATTCACAGTTCCAAGAAAATGTTGAAACACACATTCTTATGACTGTTAAAAAGGGTGCTAAGATTCAGGATGAGAGTATTTACTATCCCAATTATCTAGATGCTTATGGCACAGATGATAAGTTAAATATCCTTAACAATCAATCTATAAACCTTGTTAGAATATTCATTAATGGTGTTATTGACCGTGAATATATTCTTCAAGACTCTGAATTAAATTCTCTTAAAGCTGCTGCAATGCAGGTTAACCCACAAGGTTGTGATGTAGACTTCTACTTATTAAGAGTTTATAATTCAGTTGCATTAAACTTCGAGCAGGTTAAAAGAAATTATTTATCTTTCTTAAAGAGAAAGTCTGATAAGGAAGCTTTCTTTGCTGCTAACGATATTCTTGGAACAAACGGAGAAATTTCATTTAACAAGTGTAGAGAGAAATATAATACAATCGTTTATGTATTACCTGCTGGTTACAAAACTATTGACGGTACTACAAACGATACTGGTAGATTCCCAAATAGAGCTTGGGGTTACACAAATAACTCACCTGCTCAAGATAACGTAATGAAGAAAGCTAAGGTTTCAATGTTTATTAACTATGCCGACAAAACTTTAAATTCTATTTATGGTGGTCGCTTAGATAATATGCAAATTAAATCACAAGGTTCTTCTGCTGAACGTTATCTTATTTGGAACGTAGGTTCTCAAATGGACAAGTTTAAGGATGATAATGGTAAGAAGATTAAGAGTTACTTCACTCCATATTCTAATCTTAATGAAAATAATAGATTTGTTGATAATCCTTCAGGAAAAACAAACTATTATGTAATGCCTCCTTACAATGGTGAGGTTGATACAACTCCTTATCAAGCTAAGAAGTTCGTAGGTAAAGTAAACTTTGCTTCTTCTATGCAATCACATAAGTTAGGTGCAAGCCGCTTATATGATGATGCATTTAAGAACAATGCTATTTCAATGCCCACAACTGTTGAAGGTGCTACTTACGGAAGTAAAAAAGCTCCACATGATGAGCCATTCTTATATTTCTATTGGGAGCCTAATATGGATAATGACCAAGTTGCTAAGGTAGATTTAGCAGATATTATCAATGCCGGTTCTAACGTTAAGTATATGGGACTCCATACTTGGGGACCTGCTAAGACTGATAAGGCTTACATTGGTAAGAATGACAATACACCTGAATACTTCTATGTAGAAGGTGGTGAAAACAAAGATGTTGCTGTAAACTTCAGAGTGCCCTGGCATGCTTTACAAAGAGCTAATAAGGATGAAATGGAGTTAATTTCTGATGACTTAGCAACATTTGCATTAGCTGAGGCTCCAACAATCTCTTATGAAGATAGTTTACAATATCCTTGGAAGCGTCTATTAATTCACGATGAATCAATCTGCTACTCTGGTAGATCTGGCGCATGGGATGTTGATAGTGGTCTTGAAGATGATGCAGTGATTAAAACTGCAGATGGTGTTACATCATTCTGGAGAATTTCAGAAAATGCATATAAATCTATTAAGAGATTCCGTGAGTTCTATGATTATGTATATTCTCATGATTATACATTTGAAGTAGATTCTTCATCTAATCCAGATACATCAACTTGGGATGTTTCTAAGAAATATGTTGTAACAAGTTCTACTTCTCCAATAGCAGGTTACACAGTACACCAAGCATTTGATGTATATCGTTTTGAGCCATATTCAGCACAATGGGTTCCTGCTGGTCTTGGATATGATATTGCAAATAACAGATGGAACAGATTAACTCTTGCAAATATGTCTGGCTTATCAACATCAGTTACTAATACTGAGGCTCATAGAAATGCTATTAAGCGTAAAGTATGGGGTACTTGGTCAATTAATGGTACTGCTGCTGGTAACGGTGTTAAGGGTGATACAAGAACAGAATTAGGAGAGCTTGCTCAATATATTAATGTTAATGATATTGCCTTCCACCAAGCATTTGTAAGATTCTTATCTGGAACTGATAACAGAGCAAAGAATACTTACTTCCAAATGGTAGGTCCTCTTTATCATACTGTAGAAGTTTCTCCTGCTGTTTATTATACACAAGAAGAAATTGATAACGCTGTTGAAGGTGATGATGCTTTTGGAAAGACTGTTGAGGATATAAAGACTCCTGCAGTTACAAGCTTTGAACCAATCGAAGCAGAAGGTTCTCAAGCATACGAAGATTCTTATAAGCTCCGTATGTTAGGTTGGGACTTAGATACAATTATCGTAACTGATAATAATGGTCTACAAACTAAACCTTACAACTTGCTTGAAGCTTCTTATGATCATTCATTTGATAAGTATTGGGGCGATGCTCACAATATTTTCTTCTATATGTTTGACCAAGGATATGAAGATTATATCAAATCTCAGTTACAAGGTATTTTAAAGTTCGCGTTCTCTAATCCAGACGTAACTAATACTGGTAACTATTTCTATAAGAATTTCTTCGATATTCAAGATAATCAGTTCCCTGCAACATCATATAACCATATGGCTAAGATTTATTACGAGAATGCTCAATACATCTATGACTCTCAAATCATCGATGTTTACACAAATAACAATGTAAGTGTTCCTCTATCTCAAAGCCACGGTTCTGCAGTAGCTTGTGAAAAACAATTCATGCAGAAGAGATATGATTTCTTATCTACTTATGCTCTCGGACAAGGAGGTGCTGATAGATATGACTTCAATGATTCTACTGGTGGTAGTGGTGTTCAGGAAGCACGTTTAGTTATGAGCTTCGTACCTTATCAAGATTTCTATCCAACCTACTATTGGAATAGAACTGATAATGTTAAATACTTAACAGAATTAGAGAATAGTCAATTTGAAATTACAAAATATTTAGCTAAAACTGGTGTTAAATATGATAAAGAAATTCATATAAATGAAACACAAAGTATTAATAGTGCTATCCAGTCATTAAATATGTATAAAGAATTGACAATTATCGGTATGCAAAATAGAATTCTTTCTATTAACATGAATCATGCTACTGATTTCAAGATCGATAATGAAATTAAGAATGACTATCCTGCACTTTTCTCTGGTTGGGCTGATACAGCATTGGATCAAGTAAATCCAACAGCTCCTGTTCTTGAAAACTTAGTATTAAGAAATATGGAGTTGCCTGCTCAAATTGACTTAACTAAGTATGGTAAGTTAAAGAAGGTAGATTTTACTGGAACAAATGTTAAATATGTGATATTCCCACAAACAGGACGTTTACAAACAGTAATTCTTCCTGAATCTATTACAGAATTTAGAATATATAATAATCCAGGATTAAAAGCTACTTCTAGTCAAATCGTTGACGGAGAAGAAGTTAAGGAAGGTGTTATATTACCAAATCCTGCTGGATTAAAAACTGTTTATATTAATGGTGCTAACTGTGGAAATTTCGACTTAGAAGGATTCTGCGAAAACTTAGTACAAGCTGACTTAGCTCAAATCACATTACGTGATATTGATATTAATATGACAGAATCTGTACTTAATTACTTCTTAGCAGTACCTAAGTGTAACATTACTGGTAAGATTACTATTGTAGACAATGAGGGTACTAAAGCTCCGATTTCTTTCAGTACTTTACAATCACTTGTAAATAAATTTGGAAATATCCGTTCTGAAAGCAATAGCTTATATGTGGACTTTACTTCACAAGCTGTTCAAACAGTTAAAGCCCCTGCTACACTAGCGCTTTACACTCCTGGTGATAAAGCACAAATCGTACCAATTATCGAAACTGGTAATGATGTAAAGATCATTGATGACAACGGAACTGCAAGACTCGATATTACCTTCTATTTAAGAAGTACTAATACTTATAGTACATCTACTAACTTACCATCTAGTATTGCTACTATTGATTCTAAGACAGGTATTATCACATTAGTAAGTACAAGTACAACACCTGGATATGTATTTATTAAGGTTGGAACAGCTGGTGGAGATAAGAATACTTCTACTCAAAACAGTTGTCAAGTTACTTTCCAATGGATTGCTCCTAAGGTTGGTGACTTTGCTTATGAAGATGGAACATTCTCTTCATCATTCATAAGTTCTAAAGCTTTAATGGGACTTGTATATGCAGTTAAGAATACTACTTCTGAAAGCGGTACTGCTTACATTATTGGTAAGGAATATGCTTTTGATACTCCAGTATATTCTAATTACACTGGTGAAGCTGGAGCATTAAAGAATGGTTCTGCATATGAAGTTTCTACATATTACTTACGTAGATATGCTAAAGATTTGCTTGGAGTTACCGACGCTTTATTTACTGACGGTTTAGCTAGTGTAAGTAGATCAGTGCAAGATGAAGGTGGTGTAAATGCTATCACATATGATAATTATGGTAGAAATATCTCAGACGATGAGCTTATACGTTTCACAGGTAAAGCTGATACTGAAACTTATATAAATGCAGTTGATAGATATGTTCTTCCAAGATTACAAGCATTCTACTCTAACGCTTCACATCCAAGCAGCAACATTACAAATAACCTAACAAGTTATGGAAGTGATGGATATTACAGAATCAGTAATAAGACCGCTTTTGATACTGTATATAATGCTCTTGCAAATATGAACATTAAGTATAACGATTCAGTATATGATGATTACTCTAATTTAGTATATTCAGGATTAGCTACTGCAGTTATATTCCCATATGTATACGCAATGAGAGTTTATCAACCTACTGCTGCTTCTCTTGATGTTCAATATGAAGCTGGTAATTGGTATATGCCTTCTATGGCACAATTACAAAGAGTTCTTTATTACAGAGGTGTTAGTGCTAGAGCTACTGCAAATGCTGACTTTAATAATCCAAGTTATGTAAGATTAGAAATTAACGGAGATGCTACTGCTCCAGATGCTATATTCTCAGCTGCTCGTAAGGCAATGGGTAATACAAACTTCCCTAACTGTTGGCAACAACTTGTTGGATTCGGAAATACTGTAACAGCAATCGAAGGTAATACATCTAACGCTAATAACTTAACTACATTATTAGGTCCTACTGGTAACAACTACGGTTATCAATGTACTACAGGAAATACCAATGACTGGTATGTAAGTAACAACTGGACCAATAAGTGGATTTACGGTAAAATGCCAGAGTATAATTCTAACGGTTATACAATCTATGCAGATTATCCAGGTTCTTATTTAACTTGGGCTTTATGTGCAAGTAAGCACCAAGGTATTCCATTTGTTGAATATAATTATTCTAAACCAGTATGATAGTAAAATACAACAACACAGAATACAATATTCCTAATTACTTAAATCAAATCGAAGAGAGGGCTGACCTTATGAGTCTCCCTCTCGAAGTTTGGTTAGAATATTTCACCAGATTAACTGGACAAGGTGATGTTGTTTTCATGAAGAAAGTACTTAGATACCAAATCATGAAACAAGACTCTAAAGTGAACGTATTCTCTTTTAGAGGCAAAGACTACTGGTGGGATAAAAATACAAGAATAGGATTAGACAGATTAGCAAATAGTGGTAAGAATTTTTATGAGATTGTTCTTGGAACAGATATCGTAGAAGTTTCTAAGGATGAGCTTCAAAATCTTTTAAATCAATTAGAAATATATGCAAATAAATGTTTTGTAAATACTCAAAGACATTTAAATGCAGTTGAGACTCTAAATACACCACTAGAATTAATAGAATATAACTATACTTTAGGGTATCCTGATAAAATTGTAATAGAATAATGCAATCCCTTCTTACTACAGTTTAGACAGGTTTTCGTCACGATGATAAACCTGTAATAACCGAAGAGTATATTGAGGAGGATAATGGTTCTATTAAGAAATCAGTTAAGACAGGATTTGATACTGATGAAGTAGCACCACCAGAATAGAAAATCCCAACAGTCGATATTGATGATGTTACTTTCGAGGAATCGGTAAAAGAAACAGTTGATACAGGTTTTGGTGAGGGCACTTTACATAAAGAGTGTCCTCAACCTGAACTAGTAGAATATCTTCGCCAAGATAGACATCTTAGTGAATTCCGAACTGAAACTGATAAAGAACTTGCTCGTCAAAACTTAGGTGTTTACAGTAGTACTAAGGTTGATCAATTATTGAAGGAAATTACAAACAGTGTAGGAAGTATATACGTTACAAAGACGGAAGTTAGTTAGATGATAGATAGCTTAGATTTCGTTAATTCGACTTTAAAAGCTTATGCTAACTATGAAATTCCAGCAAACTTATTTAGACTATGAACTATACTCAAATAAAAAGACTATTCTAGAATAACACTGAATTTGTACCTATTACACTTGCGGAAGCTGTAGTTGTAAATACTTCATCTATACCTGGTTTAACTAATCTAGGTATTACAACTTTAGACAAAGTCCTAAGAAGTACTCTAGGTTTAGTAGGTACAAACTCTCAGAATATTGAGACTCTTGGAGGTAACATTCTTACTCTTACAGGAATAGTCCAAGAAATCAATACTGAGCTACAGAATAAACAAGATAAGTTAACCGCAGGTGTAGGTATATCTATTACAAAAACAGAAGATAAAACAGTCATTAGTGTTAATCACACTCTTGAAATATATAAAATAATTACAACTGAAACTTGGAATCAGATTAAAGATACTCCAAGTCAAGATTATGAGAATGTTATTTATTTAGTTCCACAACCTCAAATAACATCTGTTGATAAGAATATATTTAAAGAATTCTTATGTGTTCTTAAAAATGGATTATATCAATGGGAAGAATTTGGAACTATTCAAACAGATGTAGACTTATCTGGATATGTTACTAATGAAACATTTAACCAATTAGTAACACGTGTACAAAATATAGAAGTTTCTGGTATTTTTGCTGATAATGTTTACACTTCTACAGGTCAACAAGTTGTTGTTCAATATAACATTCCCGCTACTCTTTATGATACAGCTGTAAATACAATTGATACTGACGAAATAGTAGAACCTAGTGAACCATGAATTTACCATTAAAATTCCTTAAATAGGGCGGATAGTCCTTTTTGCCGGTAACAGCTGCAGAAGCAGTAATGGTAAATCATACGACAGGCGTTAGAAGACTTGATGAAGTTTTAAGGTATAAAATAGAAGAAGTAGTAACACCTGTTGGTTCAGGACTATCTTCTTATAGATTAAATGATGGAGTAGTTATCACTCACTCAAATAATATAGACCCAAGCGTTGATGAATTAAAGCCAAAATTAATTAAATATGATAATAGGGGACACATCATAGAATCTTCCGATTTCGGAAAATTGAGAGTAACTGTTAATGGTAATCAACATGTAGAATATGATGGTTCATCAAGTGCTCTTGTGAAATTTGGAGAAGATTTTATGGACAGCAATGGGTATATTTAGATTCGTTGGAATAATTTAACATGATATTATTATGCCAAACTCAACAGCATTACTTAACTGGGCCAGTTAGTATAGTACTATAAGTTCTTTTCTTTCATCAACTAGTGGTACATCAGATTGGCTAAGAATATTTATAAGTCCTGACTCAGCTGGTGGAGGTCACTTTATTACTCATGGTATAGATTTCGGAGCAACTTATTCAAATGGCTCTAGAGGTTTAGTTCCTGGTAATTCTGGAACATTAACTAAAACATTCTTAAGAGGTGACGGATGGTCAGCTCTTTGGACCGCCGCAGACGAAGTTGCTGCTGCAGTTGGTGATACAGCTGCTCAACAACAAGCTGCTAAAGAAGTATATTTACAATCAACACTTGCTAGTGTTTATGATATTAAACAATGGATTGCTCAATCATTCGCTGCTAACAATGCAATGAGATTTAAAGGTACTATAACCATTAATAATGGTATCACAACTATAACTGAAGAAGGAACTACTAATTCTTTTCCAACATCTTGTATGGTTGGTGATACTTATAAAATTGTGGCAGTTGACGCATCTTCTCAATTAATTAATGAACCTGTAAGTACTGGTGATATGCTTATCTGTATTAAATCAGGTACAGGTGCTTCTTTAAATGATGCTGAATATTGGACAATTGTACAAGATAATGTAGAACATTTAATTACATATACATTAAATGGTACTGTATATCGTTTATATGCTCAAACTGCTGGTAATATTACATTATATGCTCCTGTAACTTACGGTACAACAGGTTACTTAGTTATATCACAAGGACAAGGTGCAGCTCCTATATGGGTTAGTCCTGCTAGTGTAACTGTAGGTGAAGCAGCCAAAGTAACTAATGCTTTAACTGCCGGTGCTGGTATTACAATGCTTAATGGCGCTGCAGCTACTACATCTTATGATGGTTCTGCAGCTATTACTATTAAGTTATCTCCAGCAACTACTGCATCTATTGGTGGAGTTATAATCGATAATGGTACAAATTCTGAGAAGTATAATCAAGCAAGTAACACTTCTCAAACACCATATCCAACTATTACAGTTGATAGTAATGGTCAAATTTATTTAACAAAGAACAATATCGTAAATGCTTTAGGATATGATCCTATTTCGGCTATCCCAGTATTTACTGATACTGCTGATGGTTTAGTACCAATGGCATCAACTGCTAATAAGCAGACTAACAATGTTGATAATGTATCAACTGCTGCAACATATTTATTAGGTGCAGATGCTAAATGGTATAAATTACCATCTTCAGCATTCCAAGGCGATAGAAGAGTAATTCAGTTAGCTGGAACAACTATTATCGCTGCAGATTCTGGAAATGCTCTAAATATCTTAGCCGGAGATCATGTAAGTATTTTAGCTGCTCAATCTTCAGGTGATTATACAGGAGCATTAACATTTAATGCTATTTGGAGAGATATTCAAGTACGTTTAGTATCAAGTGGAACAATCTCCCAAAATGTTTCTTCTATTGGAGACGATGATCCATTAGTATTCGATAATACAGATACAGTCTTTATGATGGGTGAACAAGTTACTGTCGGATCAGGAGCAGGTGCTACTCAGAAGACAGTTATTAAATCATATATTACTTGGTATAATATGGATACCGGAGAATACGAAATGATATGATACAAATCAATCCTTTACAAAGCTATATTGACGGAGGAGCAAGGGCGGCTATTACAACACCGCCCTCTGCTTCGTTAGTCTTCGACTTGCCTGGTAGGGCAACTTGGGTCAAAGGAGTAAAGTTAAAAGGTACTGACCATACCTATACATTTTCACATGACAACTATATTTCTATAACTAATACTCCTGACCAGAATAATTAGGAGTCAGAAGATATTTAGATAGGAATAAATACTACATTGCTTAAACAAGCAATAGATACAACATATGGAATAGTCAATGCTACAACTAATGGCTTGGCTCCTATGTTTTCAAGCGCGAATAAAGCGTCTGCAACTGCAGCGACAACATATAATTTCCTTGGAATAGTCGGAAATACTTTAAAGTGGTATCAGCTTCCTTGGAGAAATGTCCGAATTAATATGGAGACAACTGATGTATTAGGAGTAGATGATACTGATCCTCTTATTATAGGTTCAGGAAATGGTATATCGGTTACTTGGGATTCAACCAATAAGAAAATAGTTATTACTAATACAAAGCCTGATGTAAATCATAATACTGATACTCATGTATCTCAATTGTCAACTACCGATGATGCATTCAGACCAATAATATTAAAACAATCTGCTAATACTGATAATGAAGTAGGTTCAGTAAGATATACATCTACTTTACTTTATAATCCTTCTACTAAAATTTTAAAAATTAATAATAGCCAGGTAGTAACAATGGCTAATATTTATGTAGGAGCAACGTCTTCTGTCAATGCAACAGCAGGACTTATCCCAGCAGCTACATCAGCACAACGTAATTATTTCTTAAGAGGAGACGGTACTTGGTAGACAATTGTTCAAGAAAATACTTGGAGGCCTATTAAAGTGGGAAACACTGATGCTTTAGGTTCTGGAACAAATACTGGAACTTTATCATTTGCAGCAGGTACAGGTATTACTCTTGGTTGGGATGCAACTAATAAGAAAATTACAATTACCAATTCTGCTCCTGATTAGAATCATAATACTGATAGAACAGGAATTAAAAAGGATACAGTTTCAGGAACAAAGAAAACTGATACTACTCTTATAGTAGCAAATTCATCTTCAGGTTTAATATTTGAAGGTGGTACTAACTTATTTAAAATTGGTGATGGTACTAATTATGTAGAAATTCCTGTTACTCCTTCATTTGCTATTGATAATAAAGCAGCAACAATCGGAACAAGTTTAACAACTATTGCTACAATAGCTGGAACTGATATAACTGCAAAGATTGGTTCTTATGCTGCTTCTGATCATACACATCCACTTTCAATAGCTGGTAATTCTGGTACAAGTTCTATTACATTAGCCGCAAGTACCAAATATAAATTAACAGCAGGTGGAAGTACTTATATATTTACAAGTACTCCTGATGAAAACGTTAAACAAACTCCTAAAACTGACAATGTTAATCGTCCTCTTATGATGATTAATGGGAGTACTTCTGCTGGAGAATAGACTAGTACTTCTATGTTCTCAACTGGTATTTATGCTAATGCTAGTACTAAAATAATTACAGCTAACGGATTTGTTAAAACGGGTTCTGACGATACTTCTGTTCTTCTAGCAGGAGGCGGAGCTAAAGCTCTTAGTGATTTTGCTATAGCTTCTCATACACATTCTTTTACAACTGATATCACAGACCGTCCATTTTATGATTCTCCATATAGTGATGGTGAATATTACTGGTCATGGAATCCTTTAGGATTAACTTTAGGTGCTAATATACATGGGTGGTCATTTAAAGATCCTAATTTGGGTACTGATATAGGTGTAATTAAATGGTATTTAGCTCGGGAGGGAACTAGCAACACCTGTTTAAACTTTAATATGGATGGTAATATTCAAATATATGGTAAGATGTATGCCTAGGGAGGATTTAAAGGTAATTTAGATGGTAGCGCTGATAAATTAGATGGATACCATTTAAGTGATTTATATTGGGCAAATATAAAAGTTTAGACTGGTTCAAACAGTACTAAAGTTCCTACATTTGGAAAAATATATATAAATGGGAGTTGTCCACATATTGATATGACTTCAGATAGTGGAGAATCGTCTATATATTTTAGACCTTCATCTGGTACACAATGGGCTATTGGTAAAGCACCTTGGGGAGTAGGAGGATTTGGTATTGGTATATTAAATAGTGGATGTAAACTTACTATTCTAGACAATGGTAATGTGGGAATTAATGTAACAAATCCTGGATATAAACTTCATGTTGATGGATCCACATATTTAGGAAAAACAGCGTTAGATAACACCGCTTTTACCGATTCTGTTCAAATTTTAGCAAATAACTCTAATGAAAGTGCAGGCGAATCTTTTACTACTAGTAATTCTTCTTTCGGTATAACTTTTGTTAGAGATTGGTCCACAGGCGGATATCGAACCAGACAAGGTGGAATATATAGCGTAGGTTCTAGTAGTTGGCGTGCGGGTTTGGCGTTTAGAGTAAAAGATAATACTACAGCAAATGGTACACATGATATAACTGCTATGTGGTTATCTCCAGCTGGTAGAATTGGAATAGGCAACGTTTCTCCAAGTTATAAATTGCATGTAACAGGGGATGCTTATTTTAGTTCTACTGTTTATGTTGCAGGACAACCAGCTATTCAAACCGCAGCAGGATCAGGATCTTGGAATTATATTCGTATGCATAATGGATCTAATTTCTTTGATTTTGCAACATTATCATCATCAAATGGTGGAGCATTAGAAGTAAGACCTGCTGGTGGATCAAATCTAGGTATGTTATGGCAAACAAATGGTAGAACAGATGTTTGTACATCTAATAACAGTACTTATAATTATGATGGATCTGCTATGTGGATTCGTGAATACCATTATGGTGGTTCACAATCTGATACATGGGGTAATGCCCCTCGTTTAGGATGGCATTGGGGAGGCAGAGTTGCTGCCCAAATTGGACTTGCTTCAAATGGATGGTTATATGAAGCTCCATTGACCGCTACTAATTTCTATAGACTAGTAGTTGAGGGAAGTACAGGTATAACTTGGAATATTAATATAGAAGGATTTGCTAGATATATAGAAGGAACTAATGCTGCAGCAAATCCAGGTGGAGCTTTATTAAGATCTGGTTCAGGACGTCCAGATGCTTCTCCTAGTGGTGATACTTGGATATTTTGGGACACTTTAGGAGGCACTTCATCATATTGGGGAATCAGACACAACTAGGGTGATAATAGTATAGGAATATGTGGACAAGGTAGCCAAAATATACGTTTAGCTATGTATTCTGGAATATCCTCATATTTTTTAAGTCCTGTTGGAATAGGAACAAATTCTCCAGGATATACTCTACATGTAAATGGTTCAACTTATCTCGGGAAAACAGCTTTAGATAACACACCATTTACAGATTCAGTATAGATATTAGCTAACAATTCTAATGAATCCCCTAACGATAGTATTACAGTTTCAAATGCTAGTCATGGTATAACTTTTGTACGTGATTGGTCCTCTTACGGATACAGATGTAAAGCTGCTGGTATATATATGGTAGGTAGTTATAACTGGCAGGGAGGTTTAGTATTTAGAACTAAGTAGAATACCAATGGTAATGGAGGTACTCATGATACTAATGCTTTATTATTAGTTCCTAATGGTAGGGCTTATTTTGTTAATAACGTCTATGCTCCAAATTTCTATACAACCTCAGACCGTTCAAAGAAACAAAACATCTCTTCATTCTCAGAACATATCCGTAAATTCCAATTAAAAGATACAGAAAAATGGCATTATGGAGTTATTGCTTAGGAAGTCCCAGAAATGTTTAGAGATGGAGAAGAAGGTAATATGACAGTTAATTATAATTCTGTTCTAAGTTATTATGTTGGAGAATTAGAAAATAGGGTTAAGGAATTAGAAGGGAGAATTAGAATATTAGAAAAAATTAAGAAAGATTAACTTTAAAAATATTAATACTAAATATATAATAGTATGGCTGATATAATAGGAACTGAGGCACAAGCCAAGTCTATTGGTAATAGTGGTGCCTCAGCTACTAGTAATTTATGTGTAACTAAAGTTAGAGCTTAGGCTTTAAACTGTGGTATTACAAATGCCGGTAGTTACTCTAATAATTAGCTAGTAAGATATAAAGATTTGTATTGTAATCATTCAACATGTAGTTGCGTAAGTCAATGTAGCCAGTGTTCATGTGTTAGTGATTGTGGTTGCGTAGGATATTGTAATCAATGTTCATGTGTAGGACAATGTAGTCAATGTTCTTGCGTAGGACAATGCAGCTGTGTAGGACAATGTAGTTGTGAGACTCAATGTAGTTGTGTAGGACAATGTAGTTGCGTGGGATATTGCGACCAATGTAGCTGTGTAGGTCAATGCAGTTGTGTAGACCAGTGTAATCCAGATTGTTGTGTTAATATGTGTCAATGTGTTGGAGAATGTTCACCAGATTGTTGTGTATCTAAATGTTCTTGCGTAAATGAGACTACTTGTTGTGTATCACAATGTACTTGTAAAAGTTCTAATTGTGTAAGGTAGACTAAAGAATCTGGATATTGTGGATGTGACTGGGTTTGTACTTGTCATGCGGGTTGTGGTTGGGCATCCTTAGATGCAGGATTGTCACAATATTGTGATTGTCACTCCTGCTCACAACAATCATCATGCGGAGATTGCTGTCAAAATCATTATGTATGTACGACTGTAAGTGCTTAAGTTATGAAGATTTTAACACCTTATAATGAAAAAATATTAGCGATCATCGGTGAACAGCCGGTGTTCGCTAATAAAGATTATAGATTTATGAAATACTGCTTGGAATATGATGTTCCAGAAGGTAAATTAGTTTTTAATGGTCTTACAAGAACATTAATAATAATAGAACCTAATGATAATATAAGTGATATAATTAGTTGTGATTACTTATATAAGAAGTATTTTTTGGTACCTGAAGATTTTGATGAGACTACTTTAGTTGATAAACTAAAGGAACATTTTAGAAAGCCTCTTGATGATTTATATTTAACACATCCTAAATCATTTATAGTATTTACTACTACGAAATGTAATGCTCGTTGTTTCTATTGTTATGAGCTTCATCAAAAGAATAAAACTCATATGACAGAAGAAACAGCTAATAAAGTAGGAGATTATATTGTTCGATATTCCGACAGAAATAGCTCGATTCATATTGGATTTTTTGGAGGAGAACCATTATTTAATCAAAAGCCTATTGATATCGTTATCAATAAGGTGATGAACGCTGGTCTTCCTTATTATACTACTTTTATTACTAATGGTTATTTATTTACTCCAGAATTAGCTAATAAAGCTAAAAATTTATGGAAGACTACTAATGTTCAAATAACTATAGATGGAACAGAATCTGTATATAATAAAACTAAAAATTATATATACGATGGTTCTCCTTATAAAGTAGTTCTTAATAATATAGCAGCTCTTTTAAATAGAGGTATTCCAGTAGTAATTCGTCTTAATGTTGATTTATATAATGCTGATAATTTAAAAGTATTAATAAAACAACTACATGATAGATTTGGAAATCATCCATTATTCCAAATTTATACATGGCCAATATTTGAGGATGAATATCATCATAGGACAGAGGAAGAAAATGAATTACTATTTAAAAAATTAAAGGAAATAGAGGATTTATTAGCTGAATATGAATATGAATTCGGAAAAGATTGTTCTTCCGAGATAAAGGCTGTTCAGTGTATGGCTGATAATGGAGAAAATGTAACTATTTCTCCAAGAGGTGAGTTAGGAGTATGTGAACATTATACCGATTCCCATTTCTGGGGTCATATTGATAATCCTCTTGAAAAAGATTTTGAAGAGTTAAAATCTTGGAAAGAATACAATGATTTAGATATGTGTAAAGATTGTCCATTATATCCTTCTTGTGTATTACCTAAAAATTGTGAAGAGATGGGTAAATGTGACAAATATTATCAAGAATGGCGATTAAGAAGACATATATACGGAATGTATTGCAGATATAAGAAAGCTTTACATCCTACTACATATAACCCTATTAGATTATCAGAAAATGAATAATGTAAGTGTTTATGAAAATTATTATACAACCTAATTAGAATGTAATAAATATATTAAATGGTTATTAGCTCTATGTTAAAACTAAAAAGTATAGATATAATAAATATTGTATATAGTAGAAAATAGATGATGGCATTTTAATATTCAATACTATAACAGGAACATTAGTTTTTTTAAGTGAAGTTGAAGTTAATAATTTGGATTTTGTTAATCCTTGTATTTATACTGATTTTTTAATTAAAAATTGGTTTTTAGTTCCAGAAAACTTTGATGAGGATGCTGTAATAAGTACTATCAGGGAAAAGCAACAGAGAATTATTAATGACACTTATTTAGATCATCCAAAAGGTTTTACCATTTTAACTACTTCAACTTGCAATGCAAGGTGCTTTTATTGCTATGAAAAGAATATGAAAAATAAAACCCATATGACTATGGAAGTAGCATAGAAAGTTGCACAATATATTATTGATAGAACTCCGCAATATGGAGAAATATGTTTGGATTGGTTTGGAGGAGAACCTTTAATAAATACTAAGGTAATTAATTATATATCTACTAAAGTATAGGCGGCTGGTATAAAATATTATTCTACAATGATTAGTAACGGTTATCTATTTGATGATGATCTTATCAAGAAAGCTAAAGAAACTTGGCATCTAAGAAATGTTCAGATAACATTAGACGGAACTGAAGAAATATATAATAAGACTAAAGCCTATATTTATAAAGACTGTGATAGTCCTTTTAAACGTGTTATATCGAATATTCATAAATTAATAAATGCTAATATTGGAGTTAGTATTCGTATTAATATTGATAAACATAATTATGATAATCTAAAAGAATTAGCAGATTATCTATATGCTGAATTTGGGGATGACGAAAGTGTTAAAGCATATGCCCATCCAGTTTTCGAAGAAGGATTTAAAAGGAGTGAAGAAGAACAAAAAATTATATACAATAATTTAATGAATATAGAACAATATATGGAAGATATAGGAATCTTTGGAGGACGAGGCTTGCATATAGGTGTTAAATATTCTCATTGTATGGCAGATAACGGTGATCATATATGTATATTTCCTAAAGGAGATCTTGGTGTATGTGAGCATTATCTTGACAAATATCATACTGGACATATAGATAATCCTGATGACAAAAATTGGGAAATTTTACAATCATGGAAATAGTTTACTATTAATGGTTGCATAAATTGTGTACTTAAACCCATTTGTTTGAAAACGGAGAAATGTCCAGATGAATCTTTTTGTACTCCATACCAAAGAGAGCATGATATATTTTTAGCCAAACTATAGATGGTTAAATCATATAAAGATTTTTTAAAGAATCCTCCAAAAGATAATTGTAAAATGAATTGTTAGAAATGTGAAAGATATGGTAATTAAAAAAGAAGTACAATATGGATTTACCGATCAAAGAGGTGGGTTATTTTTTGAAGGGTTCTTTAATAAACCAATTGATGACAATTGTAATGTTGTAACTTTAATAGTTAAAACTACAGAAGAGCCTATAATTATTCTATACACAGTAAATGTTGGTCGTTTCTTAGATTCTCATATGGAAAGTGTTAGAATAGAAACAAATTCAGACTATAGAAATGCTGAGCATTTCCAACATATTTTTGCTGTTGTAGACGAAGCTTTTAAAACCTTTGCTGACAGCGAAGAACCACAGATTAATAATCAAGAACAAAATAATTGAAATTAGTTATGATTTTAAATGAAGTATTGACCAGGCAAAACATTATTTCGAAAATTGAGTTGAAGGAAGGTGATAAGGAGCTTCCTAAGGAACTCAAAGTGAAAATTATGAGAATCCGTTTAGCTTATAATAAAGTTAAGAAGGCTTTCGATGAAGATGTTAAGGAATTTGTAGAACAAATC
>Ga0247609_10001608_pt1 | contig 26332 bp, 22 predicted proteins | sample 172DNAGHGlowgp2_FD_193487 | JGI IMG/M metagenome (GOLD analysis project Ga0247609, IMG submission 193487) | Sheep rumen microbial communities from Palmerston North, Manawatu-Wanganui, New Zealand - 1728 DNA GHGlow gp2 | ecosystem: Host-associated > Mammals > Digestive system > Stomach > Rumen ...
TGATTGTGCTCTGCCTTCTTCTTGTCCTGACGAATTCTCTTCAGGGATGATTTGTGATTTGCCATTTTAATTTTTGTTTTTTAATTGTTTAACTTAAAGCTTGTGGGTCTTGCGCCTCTTGCGGGCTGCCCTGGGCGGGTTTTTACACCCTCTGCCACCATTCCCCTCGCGAGTAGCACTTGGCTGTGCAGATGACAGATTTAATATTTTTTCTAGTAGTCCCTAGGAGAGTCGAACTCCTCTTTAGAGAATGAAAATCTCTCGTCCTAACCGATAGACGAAGGGACCCCGTCGCTCGAAAGCGGGTGACAAAAACAGTGCAAACCGAATGCAGAAGAGCTTGCTCTTATGCTGAGGTGCAGCCTGTTTTCGCAGTCGCATTCTCAAAATGCGGCTGCAAAGGTACTGCTTTTTTCTCAAACCGGCAAATTTTCTCAAGGAAAAATGCACTTAATTCGCGATTTTTGTGTAATTTCGCGGCATGTTAGTGAAAACGGAAGCCATTGTGCTCCATTCTTTGAAGTATGGAGAGACGCGCCTCATCGTCGATTTGTTTACGAGAGAGGCGGGTCGACTGTCGTGTATCGTGCCACTTCCAAAGACACCCAAGGCGCGACTGAAGAAGCAATACTTCCAGCCCATGACGCTGCTCGAAGTGGAGATAGACCTGCGCCAACGACTGCAACTGCAGAAGATGAAGGACGCCCGCCTGCTGTCAGCCTATGCCACCATTCCCTTTTCACCAGAGAAGCTGGCGCTCTCGCTGTTCGTTGCAGAGTTCCTCTATCACGCCCTCCGCTCAGAACAGAAGAACGAATACCTCTTCGCCTATATCTGCGACTCCATGCAATGGCTCGATATTGCAGAGAAGAGTTTTGCCAACTTCCACCTTACTTTTCTTATGCGCATGAGCCGTTTCCTGGGCTTTTATCCTAATCTCGACGACTACGAAGAAGGTTGCGTGTTCGACCTGCGTGCAGCAACATTCTCCTTGCTGGTGCCCACCCACCGCGATTTCCTGCAACCAGACGACGCGCGTCGCATCCACACCCTTATGCGAATGGACTTCCCCACCATGCACCTCTACCGCCTTAACCGCAAGGATCGCAACCGCATTGTCGACGTTCTGCTTCGCTACTACAGGCTCCACATTCCCCAATTTCCTGAACTCAAGAGCCTCAGCGTTCTTCAGGAACTGTGGGCTGATTGAAACAATCAAAGGGAGAAAAATCAGGGAGTTAAGCCCTGCAACCTTTACACTTAGTAGTAGAAAGGGGGAAAGTGCCGTGCAAACAGGGATTTAGTGCCGATGTAACAGGGACGGAGTGCCTAGGTAAACGGATTCGGGCTGCAGCCCGAATTAATTCGGCCTCCCGCCCGAATTGATGCGGGCGGGAGGCCGTAGTATTGCGAGCGGCCGGTCGCAACCGACTTTTAAAGAAGGGTAGGCAGCTCGTAGAGATGGGTGCTGTTCGAGCCCTTGATGAGGATGTAACGACCAGCGGGCTGCTCTTGGGCGATAGCCTGCTTCACCTCTTCGACATTGGCGAAGGTGCGGAAGCGGCTCTGTGCCTTTTGGAACTCGGCGCCCACGAGCCAGACCTCGTCGAAATGGGCTTCTTCAAGCAGGGCGATAATCTTCTGGTGCTCCTCTTGCGATACGTCACCCAGTTCACCCATCATACCCAGAATGGCCATCTTGGGCGATACCTCCATCATTCGGAAGTTGTCTAATGCGGCCTTCATCGAAGTGGGGTTGGCGTTATAGGCGTCAACGATGAGGTGATTCTTCTCCGTTTCCGTCAGTTGCGAGCGGTTGTTGGTAGGCACATAGCTCTCGAGAGCGTGATTAATCTGCTCGAAGGGGATGTTGTTGACATAGCCTATCGTGATGGCTGCCAACATGTTATCCAGATTGTAGGCGCCAATGAGGTGCGTCTGGACTGTGAACCATTCGCTGGTATAACCAGCATCAGCATCCTGCTCGCGCCAGCGGAACTTCAGGAAGGGTGCGCATGAGATGACCTCGCCACGAATGAGGATATCCTCAGCGTCGCTCTGACCATAATAATAGATGTCGGGCTGGGCTGTTTTCTCACCTCTTTCCTTCACCATCTTCATCAAGTGTTCGTTGTCGCGATTGACAAAGAGCGGACCATCGTGTGCAAGCAGGAAATCGTAGAGCTCACCCTTCGTCTTGCAAACGCCCTCGAACGAGCCAAAGCCCTGCAGGTGGGCGCGTCCCACGTTAGTAATCAGTCCGCAGTTGGGCTCGGCAGTCTCTACGAGTGTCTTGATGTCGCCAGGATGCGAAGCACCCATCTCGACAACGGCAATATCGTGGCTGTCGTTAAGCCGGAACAGCGTCTTGGGAACGCCAACGTCGTTGTTGAAGTTGCCCTCCGTCGCCATGACGTTATAACACTCAGCCAACACAGCACGAATCAGTTCCTTGGTGGTCGTCTTGCCATTGGTGCCAGTAATGCCAATGACGGGAATGTCGAACTGGCGACGATGCTCGCGAGCCAGGTCCTTATAGGTCTGCAGGCAGTCATCAACGAGGATGAGGCGCTGCTTTAAATTGTCTAGAGACCCTAGATTGTCTAGATTATCTTGATGTTCTAGATTTTCTAGAACCTGTGGCTCATCGATAATCGCGTAGCTACAGCCTTTCTCGAGGGCTGACACTGCAAACTGGTTGCCATTGAACGACTCACCCTTTAAGGCCAGAAAGATGCTTCCCTCTGGACAGTTGCGCGAATCCGTCGTGATACACGGATGTTGCTGGTATAGCTGGTATAGTTCTTCTGTTTTCATGCTGCGAAGGTACAAAGAAAAAACGGACTACGGAAATATTTCTTCATTTATTTTTCTTCTTTTGGCGTTTTCATGTTGCGAGGATGGTGTTCCAGTATCTGCTGGCGCAGGGTACTCATGTCGATATGGGTGTAGATTTCCGTCGTTCCTATCGATTCGTGACCCAGCATTGCTTGAATGACGCGCAGGTCGGCTCCACCTTCCAGGAGTGCTGTGGCGAAGGAGTGACGAAGCGTGTGGGGCGAAATGGTTTTGGTGATGCCCGCCTCAACAGCCTGTTGCTTAATCATAATAAGTATCATGGTGCGCGTGAGGTGCGCTCCACGACGATTGAGGAACACGTAGTCTTCCTCTCCGGGCTTGATTTTCATGAGGTTACGGTCCATAAACCAGTAGTTCAGCTCCTTGATGGCTTTGGGCGAGATAGGCACCAAGCGTTCCTTGGAACCCTTGCCAAAGACACGGATGTATTGTTCTTCCAAATAAAGGTTGCTAAGCTTCAGGTTCACCAGTTCGCTGACGCGCAAGCCACAACTGAACAGCACTTCGATGATGGCGCGATTGCGCTGGCCCTCCCATTTCGACAGGTCGATAGATTGTTCCATTTGGTCTATCTCGCTGGTAGACAGCACTTCAGGCAGGTGCTCGCCTAAGACAGGCGACTCCAGCAGTTCTGTGGGATCGTCGTCACGATAGCCATCCAATTGCAGGAAACGGAAGAAAGCGCGCACACCGCTCAGGATGCGGCATTGCGAACGAGGATGGATGCCAATATCGTGCAACGAAGCAGCAAAATGCTGTAGGTCTGACAGTTGTACGTCGTGTAACTGTTTCTTTTCCTCTTTCAGGTAGTTCAGCAGCTTATCCAGGTCGCGCAAATAGGCATCAAGGGTATTTGCAGAATACCCTCGTTGCAGTTTCAGGTACCTTTTGTAGGCCTTTACAACATTATTTGCCTTGGTTTTCTTGTCAGTTTCCATTTAAATTCGTATCTTTGCACGTGCAAAGGTACAAAAAAGTTTTGAAATATGAAAATTCAAATCATTAATGGTCCTAATTTGAACCTGTTGGGCGTTCGCGAACCAGGCATCTATGGTTCTTCGTCGTTTGAGCAGTATCTGCCACTGTTGCAGGCCAAGTATCCTGACGCCGAGATTGCTTACTACCAGAGCAATGTCGAGGGTGAATTGATTAACAAGATGCAGGAAGTGGGCTTTTCGTTCGACGGAATCGTGCTCAACGCTGGTGCCTATACCCACACCTCTGTGGCGCTCCACGACTGCATCCGTTCGTTGAAGTGTCCTGTCATTGAGGTGCACATCTCTAACGTCCATCAGCGCGAGGAGTTCCGCCACCATTCGCTTATCTCTGCTGCTTGCAAAGGTGTCATCTGCGGCTTTGGCCTCGACTCCTACCGTCTGGCCATTGAGGCTTTGCTGAATGTTGAATGAGGAATGTGGAGTGCTGAATTGGAGGACTATGTCCTGAAGCATATCGACCCAGAGCCCGATTACCTCTATCGGCTTTGGCGTGCTACGAATATCCATATGCTTCATGGGCGGATGGCTTCTGGTCATCTGCAGGGTCGCTTGCTGAAGATGCTGGTAACGATGATTCGCCCCAAAAACATCCTCGAAGTAGGTACTTTCAGTGGTTATTCGGCCATTTGTATGGCGGAAGGACTGGAGGAAGGAGGCTTGGTCTATACCTTTGAAATCAACGATGAACAGGAGGATTTTACGCGTCCTTGGATAGAGGGCTCTCCTGTCGCTGACAAAATTCGCTTCATCATTGGTGATGCCGTGACGGAGGCTCCACGTTTAGGCGTGACGTTCGATATGGCTTTCATTGATGGCGACAAACGGACCTATCGCGAAACCTACGAAATGACGCTTTCCGTGTTGCGACCAGGTGGCTTTATCCTGGCTGACAACACGTTGTGGGACGGTCATGTGGTTGATTCTGCCTACAGTCGTGACGCTCAGACGCAGGGTATCGAGACCTTCAACGATTACGTGCTTCGCGACCAGCGTGTCGAGCGTGTTATCCTGCCTTTAAGGGACGGTTTGACCCTCATTCGGAAACGATAAGTAGGCAAAATGCACGATTTTTACATATTTTAGTAGCAAAATATTGCAGGTTTCAACAAAAAAGCGTACTTTTGCTTACAAATTGTAAACAAGCAACGAAAAAGCAATGGATAAGATTGACAATCTTGATAAAAAGATACTCAGTATCCTGTCGAAAAATGCGCGCATCCCGTTCAAGGATGTCGCTGCAGAGTGTAACGTGTCGCGTGCTGCTATCCACCAGCGTGTACAGCACCTCATCGAGGGTGAAGTCATCATGGGTAGCGGTTTCGACATCAACCCCAAGAGCCTGGGCTACTCCACTTGTACCTATGTGGGTATCACGTTGGAGCGTGGTTCTATGTATAAGACGGTCGTCAAGCGGCTCCAGCACATCCCTGAGGTGGTGGAGTGTCACTTCACGACGGGTCCATACACCATGTTGGTGAAGCTCTATGCTCGCGACAACGAGCAACTGATGCACCTGCTGAATGGTCGCCTGCAGGACATTCCTGGCGTGGTGGCTACAGAGACGCTGATATCCTTGGAGCAGAGCATTAAACGTGATATTCCTGTAAACTTAGACGAATAGCAGCCGATGGATAATCGCTTTGACTGGCAGTCGTATCTTGCGACAGCCTATGGTTCTTTTCCAGAAGCCAACAGGAAACCCGTGATTGGTTTGACGGGCAACTATGGCGAACTGGCATGTAAACTCAACGAGGGTTATTACAAGTCGATTTGGCGTGCTGGTGGCGTGCCTGTCATCATTCCACCTATTGCCGATACCGATGTGCTCATCAATACGCTGGAGCATATCGATGGCCTGCTGCTGACGGGTGGTGCCGATTTCAATCCGCTCTATGCTGGCGAGGAGCCTTCTCCCCGTCTGGGTGGTATCAATGCAGAGCGCGACCTGCCTGAACTGCTGATAACCCAGTTGGCCTACAATCGCCAGATTCCAATGCTGGGCATCTGTCGAGGCATCCAGACGCTGGCAATGGCCCTTGGTGGCAAGGTTCAGCAGGATATCAGCGACGTTGCGCAGATTCGCCATTCGCAGGATGCCGACCGCTCTGAGCCAACCCATTCTGTCACGCTCGAACCTGACTCCACCTTATTTAATATATATAATAAGGAAAGACTGTATGTCAACTCTTTCCATCATCAGGCCGTCTGCGACCCAGGCGAACGTTTCCGCGTGACAGCCCGTTCTGCTGATGGCATCATCGAGGCAATAGAGAGTCGTGAGTATAAGAGCATCCTTGGTGTTCAGTGGCATCCAGAGTGTATGTCTGCGGAAGATAGTTCCCCCATCTTCTCCTGGCTTGTCCGTCAGGCTGCTGACTACCGTCGCACCTGCGACCTGCATCAGCGCGTCCTCACGCTCGATACCCATTGCGACACGCCAATGTTCTTCCCTCAAGGCGTTGACTTCGGCAGTCGCGATCCACGCATTCTCGTCGACCTCCATAAGATGTCGGAGGGGCATCAGGATGCGACCATTATGGTGTGCTATCTTCCTCAGCCTCAGCAGGGTGAGGCGTTCTCGTCGAAGGTCGATTTCGACGTCAATGGTCCTACGGAATATGCTGACCTCATCTTCGACAAGATAGAGGCTATCGTCGAGCAAAACAAGCAGTACTTGGCTATTGCCCGCACACCTGCCGACCTCTATGCTAATAAGCAGCAGGGACGCAAAAGCATCATGCTGGGCATTGAAAATGGTTTGGCGCTCGATGGACATTTGGAGCGTCTGCAGCATTTTGCCCAGCGTGGTATCGTCTATATGACGCTATGCCATAATGGCGACAACGACATCTGCGATTCTGCTCGTGGCAACCATACGCATAATGGCATCAGTCCCTTTGGACAGCAGGTGGTTCGTGAGATGAACCGCTTGGGCATTCTCGTCGACCTCAGCCATGCTGGTGAGAAGAGCTTTTATGATGCGCTGGAGATGAGTAGTCAGCCCATTGTATGCAGCCATAGCAGTTGTCGTGCACTTTGCGACCACCCACGCAATCTGACGGATGACCAAATGCGCGCTTTGGCAGCTAAGGGTGGCGTTATGCAGATTACCATGTATAATGGTTTCCTCGTAAAAGAGGGCGAAGCTACTGTCCTTGATGCCCTTCGCCATTTGGAACATGCTATCGAGGTGATGGGAATCGATCATGTAGGTATCGGTACTGATTTCGATGGTGATGGTGGTGTGCGTGGAATGGCAGACTCATCGGAATTGCTGAACTTCACGCATTTGCTGCTGGCTCGTGGCTATAGCGAACAGGATATTGAAAAAATCTGGGGAGGCAACTTCCTGCGTGTCATGAACCAAGTACAAAGTGTAAGAGAATAGTATGAAAAGAATCTTCTATATGTTATTGGCTGTTAGCCTGTTGGTAGCCTGTGGTACTACCAAGAAGAGCCAGACCACCCAATCTGCGGTGACCCTGACCTTTAATGCAGACTCAGCCTATGAGTTTTGTGCAGCACAGTGTTCCTTCGGACCTCGCACGATGAATAGCGCTGCCCACGAACAATGTGCCCAATGGATCCAACAGAAGTTCGAGCAGTATGGCTATCAGGTAACCCTGCAAAAAGCCGACCTGAAAGGCTACGACGGTACACTCCTCAAAAGCACCAACATCATCGCGACCTCTCCGCAGACTGCGGTTTTGCCGCAGCAACCCACTCCCCGCATCTTCATCTGCGCCCACTGGGACAGCCGTCCTTGGGCTGATAATGACCCTGACGAAGCGAACTGGCGCAAGCCCGTGATGGCTGCCAATGATGGCGCCTCGGGCGTTGCCGTGATGCTCGAACTGGCTCGCATGTTACAGCAAAACGATTCTGTCCGCCTGGCAGTCGATTTCATCTGTTTCGACGCGGAAGACTGGGGCGTTCCCCAATGGGAAGAAGACATCAATAGCGACTCCTGGGCGCTTGGTGCCCAGTATTGGGCCGCTAGCGATGAGGCAAAATCTAAAACCTATCAATACGCCATTCTGCTCGATATGGTCGGTGGTCAGGGCGCCAAGTTCTATCGTGAGGCTTACTCCATGCGTTATGCCCGCAATATTGTCGAACGTGTCTGGCAGGCTGCCAGCACGGCAGGTTACGGCAGCATTTTCCCCTATAAGGATAGCGGTGGCGTTACCGACGACCATCTACCCGTCAACGAAAAGGCTGGCATTCCTTGTATCGACATCATCAATCACTATCCTGACTGCGAGCAGAGCTCTTTCGGCCCTACGTGGCACACTGTTTCCGACGATATGCAGCATATCGACCGTAACACCCTGCAGGCTGTTGGTCAGACGCTCGTACAACTCATCTATTCCGAATAGCTCATGTTCTCTCTCATCCTCTCCACGGTTCTGCATATTGCTGTGCCACAGCAACCTACTGGATATCCTTCAGTTCCGGATTCCCTTTCCTCCCCCACCTTTGTCCCTACAGTCAAGGTTGGTAAGGTCTACGAAGGTGGAGACAGCATCCAGTACATGGAGATGAACAACGTCTACGTTTTCCCCCCTGTCACCTTCGAAAACAAGAAGCAGGCAGGAGCTTACATGCGGTTGGTGAAGAATGTCAAGGCTGTGCTCCCCATAGCCAAGGAGGCGAATATGATTATGATGGAGACGGCAGAATACTTGGAGACACTGCCCGATAAGAAAGCGAAGGAGGAACACATGAAGCGTGTCGAGAAGAGCATCATGAAGGAATACAAACCTCGCATGAAGAAACTGACCTATTCGCAGGGAAAACTACTGATAAAGCTCATCTATCGCGAGAGCCATTCTTCGAGTTATGAACTCATTCAGGCTTTCCTCGGCCCTGTCCGTGCTGGTTTCTATCAGGCCTTTGCCTGGGCTTTTGGTGCCTCTTTGAAAAAGGAATACGACCCTGAAGGCATTGACCGCCTGACGGAGCGTGTCGTCCTTATGGTCGAAGCAGGACAATTGTAACCTCATGCTACGCCTCCTCCTCTCCCTCCTCTTTCTTTCCGTTCAGTATGTTGCTGTGTCACAGCAACTTCCTGTTCCGTATACTACGGCATCGCCGCAGTCTTCCAATGACTGGCAGGACGCCTTCCGCTCCTGGCTCTCTGCCGATGATGCTGCCGAAGGCTACAGCGAAGCGACCTTCGAACTCCTTTCCGATTTGGCAGAGCATCCTTTGAACCTCAACCAAACTTCCCAATCCGAACTCGAACAATTGCCTTTTCTCTCTGCTGAACAGATAGAAGAACTCGTGGCCTACATTGAGCGCTACCGTCCGCTGCGTTCGCTCAGCGAATTGCAGATGATAGAAAGCCTGAATCGTGACACCCGTCTCTTGCTGAACTATTTCGTCGTCATTGGCGACACGCTTTCCCCTGCCCGCAGCGTCAAATCCGTTTTATCGCAAATGCTTCATGAGGGCCATTTCACGCTCGAAGGCTCTCTCCGTCAGCCGTTTTACAAGCGGAAAGGCGACATCAGCGGTTATCTGGGCTATCAGCAGCGCCACGATTTACGGTTGCAGTTTTCCTCACGCGACCAGTTGAAGTTTGGCTTGACTGCTGCCCAGGATGCTGGCGAACCTTTCTTCTCTGACCGCAACCGCTGGGGCTACGATCATTATGCCTACTATTTCCAGCTTCGTAAGATGGGACGCCTCGAAGCCTTGAATCTTGGCATGTATCGCGTGCAATTCGGTATGGGACTGGTCATGAATACAGGATTTTATCTTGGCAAACAGGCCTCCTTACAGTCTCTGGGACGTAAGACCCAAACCCTGACGGCTCATACTTCACGCTCTGTGGGGGGCTATTTGCAGGGAGCAGCAGCGCAGATTCGCCTTGCTCCTGCATGGAGTATGACAGCCTTCGCCTCCTATCGTCCGATTGATGCGACACTCAACGACGACGGAACCATTCGTACCCTTCTGACTGATGGTTACCATCGTACACCCACCGAAATGGCCAAAAAACACAACAGCCACGAGACCGACTTGGGTTTCCGTCTCTCCTACCAGCCTAACACTCCTCACAAAACCTACAAGCCCTCCATCTCCTTCAATGCTGTCTATACCCATTTCGACCGCCCCCTTGTCCCGTATGTTGCTGTATCACAGCAACCTAACTACCGCCTCTACGCTCCCTCCGGCTCTTCCTTCTTCAATGCATCCCTCGACTACGGCCTGACCTCTGCCCGTTTTTCTTTCATGGGTGAAACGGCAATCAATGGGGACGGTGCTTTGGCTGCCATCCATACGCTGAGTGTCCGTGCTACCGATCAACTGAACCTCATGCTGCTTCACCGGTACTACGACAAACGCTATACTGCCCTCCATGCCCGCAGTTTCGGTGAGAGTTCTTCCGCGCAGAACGAACACGGCGTGTATCTGGGTGCCTCATGGTCGCCTTCGCGCAAACTCTTGTTGCAGAGCTATGTTGACTATGCCCATTTTCCTTTCCTCCGATATCGGGTTAATGCGCCTAGTGACGCCTTTGACGCTTTCTTCCTCGCGCGTACCTTATTTAATATAGGGACTCTCGAGGCTCACTATCGTTTTCATATCCGTCAGCGCAACAACACCACACAGTCATACCTCAACAATCATTACGAGCATCGCACCCGCCTCTCCTTCACCTATCCTTCTTCTTCGTCTTCACCGTCTGTTGTGACTCAGCCGCAACCTTCCCTCTCTTTCAAGACCCAGCTCGACGCTGTGCTCATCAACTGTCGTGAACAACAGACCTCCCGTGGCATCATGATAAGCCAGCAGGCCGTCTTCCGCTATCGCGCATTACGCCTCAACGGCTTTGTAGGTTGGTTCCGTTCCGACAATTACGACAGCCGACTCTATCAGTATGAACCCTCTATTCCTTACGATTTCTCCTTTCCTGCCTTCTACGGTCACGGCATCCGCTATTCCCTGATGGCCAGAGCTGACCTTGGACGCTGGTCGTTGTCAGTCAAAATCGGCACGACCGACTATTTCGACCGTGCCGTTATCTCCAGTGGCTATCAGCAAATCAATGCTTCCTCGCAAACGGATCTCCTCCTTCAGTTCCGCCTCAAGCTATAGTGTGTGTCGCGATTCGGTCGCGACAGTTTTATACACCTCCGCGACCTGCGCCGCCACGTCGCGCCCCTCAAACCGCTTGATATACTCGCGGCTCTTGGCTATCCGTTCCTCCCTGTCGCGGGCTCCTCGCAGCGACATCTTCAAGGTCTCAGCCATTCCTGCCACATCATCCGGCCCTACATAGCGGCAATCCGGACCTCCGGCTTCCTCCAGGCACGAACCCGTACACGCTACGACAGGAAGTCCCGCTGCAATGGCTTCAATGATGGGAATGCCAAACCCCTCGTACCGCGAAGGATAGACAAAGACCTCTCCCAAAGCGTAGATGGCAGCCAGATCTTCATCTGGCACACCGCTCAGCAGGTGGATGCGCTCACTCTTTGGCAACTCCTGAACGTAAGGTGTTTGCCTGCCTACTGCCACCAGGTGGATATCCTTTGGCAGCAGGTCCAGCGCCTCTGCAGCCAACAGCAGATTCTTGCGACGCTCGATGGTCCCTACGTTCAACACATAGCGTGCTGGCAATTCGTAGCGCGCTCTCACCTCAGCTTTCTTCTCCGCTGTTACCACAGAGGCAAACCTTGGCGAGAAACTCTGGTAAATGACGCTGATATGGTTTGCATACTCCGCTCCGCCCAGTTCGATGATGTCCTGCTTGGTGCGTTCACTGATGGCAATGATGTGTTCTGCCTCGCGCAACGTCTGGCGGAACTTCCATTCATAAATCTTAGTGTCTATCCAGTTGTAGTATTCAGGATGGCGCAAAAAGATGAGGTCGTGGATGGTTACCACTCCGTGGATGCCAGCCTTGCGCAGGCCGATGGGCAGTTCGCCGGACAGACCGTGATACACGCTGACGCCATCGCGCTTCAAGTCCTTTACGATACCCTTCGTCCGCCACCACGCCTTCCGTATCGCTCCAAGTATGCGCAGCGGTTTGGCCGCTGGGTAGCAAAACCGCGCTTCCTCAATGATCTGCCCCCTCAACTCCTCCTTTCCTGCGTCGGGTGCATAGAGCCGCAGCTCCAGCGTGCTGTCGCCTCGTCGCAGCAGGTCGTTCACCAGTGTCCGCCCGTAGCTGCCCAGTCCCGTCCCGTTGCGTACTATCCGCTTCGCATCAATCCCGACAACCATAACCAATAACCGTTAATCCTAAATATACTCTTCTCCGAACTTAATCTGCACTTCGTTCACGTATTTCCTGACCAGTGCCGATGAATCACCCTTCTTGCAAATCAGCAACACGTTATCCGACTCCGCTACGATATAGCCATCCAGTCCGTTGATGACTCCAAGTCTTCCTTTCGGCAGTTTGATGACGTTGTTATACGAATCCTCTATCATTACTTCCGAGTCAACGATGACGTTATCGCCTTGTCCGCGCTGCTTGCATTCGTAGATGGCATGCCACGTACCGAGGTCTGCCCATCCGAAGTCGCACTTCATGACGCAGACTCCTTCACACTTCTCCAGCACGCCCTTGTCTATCGACAGGTTGGGATAGGCAGGATAGTGCTCGTTCACGAAGGCCATCTCCTGTTCGATGGTGTAACGTTCCAGTTCTCCATCGAAGCGGTTCAGCACTTCGGGGAACAGTCTGCGGAAACAGATGTTCAGATAGTGGGCACTGGCCAGGATGACGCCCGTGTTCCACAGGAACTCACCTGAATCCATAAACATCTGGGCGAATTCGCGCTCTGGCTTCTCGACGAACGACTGTACATGACTGATCTTCGCCACCTTTACAATCTCAGGCATAATCAATTCGCCCTGCTGGATATAACCGTAGCCGGGCTCTGGACGTGTAGGCTGAACACCTAACGTCAGCAGGTTGTCATGTCTGGACACAAAAAGGAAGGCTTCCTGGATGTTGTCGTAGAAGGCCTCCTCGTTCAGCACAAACTGGTCCGACGGGGTAATAACCACGTTGGCATTGATGTCACGACGGCATACACGCATATCCGCCCAGGCCACACTGGGTGCCGTTCCTCGGTTCACGGGTTCTACCAACAGGTTCTCCTCGTGAAGGTCTGGCAACTGCTCTCTTACCAGATGCGCATGTTCGCGGTTGGTACAAATCAGGATATTCTCTTTGGGCAGAATTCGGGCAAAGCGGTCGAAAGTCTGCTGCAGCTGCGTGCGCCCCACGCCGAAGAAATCCAGAAACTGCTTAGGTTTTTGTTCACGACTGCAGGGCCACAGACGTCGTCCCATGCCTCCTGCCAGGATGATGCAATAGTTTTTGTTGTTTGTTTCCATCATAATGATTAGAATAATAGTTCGTTTCTGAGTGCTAAGGTACGGAAAATATCTTACTTAAACAAAAAAAACATACTTTTTTATAAAATTTTCGTATTTCATGCATTGTAATTCGTTTTTTTTACATACCCTTGAGCTTCGCTCGAAGGTACTTTCGTTCGAAAAAACAAAAAAAATGCGAATTTTTTTTGGTTTTTTGCTCACTTATTCGTATCTTTGCACCCGCTTAAGCCCAGATGGCGGAATCGGTAGACGCGCTGGTCTCAAACACCAGTGGGGAAACCCATCCCGGTTCGAGCCCGGGTCTGGGTACAGCGAAGGGCGGATTTTTCCAGTCCGCCCTTCAATTTAAAACAACGAGGGCCAAGGTCAACCTAACGCAATGGATGCGACTCTAACCGTTAAGCCCCTATATATATAATAAGGTGTGAACAAAAATAAGTAAAATTCGCAAATGTTCTTAAAAAAACGAAAAAATGCAAGAAAAACCCCTAATTATGGGCTCTAATACTGATAAAAAGCAGTTTTTTTGCCCAAAAATGAAAAAAAATTATAAAAATCCTTGCGGATTCGCGAATTAATGCCTATATTTGCACCCAAAAACAGGCTCCACGCATTAAATGCGGGGCAAAAGACGTGAGAAAATAGAGATAAACTAACATTTTATTTATTAATTAATTTTTAATTTTAATCGTATGAACAAAAGATTTTTGAGTACATTGCTTTTCGGTGCGCTGTTCATCGCATCAACAAGCGTGTTCGTGTCTTGTAAGGACTACGATGATGACATCAAGAACCTTCAGACACAGATTGACAAGGCTGCTCTGAAGAGCCAGTTGGATGCTCTTCAGAAGACTCTGGACAATGCATCTGTGAATGCAGCTGCATCTTTGGAGAAGCTGGAAGCTAAGCTTCAGGCTCAGATTGACGAGGCCGTTAAGAATTCAGGTGCCAACGCCGAGGAGCTGCAGAAGCAGATTGACGCTGTGAAGGCCGCTGCTGACGAGTCAGCTAAGGACCTCGCTGCAAAGATTAAGGCTGCTGCTGACGCTGCTGCCGCTGCTGACGCTGCCGCTAAGGCTGCTCAGGAGAGTGCTAACCAGGCTAACGAAGCTGCTAAGGCTGCTGCACAGCAGGCTGCTGAAGTTGCCAAGGCTGCCCAGGAGGCTGCTGAGCAGGCTCTGAAGGAGGCTGTTGAGAAGCTGAACAACAACAATGCCGAGCTGAAGAAGCTGATCGAGCAGATGGGTCTTACCATGCAGAGCTATGTTACTGCAGAGGAGCTGAAGGCTCAGATTGAGGAGCTGAAGGCTACATTGGTTAACAATGACAATGCTGCTGCTATTGCTGCTGCTTACGACGAGGCTATCGCTGAGCTGTACAAGGCTATCACAAGCGTTGAGCTGATTGAGGCATTTGTTGGTTACAAGTACATTGGCGACTACTATGGAGCTGATATTACGAGCGGTTACTATTTGGCATACCTGAATAGTGATGCCAAGCATCACTTGAGTTTGACTCATGGTTTTGTTGGTGAGAATTCTGTATTCGGTGACAACGAGTTGATGTACACTCCTGCTGAGATGGCTTCTCCTCTGGTAACCTATACTGAGGGTGCTGACATCAAGGTTCCTGCTGGTATTGTTGTTCGCGTGAACCCTGTCAATGTTGACCTCCGTAAGGGTGACGTTAGCTTCAAGCTGATTGACTCTCAGGGTTATGACTGCGACGGCATTATTGAGATTGGTACTCCTATTAAGTATAATGGAGTTATTTGCCGTGGCAAGATGGAGAGCGCTGGTCTGTGGATTATTCCTCTGAGTGTTGCTAAGGGTGTTGATGAGGAGGCATTTAACTACATGACCTCTCTGCAGGCTTATGGCAGCCGCTTTATTGATCCCGTCAACTACGCTATTGCTATCAACAATACTGCTACCACTGAGGCTGATCGTTATGTTGCTTCTACTTTCGACCTGAGCTTCGATTACAAGCAGTATGTTCCTGCCAACCACTTCACCTTTGACGTGGCTTACAGCAGAGGTAATGCTTCTGTTGAGAACATCCACAACCGTTGGGATGGTACCTGCATTAGTGGTGAGGAATGGAAATCTTGGACTGACAAATATGACAATCCTGAGTTGGCTTGGGCTCCTTCTACCAAGAATGCTCCCGCTCCTACTACTGCTCCTGTTCTTGATCCTACTGCAAAGAACTACAATGTTCAGTGGAGCAATGGTGGCGCAAGCTCTTGGAGCAATAATCCCGTTTACATGAATGATGTTCGTTACTGGAACGACTGTCTGGTTGTTAAAGTCGGTGAGGAATTCACCATCAATGGCATTGAGGCTTATACCGAGGCTGGTGTTCTGACTCCTATCGATTCTATCTATGTTGTTCTCGATAAGAAGAATGCTGTTGAGTCTGCTCCTTCTGAGATCAACGCTTGGGAGAGCTATTCTTACGATGGTCTGAACCAGACTGTTACTGCTGACAAGGGTATCACGCTGAAGGTGAACTCTCCTAAGGCTGACGGTGATGTCATCGGTTTCCGTGTATACGCTGTCAACTGCGACGGTACTTTGGTTGACCCCGATGGTCGTGCATTCTATGTACTCGTAACCAGCGAGCCTGTTGACAACACACTGGCTGCTGAGGTCGTTGCTAAGCACAATGATGGTTCTGACAAGTCTACTCCTATGGATGTGACTGGAAAGATCAATCCTAACCTGTTCTACTACATCCAGGTTGCTGATAATCCTGCATTCCCCATCGTTGAGGACGTAACTTATGGTTATGCTGCTACGAACTATCCCACTTTGGATTACTTCCAGTTCAACTTCTTCGATACTGAGACAAAGACTTTGAACAACTATGGTGAATGGCCTGGAACGGGTGCTACAAGCGTATATCTGGGTTACCTGAATCCTGCTTATGACATCCTAACCATTACTCCGAAGAACGTTCAGAATCTGGTTGATAATGGCACTTATGTATTCAAGCTGGTTGGTTGTGAGACTGTTCAGCAGACTGAGGTTATCCGCACTGTTACTTACATCCGTCTGACCAAGATTATGCCTGACGAGGCTAAGCTGTTGACATTCCGTCCGAAGCAGGAAGGTCAGTGGAAGGATGGCGAAGCTAAACTGAACAACTGGGAGTCTAAGGATGGCACAGGTCAGTTCATGGCATTCATGATCCCGAACAAGGAAGCTGCTGGCAGCTATGGCTGGACTGCACCTTGGGCTTGGGGCTTTGCATACCACGAGACTGCTGCTGAGCAGGTAGCTTCTTACGAGGCTGTTCCTAGAATCGACAATGGTTTCAAGAACCTGTCTAACGTATTCTACAACCTGTCTCTGAATGGTCAGAACGGTTATAACACCGGTGTTTATGATGAGACTGAGTGGGATACTGACTTCGAGTTCATCTTCAAGAACGCTCTGTGGGATGCTGCAAACAATAAGGTTGTTGACCTTGCTGACTATAACGCTAAGGGTGTCCTCGGAGCAGGTGAAGGTATCACTTACCAGCATCCTGGTTATTGGGGTTATGGTGACTACAAGGCTGAGAACTACAAGTATATGCTTGATGTTAACGCTAGCTTCATCGATGGTTTGACCTCACACGACATTGCTACCTACTATGTTTACAGAAACGTTTCTACCACTCTGAAAGCTGATGGTTCTGTGAAAGCATTTGCACAGAACTGGCGTGTAGGCAATGGTCAGGACCTGAAGGCTATCTTCGCTTGCTGGCACCATGCTAACAAGTACGATTGGGACGGTGGTGCTTCTAAGAAGCCGACTCTGCAGTGGACCCACGATGGTAACGAGTACACCGTTGCTAACAAGAAGCAGACTGGCTTTGAGAAGATTACGAACTTCAACTGGTACGATCCTGAATTCTTCGGTAAGGGTACTGCTAAGGCTGGCGACAAGACCTTCAAGACGCTGTTCACAAATGGTTGGATCGACTTCACAGCCGCTACCATCCAGCTGAACACTAAGGCTGACGGTTCTGGTCAGATCAACCCGTACTTCGTTCCTTCACTGGATCTGGCTAACGCTTGCATCGAGTTCACTCAGAAGAATACTCAGAGCGACGCAGCTCCTATCGCTGACCACGACGAGTATCTGCTGATGAAGGTGAAGGATGCCTTCGACCACGATGTATTCGTATCGCTGCCTGTTGGTATCTTGAAGCCTTCTACGAAGTAATTTAGACTTAAAAATCTATCAGATATTAAAGTCAATCATCCCGGAGGGGGATGTCCCAAAAGGACGTCCCCCTCTTTATGAAAAAGAAGTTAAGTAGTTATGAAGAAGATAACATTTCTTTCGCTGCTGATGTTTGCTGCTGTCTCACTGTTCGTTGGCTGTAAAAAGGGCCAGCCCCAGCTGCAAAACGTTCGTGGAGTCGTCAAACACTACATTATGCCGGATTCCATTGAGGTAAATGATTCAGCCCTGAATAATGATTCAGTCTTGAATAATGATTCTACTCATAGGAAGGATTCTGTCAAAGCTGTAAAGGTGATGCCTGAAATGGTTTCTATTCCCGACATGGTCGTAGGAATAGAAGGTGGCGATTCCATGGTATTCTCCATGAGGGACGCCCGCATCCAAAATGGTCTTGCCATTCCCGGTGACTCCGTCATTATCGATTACATTGAGGGCGAGGAGGCCTTCCGCGCTTTGGTCGTCACACGTCTTGAAGCGGATGCTAAAGCCGTCAATTCAGACACCATAAAGCATTTTATTGACCGTCGTAAATAATCGGTCTATTTAAAAACAAGCTAAATTTGCACCGGGTCGCCTCATGCGTCTCGGTGCATTTTTTGTAAGTTTTGGTTTTTTTATGCATATTTATTTTGTGTTCTGACTGTTTCTTTGTAATTTTGCAGCCTATATGAAGATGAAAAGATATACTTTTATACTTGTCATGCTGATGATAAGCATGATGATGATGGCTGTGCCTGCTAAGCGCGGCCTGACGAGAATGATTACGCTGAGTGACGGAAGCACAGTAGAGGCAAGATTAGTGGGCGACGAGTTCGGTCACTTCTGGCTGACAGATAACGGACGGGCTTACGTCAAAACCACCGACGCAGATTACTTTACGGAGGTCGACGCTGTATCTATCAAAGAACAGGCAATGGCACGACGTTCGCAAGTCAACGCCCAACGTATTCAACGTCTGCCGGGAACTAAGATGCAGGCTGCCAGTCGTAGAGTTGGCGATTTTGGCAACTATATAGGCGCCAGGAAAGCACTCGTCATTTTGGTGAACTTTTCGGATGTAAACTTCGCTGAAGGACACGACAATGCCCTTTTCCAGCGCATTGCCAATGAGGTAGGTTTCAACGAAGGCAACTTTGTCGGTTCGATGTACGACTATTTCTATGCCCAGAGTGAAGGACAGTTTGAACTGACATTCGACGTTCTCGGTCCTGTTACCGTATCAAAGACACAAAGCTACTACGGCGGTAACGATTCCAGTGGCAACGACCTGCATCCAGAAGAGATGGTGAAAGAGGCAGTAGAACAGATTATGGACCAGGTGACAGATTGGAAGCAATACGACTGGGACAACGACGGCTATGTCGATCAGGTATATCTCATCTATGCCGGTAATGGTGAGGCTGATGGTGGTGGAGCAACGACTATCTGGCCTCATGCCTGGACTCTAGACTACAGTGGTATTGGTGCAGTGACTGTCGATGAGAACCTGAAAGTAAACACTTACGCCTGTGGCAGTGAGCTTGATGGCAGCAACAAGATTGATGGTATCGGTACGATGTGTCACGAGTTCAGCCATTGTCTGGGCTATCCCGACTTCTACGATACCGACTACTCCGGTGGTCAGGGTATGAGCGATTGGGATTTGATGGACTCAGGCTCGTATAACGGTAATGGCTACTGTCCTGCTGGCTATACAGGTTATGAGCGCTGGATGGCAGGATGGAAGGAGCCCATTGAGTTGAATACGGGTAAGGCCACCGTTGAGAATATGAAAGGCTTGCAGGAAGGCGGTGAATTCTATATCATGTATAACGATGGTCACAAGGACGAGTATTTCATGCTGGAGAACCGGACAAAGTCTGGCTGGGACAAGTCCCTGCCTGGAAGCGGACTACTCATCGTCCATGTTGACTATAATGCCTCTGTCTGGGCCTGGAACCAGCCCAACGATAATCCGAACCATCAGCGTATGACGTGGATACCGTCAGACGGAAGCTATAACTACAGCATAGGCAAGGACACCTATCCCAATGTCGAGAATGGCAACAATGCTTTTGGTGATTCCTCATCGCCTGCTGCGAAGCTTTACAACAACAATACCGACGGCACCAAACTGCTGCACAAGGGTATCGAAGATATCACTAAGAACAGCGACGGAACAATCTCATTCAAATATTTCGGTCCCAGCACAATAGAAACACCTGTATTCTCTCAGAACGGCGGTGTCATTGTTGAGCCTGTCTTGCTGACTATCACCTGTGCTACGCCAGGCACGACCATCTACTATACGACGGACGGCACAGAGCCTACTACCGCAAGCAACGTCTATACGGAACCGCTGACCATCAATGCCAGTGTGACCATCAAAGCAATGGCAGCCAATAGCGAAGACGAGAGTTATGTGGCTACGGCTACTTTCAATTATGCTCTTGTGACTCCAACAGCTAATACAGTGGATTATGCTTGGAAAGAAGACTTTATGGGTGATATGGCAGGTACTTCAGCGGAGAACCTTTCCAACGAAAATGCGGCCTACGAATGTGATGGTGGCGAGTATTGCCAGGTTTACGACGATAATCAGGCAGGTGGCAATGCCCCTGAGCTGCAGATTCCTAACCACAACAGTCCTGTCAACACGCTGAAGACCTACATAGCCATTGGTGATGCCTTTGGTGAGTTTACACTGACATTTAAGAGTAACCGATCATTATCGGTTAGTTCTACAACGAAAGGTGTCACTATCGTATCGCAAGGAAATAGCGGCAAAACCTATACTTATAAGGTGAATATCCCTGAAAATACTGCTGTGCTGCAGTTGTCATTTACCAATGATAATTATCAGGATGCACGCATCGACGATATTATTCTGGCAAAGCCACCAAAGGCTGACCCTGAAATCAAATTCTCGTCACCGGTACTGACGGTAAATCCTACTGACGAGGAGTACACGGCGCCAACACTTGATAACCCCTATCATTTCCCAGTAACCTATACTTCGTCGAATACGGACATTGCAATAGTGGATGCACTGACTGGCGAACTGACATTGACACTCATAGAGGGTGAAGCAACGATTACTGCCACCTTCGAGGGCGACGATGACTATGCGGCATCTGTTGCCTCCTATACGGTTTATGTCCGTCGCGACGAACCGGACTTGCATTTCGTGGAACGAATCTTCACCGTAAAGGCAAAATCGAGCTTTACGCCTCCTGAACTTATCAACGAATATAATGTCCCCATCTATTATGAGACATACGACCCGGAGGTGGCTGACGTAGATCCTAAGACGGGAGCTGTCAAGATTGGAAAAGCCGGCTATGCCAGAGTCTTTGCCAACTTCGATGGTAATGAGCGCTATACAGAAGACTGGTGTTCTTACGAGATTACCGTTGAAAAGCTGGAGCATGGCCTTGCCTTTGACAAAACAGAGGTAGAGGCGACCATTGGCGACGACGAAGGTTTCACTGCCCCCAAACTGAAGAATCCCAACAAACTGACGGTGAATTACTCTTCGAGCGATGAGGATATTGCAACTGTTGACAATACAGGTAAAATCATACTGGGTAGCAAGGCAGGCACCGTGACCATCACAGCTTCTACCGAAGGTGACGATTACTACGAGGCAGGAGAAGCATCCTGCCAAATCATCCTCTCTGAGGCTACCGGTATCTCTACACTGTCCCACGATCAACAGAACACTGATACCAACTATACCATCCAAGGCGTCCGCGTCAATAAGCCCCGTAAAGGCCTCTATATCCTGAATGGCAAAAAGGTAATCATCAGCCGATAACGCTGATATAGTAAAAGCGACAAAACGACACGATTCTATGTCATTTTGTCGCTTTATTTTGGTTTGGCATTGTTGTTGCATTTTGGTTGGTGAAAGCCGCAAGGCAATCGGAAAAAAAAACATGTATAACAATTAAAAATAGAAATTAGGAGGTAACGATTATGATGCCAACAATGAGAAGTAACAATTGGATTCCAGCTGTATTCAACGATTTGTTCTACAACGACATGATGCCAAAGGCCAACTGCACCGCACCGGCTATCAATGTGAAAGAATCGGACAAGGCTTATACCGTAGAGCTGGCTGCTCCAGGCATGAACAAGCAAGACTTTAACGTCCACATCAATGACGAAGGTAACTTGGTCGTGAAGATGGAACACAAGGAAGAGCATAAGGAGGAAGATAAGAATGTGCGCTATCTGCGTCGCGAGTTCAGCTACTCGAAGTACGAGCAAACGCTGATATTGCCTGACGACGTGAAAAAGGATGGCATTTCGGCCAAGGTCGAGGACGGCGTGCTGACCGTGGAACTGCCAAAGATGGTGGAAGAGAAGGTAAAACTGTCGCGCCAGATTGAGATTGCCTAAGAGGTAAAAGGATGTAAGAAGGATTATGAGCCCCGCCCTACGGCGGGGTTTTTTTGTTGCTTCACAAAAAAAGTTATACGTAGTATAAAAGGGAGCGGAACGAAAAAAAATGTGTTTTGAGTTAAACCTTTTTTGTTGGAGTGCGTCAAAGAATCAGAACAAGGACAAAGATGTTCGGGATAACAAAAAAGATAACAAATAGGATAACTAATAAAAAAAAGAAAATTATGAAAAGGATTGTTTTAACACTGGTTGCCGCAATGGCATTGACATTCAGCTTTGCTGAGACACAGAGTAAAAATGTTGACAAGAAGTACGACATGAATTGTGACATTTACCGCCTTTCGGTAGTGCTCGACTTGAGCGAAGAGCAGATGGACGCCGTAGAAGAGATTCACAACAGCTTCACCAATGAGATGCAGTCGTTAGCATCAGTGAAAGGCCCCAGACAGAGATTCCTGCTTCATCAGGCAGTGAGAAAGGACGCCCAGCAGATGCACCGCGTATTGAGCGACAAACAGTTCCGCGACTACATGCGCATCCTGGGAGTAACACTTCACAACAGACGACTCTAAAAGGTAAGAAGGTAAAAGTAAAAGGAGAAAAATGAATCCGCTGGCTTTTCTACAGCCTGCGGATTCGTTTTTCTATGAGGATTATGAGGATGACGACGGATTAGAAGTCAAATTAAGTTGGGTCAGATACGCCTTGATTCTGCAGTCGATCATTTCCTCGAATGCTGGCGTCATTTCCTGAAAACGTCGGTCGACAACACCCTGCACGAACTGTTCTTGGTCAGCCAGGAACTGCATGTGCTCACTGATAAGCTGGTGTGCAGCCTTTTGTTTGTCAGTCAATGATTTCATCGCAGCTGATGATATAGTTAATAAGAAAGAAGTTTCATCAAATTAATAGAAGCCGAAAAAGTAGAACACAGCCGCTTTCTTCATATCTGCCAAAGGCTCGGCGCGACCAATGATGGAACCCCCCTTGCGAACGTCGCCAGTACGGCTGTCGATGCCACCCACAATGGAGCCGTTCAAGCGTACGGTGCCGTCGCTGTCGATGGTTCCCACCACATGGCCATTCTTCAGCACTTCGTTGTTGCGTATGCCACCCTCAATGTGTCCGCCGACGTAGATGTTGCCATCAGCATCTATCTTACCAGCAATATGTCCCCCCACGTATACGGTGCCGTCGGCCAGGATACTTCCCACGATGCTGCCGCCTTTACGAAGCTGCATGTCGACCGCGCGGCCGCCAGCGGAAGATCCACTCGACGCAAAACGCTTCTGCAGTTCTTTGTTGCTGCGGGCATAGAACTCCTCGTCGGTCTCCTTTTCCGTCATGGTGGCATCCTCGTATGCCTCTTTGCCTTTCAGCAGCCGCTCGTTGGTGTTCATTACACCGAATACCAAATAGGCCAGCACCTCGCGCTCTATCTTGTCTGATGCATCGGCGTAGATATTGCCTTGCATGACAGCCATTTTGTTGTTTTGAATACTACCGACATTGGTCTTGCCAACGAACACGATACCAATGTCGTCACATCTCAACTTGTCGCCATGGGGAGTCGTCAGCTCCTCGCCGATAATGCTGCCCACCTGAGTGCCATTGCCGTCGGTTACCGCTCCGTCCTTACCGAAGACATACGTCCTGCCATTGTGCGTCAGCGTCCGCGTTGCGCGGTCATACACGCCGATGACCTTGCCCGACTTACGTTCCTTAATGGTCACTTCGCCCGATTCAGGAACACCTTGATCCTTCTTGTCCTGGATTTTGCTCTTCACTTCAGGCTCCTTGTTGTCATTCTTGGCATTGACAGCTTGCTTGGCTTTCTTCAGCAAACCTCCAAACTGTGCGTTAGCAGTTGTCTGTACTCCAAATGCAATGGTCAGCACCATCAATGCCTTTACGATTGAATGATTCGTTTTCATAACTGTTTGACTTTAATGATTAAAAAAATGATAATGATTCGTAATTCCGGTTGCAAAGTTACGGTAAAAAAGACTTTGCATTGTTGATAAAAACTGCCAAAAAGTTGTTTTTTTCTTCCAAAATGCACAAAATGTGGAATTTTATTTATAATTTTGTCGTCGAAATAAAAGTAAACCTTATGAGAAGGCTGTTTTTTCTGTGTTTTTTGGCTGTGTTCAGTCTTTTGGCTCTGGCACAAAATGTGGAGCAGACATTAGCGCGTTTCGACCAACAGGCTGATGCCGCTACGGCTAATGCCTTCTTCGACGCCCTGATGAAGGAAAAATTCATCGACGCCCCCATCGTGTTCGCATCCTCAGTGCCTGTCGACTCCATGCGACAACAGGTGTGTTATTGGGCTGCTGAGTGGCTCTACGACCAAGAACAGTTTAAGGATGCCGAGCGCTATGCCCTCGAAGCACTGCCGAAATACCATCCCGCAAATCCCGAGAAGGCTGATTGTCTCAACCTTCTGGGCTGCATTTATGTACGTTTGGGAGATTTCAAACAGGCAGCCAACTATGCCCGGCAGTGTGTCGAAATTGACGAACAAAGTGGCGACCACGACCGCATCGCGTCGAGCATGAACACGCTGGCGGGAATCTATATGGCTGGCTATCAGGCCAAGGAAGCCGAACCGATTATCCTGCAGGCCATCGAGCACATCAACCAAGTGGATAATCTAGGGCGCAAGGCTGTCATCCTGGGCATGGCCTCGGAGATTTACCACACCTTGGGCGACGACGCCAAGGCATTGCCGTATGCCGAAGAGGCGGTAGCTATCGAGCAAAAGTTGGGCCGACAGCCAAAACTGGCCATCCGACTGTCGCAGAAGGGGTCCGCGTTGCTGGGACTGCACCGCTACAAGGAGGCTGAGAGCATCTACCGCCAGATACTGCCCGACCTGAAAGCCTCGGGCGACTTCCACGCGTATGCCATCGCCCTGAACCGTCTGGGCATGTCGCTACTCTGCCAGAAACGCCAGCAGGACGCTATACCTTATTATAAAGAGGCAGCCAACCTATTTTCAAAGATGGGCGACCTTTACAACGAGATTCATTCCCACCGCGGACTCTACGAGAGCTATTGGGAACTAAACCCCGATTCGGCCAAGCAGGAACTCGACATGTTCGACCTATTGAAGGACTCGCTCTACACCCACGCCACAGCCGACGCACTGGCAAGGTATAATGCTGAGTTTGGCAATGAACAGCTTCAGCAGGAGAATGCCGAGGTGCGCAGCGCCCACCAGCGCACCATCATCATAGCCATTGTTGCCATCTTGATAGTCTCGTTTGTCGGTTGGTGGTTCGTACGCCGCGCACACTTGAAAGAACAGCAGCACGTCGCCGAACTGATGGAGGAAATCAGTCGCCTACAGGATGCTCAACGTCCGTCAGGACCGACGGAAGAACCGGCAGAGGAACCGCAGGCCGAGCAGTCGAACGAAGACCGCCTGTTCCTGATGCATGTCATTGAAATTGTCAACGAAGGCTTCTCAACCCGCGAGCTGGGTGTCGAGACCATTGCCTTGAAACTCAATATGAGTGTCCAGACCTTCCGTCGCCGCCTAATGAGTGCTGCCGGCGAGACGCCCAAGGCCTTCATCTCTGCCATTCAGATGGAGAAGGCTGGTAAATTGTTGAAGCAACGACCGGACATGCCGATTGTCGATGTTGCCTTCAAGTGTGGTTTCGACGAAGCCAGTTCCTTCGCTCATACGTTCAAGCGCGTCTTCGGATGCACACCATCGCAATATCGAGGATAGGCCAGAGTTTATCCTTCATCCTTCATTAAGTGGCACTTATTGCTGAATAAGAGCCACTTATCTGAAAATAAGTGCCACTTATCATTCATTAACCTTCATGTATTTGACTTTTCCTGATCCGTCACCCCTGCCGTCCAAAACGTTTCTCCTCCAGCCCTCATGAAGGCTGAAGGAGAAATGCGCTTCAAAAGTCAATATAGAGCATAAAAACAAGTAGGAGGAAAACTATTCATTTTCCTCCTACTCGATTACTATTGCGACGAATGATTAGTCAGCAACGAGTGTGAAGCGCTTGAAAGCAGTGATCTTCAGGTCCTTGTCCTGCTTGGCGAGCCACTGAGCAACAGTAGCCTTGTCGCCGTCACCGAACTGGAACTCCTGGTCAACCAGGCAGTTCTCCTTCAGGAACTTCTGAACACGACCCTTGGCGATGTTCTCAATCATAGGCATCTTGAGGTTTGCCTCGCCTTCGACCTTTGCGTCAGCAATGACCTTGCGAGCCTCGTCGGCCTGCTCCTTGGTGAGCCAACCCTTAGCAGTGTTGCTCTCGATGTGGTCCTCAGAATCAACGAGGTTGGGGTTGATGCCAGCCTTCTTGAGCTTCATCTCTACAAACTTCTCAACCTGCTCGAGCTTGGTCTTCTCAACAGCGGTCTTGTACTCCTCGTCGAGAATCTTCTGGTCAACGCTCTCCTTGTCGAGTGCTACAGGCTTCATGGCAGCTACCTGCATAGCCACGA
>Ga0247609_10001612_pt1 | contig 26292 bp, 11 predicted proteins | sample 172DNAGHGlowgp2_FD_193487 | JGI IMG/M metagenome (GOLD analysis project Ga0247609, IMG submission 193487) | Sheep rumen microbial communities from Palmerston North, Manawatu-Wanganui, New Zealand - 1728 DNA GHGlow gp2 | ecosystem: Host-associated > Mammals > Digestive system > Stomach > Rumen ...
TGTCCAGCCAGTAGCACTGGGGTCATCGATGTCGCCACGTACTGCATCGGCATCAGCCTCGAAGTTGCCACCGAAGATCTTCCACGAAGCCCAGTTACGTCCGGGTGCGCCGCCCGTGTCGTTGGCTGTGACAAGGAAGTAATACTCAGGCGTCACTGCCCTTTCTGCCTTCACGATGATCCACATTTTGTTGGCAGAGTTTGCGGTGTTGATGGGCCATGAATCATCGTCGCTGAGGCTAGCATCGAACCAGCCGCCCCACTTGGTGTCGATTTTCCTGTCCACCAACTTGGCATACGACTCTTTGTGACTGACGTCAGACTGACCGTAGGAAAGCATGCCGTCCAAGGCTGTGAGAGCCACATAGCCTCCTGTGTAGGTCTGCGACCAAGCGCTCTGAACTGCCATCATCATCATGAGGAGGCAGCACCAAAGAGCGCGTGAAGATGTAAACAATTTCTTCATTTTGTTTGGTTTTAGAAGTTAATAAATTGGGTTATCTGTTTGCTTATTTTTTCTTGTTTTACGTCGCTTTTCTCGTGCGCAAGTGCGCATATAGCACCTTGCAACAGGCAAAGTTAAGGTTTTTCGTTCACTTTTTTGCTTTCCTTGACATAAAAAACACGCTTTTTAAGGTTTTTTAACGCCATCGGGTTAGTCTTTCGCCTAAAGAGGAGTTTTCAAACGCCGCACGCGGGGATTGCAAACGCCGCACGCGGAAATGGCAAACGCCGCACGCGGGGATTGCAATCGTCGCGTGCGGCGTTTTTGGGGGTCGTCTGGGGAGATTGCCTGAAAGGCGCTCCCAGAGCCGCTTAGGGGTTCATTGAATTGATGAGTTCGACGAGGTCCTGAGCGTTGACCTTTCCGTCGCCGTTGAGGTCGGCTGCTTCGGGCACAAAATTCTCGACTTCAAGACCCACGATGTGACGCCTCATAGCCTCGTAGTCGAGGGCATTTATCTCGCCGTCGCCATTTACGTCGCCGGGGATGACGGGCTGCGGTGAAGTGAAGTAGAAGTCGTAGGGCGTATAGTTTGTGGCGCCGAGGGTTGTGTCGTTCTCGCGCCTGTCGAGGAGCTCCCATACGCTGTCGTCGGGCTCGATGCTCTTTGTGTTGCTTCCGAAGAGCGACCAGGTGACGGGATTGCGTCCGGGATAGGTCTGTGTGTCTGCAGCTGTCGTGATGCGATAACCTGAGAGCTCGACAGGCTCGGCTGTCTCCATACATATATATAATGTATTACTCGGGTCGAACGCTGCGCAATATTTCGTATAGATGTCGTCGTCGAAGAGATCGGCGTGATCGTGATCCTTGATGTAGGTGCCTGTACCGTAGTAGAAGGTGAGCGGCGTCACCTCGTTTCCATCGAGGTCGAGGAGGTCGAACTCGCAGAATTGTATCGTCGGGCCGTTGGCAATTTCCTCGATGGCGAGCAGATAGTACTGGTGCCCCTTGATGATCTTGGGTGCATGGGGAATGAGGAAGTCGTAGGCCGTGTAGTTTGTGGCCTCCATAGTCCAGTCGTCATTACGCTCGTCGATGAGCGTCCAGCCCGTGTCGTTGGGGTCGGTCAGCTGGGTGTTGCTACCGTAAAGCTTCCATGAGCTGGGGTTTCGGTCGGGACAATCGCCCGTATCGTTGGCAGTATAAATGCGGTATCCGTAAGGATCGACTTCAGCGCCTGCGTCGAAGAGGAAGTAGGAATTGCCGTCGAAAGGCCCGCAGTACTTCGTATAGACAGAGCCGTCGGCCGAGTTGTCCCAGTCCTCGTTCCAATAGCCCTCAGGGCCTCCGGCGTAGGCATAGAGGTCGCTCACTTCGTCGAGCTGCTCGTCGAGAAGGTCGAACTCCGAGAACTGCAAAGTGCCGGAGTCGCCACCCTGCACTCTTGTTACGACGAGGTTGTAGTAGCGGTACTTCGCAGCCTCGCCGGCGAAGTTGGTGTATTGTCCAGCGCTCTCATAGACTTTGCCGCTCGCCTTGTTGAGCACAGGTCTGGGGTCGACGGGTTTACCGTTGTCGAGGTTTTGGCGCCATCTGTCGCGCTCGCCGTCGTTGTTAAGGTGATAGCAGAGCTCGCCGTTAGCGACCTGCGCGGGCGTCATGCGGTTGGTCAATGCAGAACCATACCTGTAGTCCCAGCAATTGTTGACGACTGTACCCTTCTCGCCAAAGACGAACTCCTTGCCCTCCGTTGCGCCAGTTATGGTACCTGTGTTGTAGGAGTTCTCGATGTTCACCCTGCCGGCAGAAGGTCCGACGATGGCTGCGGCATTTGCCGGAGCCGTAACATTGCCCGTGTTGCAGCAATCGGAAACTTTGATGATTGCCAGCAGACGGCCGTAGGCTGCGATGCCGGCAGCGACGCCTTCGGAAGCCGTAACATTGCCATGGTTCTCGACGCCCGAGATGTTGATGGTGTTGTTCTGCGCATAGCCGACAAGCATGCCGACGTACGACGTGCCCTCTGCGCTGCAACTCTCGTCGAAGACTATGTCCTTCAGCGTACAGCCACTCACGTAACCAAAAAGGCCAACAGCCTCAGTGCCACTGACATGGAGACCGCTTATGGTGTGTCCTTTGCCGTCGAACGAGCCCGAAAACTTCTTCTTCGAAGTGCCGATGGGCTGAAAGTCGTCGCAGAAGTCCGTCATGTCGATGTCGGCAACAAGCGCTGCCTGTGCATCCGTCTCGCCACTCTCGTTGACTATCTGGCTGAACGTACAGAGGTCGAGAGCTGAACCAATCTGATAGACACCACCCACCTGGCGAAGTGTTCCGTAGGACAGCATCGCATCCATCCAAGCTACACGGTCGTGGACAAAGTCACGGACACGATCCACCTCGGCTTCCCACGAACCAGGCACCCGAGGGTTGAGCGAAAGCCACTGGTTCAGGTAAGGCCAACGATAGAAGTTGAGGGTGGCAGAAGCGCGTATCTCGTTACGGAGCGAATCGACGTCCGCAGCAAGGTCATCGGGCTCGAAGTTGCCTTTCTTGCGCAACCTTGCCCACATCTCCTGCAACTGCGCAAAGAACGAGGGTTCGGAAAGGACACGCGTCAGGAACTGGTCCCAGTGACCTGTCGAGCAACGCTTTTTGTAAGTCCAATCCATGTATTCATTGGCAGGATATGTCGTCTCGTCATTCTCGAGGGCGAGGTCAGCATCCCAAATTGGGCCTGTGTAGAAATGGTCATCACCTCGCTCTTTGTACTTGAAGACCTGGCATATCATGTCGGTATTGCCATTGAACTCGCTCGCGAGGAACCACGAGAAGAACGACTCGAGGTCGAAGACAGAGGGCAGCCCGTTCTCTTTATCTGCATAGTTTGAACTGTAGGCTACGTCCTCCATCGCGTTCCAAGTATTCTCTATGTACTGGAACTGCTCGGGCTGCAGCACGTCTTCGTCAGGCTCGTGAATGGAAAGCTTATTGCCTTTACCTGATAGGAAATGGTTTTCTTCCTGATCATAGTAGTTATCCAACTCAATGAAGTAACCGCCGGTGATGAACTCATCGTCCAGGTCGTCGGCAGTCATCTCGGTGATGTCGATGCGGTTGGCATCCACAGAGACAGCGTCGGCCAAGGTATAGGTGCCATGGTAATCGCCGTTGACAACAAGGTCAACCACTTGGCTCCATGGCGTCCAGGTTCTTTCGACACGCTTTGACACAGTCCACGCCACAGGATTACGCATGAGCGTCTTGTCGCGATAACTGTTGATGAGAACCCACTTCTTTGCCTTGGCAGGTGATTCGTTCTTACCTCCTCGCATCACGTGGTGGCTCTTGCCGTCGTTGTACTTCATGCGGAACGCCTTGTTCTCGTGCGAGGCGGAGTAGTTGCCACGTACACGGAACAGAATGGGATACTCCTGGACGCGTGTGCCTTCATCATAGATAAGTACTGACTGCGACTCAAAGTCTTGGCCTTTCACGGTCGGAAGGATGTTGTTCTGCACATGCACGCTGAGTGTCGGCAGGTTTGTAATCTGATAGAACTGGCTGTCGTCGCCTTCTCCCGCATGACCGTAAAATTTGAGTTCCGCTATGTTACAATAAGAACCCGCGCTGCCCACGTAGCGGACATATCGAAAGCCGCGACTTACGTTGATGTCTGCTCTTGCCTCTGTTCCGTTGTTCGGTTTAGAGCTGATGAGGTAAAGGGGTATGGCATCCATGAAGTCGGGACTATTGGCTCCCTCGAAAAGGCTGAGCAAACACCGGTCGGCGCCTTGACTGCCTGGCGCTGGCGTATAGCTGACGCGGGTGATGACGTGGGGCTCGCCGAGGTCAAGGCCCACCCACTGCATCTTGTCTGCATTGGTGCTGTAATACGTCGAATTATTCCCGTCGAAAGCCAGAGCGGCCTTTGCTTCAGAGCCGGAGAAAATCAGCGAACCTTCGAGAAGTTGGTCAACGGATGCATCGTAAGCAAACGCTGTGCCCGCAACAAGCATCAGAAAAAGCAGGACAGCAAGCCTGCGGCATATTGGCTTTATCATTTTCTTATTCAGAATTCAGTCATTAACATATTGATCAATACCACCACATCCTGCGCATTGACCTTTTCGTCCATATTGAGGTCGGCAGCTTCGAAGACAAACTTATCCACCGGCTTGCCGATAATGTGGCGTTTTAAGACAACTAGGTCGACATCGTCCACTAGGCCGTCGCCATTCACGTCACCAGGTATGATAAGCTCTGGAATGAAGAAGTCGTACGGCGTGTAGTTCGTGGCACCGAGTGTCGTGTCGTTCTCACGATGGTCGAGAAGGGTCCAAACAGCATCGTTGGGTATTTCGCTTTGTGTATTGCTGCCGAAGAGCGACCATGTGACAGGGTTGCGTCCCGGGTTTCCCTTGGTGTCGTTGGCTGTCGTGAAACGGTAGCCCGATGGCTGCACCTGCCGGCCTGCATCGACATAGAGATACAAGGTGTTGGCAGACGAGAAGGGACCGCAGTACTTCGTATAGACATTCTGGTCGAAGAGGTTCTCCTGAACTTCGTCGCTATAGAACGAACCTGTATAAGCATAAAGCGTGAGCGGTTCTATTTCGTTACCGTCCTCATCGAGAATGTCAATCTCGGAGAGCTGTATTGCAGTGCCGCTGCTTATCTTCTGGATGGCGAACTGATAGTAGCGGTAGCCGGGCTGCCTTTCTACAACTGTAATGGTGCAGGTGTCGCGAAGGCTGTTGTCATCGACAGCCGATACGATAATGTCTGCTGTGCCGACGGATCGTGCCACGACGAGTCCGCTGTTGTTGACCATTGCGACAGATGGATTGGTTGTTGTCCACTGGAGTTCAAGCCCTTGCAGCGTGCTGGGCGTAAAGTTGACGTGCAACTGCTGTTTTTCGCCACGCATAATGGTTGCTGTCTGCTCGCTGAGTGTAAGTGCCTTTATCGGGTCGGAGATATAGAAATCGTAGGGCGTATAGTTGGTTGCCTGAAGCGTCTGATCGTCCTCGCGCTCCTCGATGAGTTCCCACCCTGGGTCGTCTGGGTCATAGAGCTGTGTGTTGCTGCCATAGAGTGCCCACGAACACGGATTACGCCCTGACTGGTTTCCTGTATCGTTGGCTGTATAGATGCGATAGCCGCATAGTCCGACGGTACGTGTAGCGTCGAAGAGGAAGTAGGCATAGCCGCGGAAAGAGTTGTTGCAGTACTTGGTGTTGACGCTGTTGTCTGCGGCATTCTCCCAGTTCTCGTGGCCGATGCTGGATTCCGTTCCGTCGTAGATGTAGAGGTCCTCAACCTCATTGCCTTTCTCGTCGAGGATGTCGAACTCGGAGAACTGGATGCAACCGTTGGTGCCGCCCCGCAACTTTGTCACGACAAGGTTGTAGTATCGGTACATCGGAGGGTTGGGATTGTAGTTCGTATAGCCACCATCCTTTTCGTAAACAACACCGCCTTTGTTTCTGAGCACGGGGAAAGGATCATGCGGTTTGCCGTTGTCGATGTTCTGATGCCAGATATTGCTGCCCGCACCCGAGTTGATTTGATAACAAAGGTAGCCGTTATCGACTTGCTCAGCTGTCATGTTGTTGACTTGCTGAGAAGAGAGGTCCCAGCAGTTGTCGATGGACACGCCTCTTGTGCCGTAAGCAAACTCTTTGAGCTCTGCAGCGCCAGTCATGGTGCCGATGTTGTAGCTGTTCGTCACAGTGATGTACCCGCCCGACGAGCCGACGAGTGCACCTGCACCGCTGGCAGCCGTGATGTTGCCCGTGTTGCTGCAATTCGTTATGACAACAGAATTGGCATATCCCACGATGCCGCCAGCCGAACTGCCTGAAGCAGTAACGGTGCCGTGGTTCTCGATACCGCTGATGTTCGCTGTGCCGTTATAGGCATAGCCCACGAGCATAGCAACTCTGTTTGTGCCTGCGACGGAACACGTCTCATCGAAAATAATGTTGCTCAGGCTGCAATTGCCGGTATAGCCGAAGAGGCCGGCGTTGTTGCCTGCAGCGATGTGAAGATTGCGAATGACGTGTCCTTTGCCGTCAAAGCTGCCGGTAAAGTTCTTAGACAGCGTGCCGATTGGCTGGAACGCCTCGTTGCTATTCGACATATCGATGTCGGCAACGAGCACTGCCTCAGCATCTGTCTCGCCTCCCTCGTTGACCATCTGACTGAAGGTACACAGGTCCATGCCCGAGGCAATCTGATAGATACCGTCCACTTGACGCACTCGTCCGTACGAGAGCATCTCGTCCATCCATGCTACACGATTATAAACGAAGTCACGGACACGGTCCACTTCCTCTTCCCACGAGCCCGGAACGAGGGGATTGAGCGATAGGGATTGTGTAAGGTAAGGCCAACGATAGAAGTTGAGGGTGGCAGAAGCGCGTATCTCGTTACGGAGCGAATCGACGTCGGCTGCCACATCATCGGGCTCGAAGTTGCCTTTTTTGCGAAGCATTGCCCATATCTCCTGCAACTGCGCGAAAACAGACGGATCGGAGAGAATACGGCTGACGAACTGCCCATACTGCCCCGTCTGACGCACTTTATAGGTCCAGTCCATGCGCTCGTTGGCAGGATAGGTCGTGATGTCGTTCTCGAGAGCAAGGTCGGCATCCCAGATAGGACCGGTGTAGAAGTGATTGTCCATGCGCTCCTTGTAGAGGAAGACTTGGCAAATCATGTCTGTGTTGCCGTTGAACTCACTCACGAGAAACCACTTGAGGAACGTTTCCATGTCGAGGACTGAGCGCTGCCCTGTCTGCCAGTCGGTATAGTTTGCGCCAAAGACGATGTCCTCCATATCGTTCCAATAGTCCCTGATGTAAATGAACTGCTCCGACTGCATGATGTCTTCGTCGGGCTCGTGCACCGACATCGTGTTGCCGTGCGTAGAAAGAAAATGGTAAGGTTCGCGACCGTAGTTATTGTCTGCCTCAACCAGATAGCCGCCCGTGATGAAATCATCGTCGGTGTCTGTTTCGGTCATTTCCGTGATGTCAATGCGATTAGCATCCACAGAGACAGCATCGGCCAAGGTGTACGTGCCGCGATAATCGCCATTGACGAGGAGGTCAACAACCTGGCTCCATGGTGTGAAATCCCTTTCTGCACGCTTCGACATGGCCCAGGCTACAGGGTTGCGCATCAGCGTCTTGTCGCGATAGCTGTTGATGAGCACCCACTTCTTTGCCTTGGCGGGCGACTCGTTCTGTCCACCGCGCATCACGTGATGGCTCTTGCCGTCGTTGTACTTCATGCGAAAGGCTTTGTTCTCATGCGAAGCGGAGAAGTTGCCGCGCACGCGGAACAGGATAGGATACTCCTGGACACGTGTCCCCCCGTCGTAGATGAGCACTGACTGCGACTCGAAGTCTTCGCCACGATTGGTCGGCAGGATGTTGTTCTCGACGTGAATGCTGAGCGTCGGCAGGTTGGTGATCTGATAGAACTGGCTGTCGTCGCCCTCACCCTGATGACCGTAGAACTTCAGCTCGGCGACGTAGCAGTATGAGCCCGAGCCGCCCACATAACGGACATAGCGGAAACCGCGACTGACATTCACGTCCGCCACTGTCGCTGTGCCGCTGGCCGGCGTCTCACTGATGAAATAAAGAGGCATGGCATCCATGAAGTCGGGGCTGTTCGCACCCTCAAAGAGACCGAGCAACATGCGGTCAGCACCCTGACTGCTTGGAGAGGGCGTAAAGCTGACGCGCGTGATGACACAAGGCTCTCCCAAGTCGAGGCCAACCCACTGCAAATCGCTCGTGCTCGTGTTGTAGTATGTCGAAACATCATTGTCGAAAGCCAAAGCTGCCTTAGTCGCAGAGCCGGAACACATCACCGCTCCTTCCAGCAGATGGTCGGTGGCAGGACTGTAGGCATAGCAGACAGCAGACAGCAGACAACAGACAACGAACAATAGTCTTTTCATATATGCGCGCATTCATGCAAGTTAAGCGGGTGCAAAGATAATGATTTTTTCAATAGGTTGTTCCGGCAGCGCGTTTTTTTTGACAAAAATGGCGAAAAATGCAACTTGGCACAGGGAGATTGAAAACGCCGCGTGCGGAGATTGCAATCCCCGCGTGCGGCGTTTGACATTTCCGCGTGCGGCGTTTGACATTTCCGCAGGCGGCGTTTTGGCTCGCAAAATACGACCTGAAAATCAGCGACTTGCTAAATCGTCTTTCCTTCTCTGTATTGTTGGGGCGAAACGCCTGTCTGCTGACGGAAAAAGCGACCAAAATGCGACTGGTTTTTGAACCCCATCAGAGCGGCTATCTGCTTGACGCTCTTACTGCTGTCGCGGAGGCTGATTTGAGCGGAACGCACGATTTCATCGCTAATTAGCTGATTCGCCGTCTTTCCCGTGAGGCGCTTGCAAACACTCGAGAAGTACTTTGGCGTGATATTGAACAGGCTTGCGTACTCGTTGACATTGAGATAGGGCTGGGCGGGATCGTGAAGGTGCTGCATGAACTGCCTGAGGATGTTCTCGCCCGAGCTGTAAGTCTGGCGCAGGAGCTGCTCGTCCTGGAACTTGTTCAGATCGTGCAGATCGTAAGCCATTGAAGCAAAAAGCAGACGCAGACGAAGTTCCTTGTGCGGCGTGTCCGGGCAAGAAAGATGGTTCTGCAAGAGATCGAAGTACAAACGGTAGCGTTTCACCGCCAACTCATCGGCATGAAAAATCTGGTGTGAGGTGGAGAACATCGAATAAGTCCACTCCATGCGAATCATCTGCGAGAGCTGAGCGACATACTCCGGCGAGAGGAAAAGCAGCAAAGCGTTGAAGTCCATGCTCATCATGCTCTTTTCGAAGATGTTGCGCGGCTTGCAGGTGATGACGTCGCCCGTCGTCAACTGATACGTTCTGTCGTCAACAGAAATCTGCGCCTGTCCGTGCGTCACGACGGCAACCAAAAACCCTTCTACAAGAACTTCAGCGATGTTGCGATTGCGCACCTCTTCGAAATCGTTGAATATGGCAATGTGATCGTTCCAGTGGAATTTGAGCTTACTATCCACGATAGCCTGAAAGTCGAGTTTCTCCACGATATTAATGTTTGTTGGTTATTGTTTTTAATTCATTGAGGCCTTTTTGTACCTTTTGTGAGTACAAAGGTAAGACTTTCCTTTCAAAAACAGTATCCCTTTTGCCGCCTTTTTGTTCTTTTTCTCCTCGCGAGGGCAACTTTGTGGAGAAATAGGACAACCTTTGCGCCTTCACATCATATATTATGTGCGCAAAAAGTTGTTACTTTGCGCTGCAAAAAACGCACACACACAACACAATGAATAAACTTAACTGTTTCGCCGTACTTGCAGCCGCCATGATGTTGGCCAACTGCGGAAAGAGCGAGAAGAGCTATCAAGTAGAGCCATTGAAAGTCACCACAGAGACGGTCAGCGAAGGCGCAGCCTCCGTCAGGAAGCACTATGTGGGCAAAGTGGAAGAGGACAGCAGCACGCCTGTCAGCTTCACCGGCATGGGCACCGTCAATCGTGTCTATGTACAGGAAGGGCAGTACGTTCGGCAAGGTCAGCTCATTGCCGAGATGGATCCGACCCAGTGCGAAAACACTCGTCAGGCGGCAAAGGCAACACTCGACCAGGCTCTCGATGCACAGGAACGCATGCAGGCTCTGCACGAATCGCAAGCTATTCCGGACATCGATTGGGTGAACGTCCAGACAAAAGTCCGCCAGGCACAGTCAAGTCTCGACATGGCAAACAAGGCCATCAAGGATTGCCGATTGCTTGCGCCGTGCAGCGGCATCGTCGGCAAAAAGCAGATGGAGAACGGCATGACCGCACTGCCCTCACAACCCGTCTGCACGATTCTCAACATTGCGAAGGTGAAGGTAAAAGTTTCCGTTCCAGAAAAGGAGATTGCGGCGTTCAACCCCATGCAGAACAGAGGCAAGGGCGTCACAGTATCGGCAGAGGCTCTTGGCGGCAAGACCTTCCGCAGCAACCACTTCATTCGCGACGTGCAGGGAGATGTCATGACGCATACCTACGATGTACGCTTCACAGTACTAAACCCAGGCTTGGAACTGCTTCCAGGCATGGTGGTGAACGTCACGACAGACGCCGACGACACAGAGACGTTGGTGACCGTTCCCGTTCGCAGCATCCAACAAAGTGCCGACGGCAAGCAGTTCGTGTGGCTCGCAAAGAACGGCAAAGCAACGCGCCAGCCTGTTGAAGTCGGTCAGACAGAAGGCGACCGCATCGTCATCCTCACTGGACTGACAGACGGCGACAAGGTCATAATCGAAGGATACCAAAAGGTCAGCGAAGGAAGCCAAGTTAAGTAAACAGAACTATGGAACAGAGAAAACAGAGTGTTCTGATGCGACACTGGTCTGCCTGGCCTCTCAAGAACTGGGGCATCACAGCCCTTATCACCGCAATTCTGCTTGCCTTCGGCTTCTACGGGCTTGTGCAAATGTCGAAGGACGAGTTCCCTCCTTTCACAATCCGAATGGGCGTCGTGGTCGCAGTCATGCCTGGAGCAACAAGCGAAGAAATCGAGGCTCAGGTTGCCCGACCTTTGGAACGTTACATCTTCACTTTCAAAGAAGTAGACCGGGCGAAGACAACAACGCAAAGCATGAGCGGCATGTGCTTTATGAAAGTCTATTTCGACCCACGCCTCACGAACCTCGCACCAATTTGGAACAAGGTGAAACACGGCGTGAATGCATACAAAAGCCAATTGCCGAGCGGCGTCGTTGCCCTTATTGTGAAGGACGATTTCGGCAATGCTTCGGCTCTGCTCATTACCCTTGAGAGCAACGAACGTTCCTACCGCGAACTTCAGCAGTACAGCGACGAGCTGGCGGACCGTTTGCGCCGCGTCAAGAGCGTCAGCAACGTACAGCAATTTGGTGAGAAGAAGGAGCAGATAAGCATCTATGTTGACCGCGAGCGCCTTGCCGCATACGGCATCGGTCAGGCAGCCCTAATGAATGCCCTGTCGAACGAAGGCTTTACGACTATGAGCGGCGGCGTGAGCTCTTCCTCTACCAACATTCCTTTGCATCTCGCCACGACGCGCCACACTGAGCAGGAGGTCATGGACTATATAATCTACAGTGGCGTCAACGGGCAAGTCGTTCGGGTTCGAGACATAGCCGATGTGAAGCGTGAATACGACACAAGCGACAGCTACATCGAAAGCAACGGCAAGCGTTGCGTCCTCTTGTCACTCGAAATGACCGAGGGCAACAACATCGTCCATTATGGCGAGGAAGTCAACAAAGTTATCGAGCAGTTCCGCCAGGAGTACCTGCCGGCCGATGTCGACGTGCTTCGCATCACCGACCAGCCCAAAGTTGTGGAGGCAAGCGTCAAGGATTTCCTCATCAACCTAATCGAGTCGATGGCGGTCATCATCCTTGTCATGATGCTACTCTTCCCTTTGCGCAGCGCCATTGTGGCTGCCATCACCATACCGCTCTCGACGTTCATCAGCGTAGGCATCATGTACATTTTGGGCATTCCGCTGAACATCATCACGCTGGCCTCGCTTATCGTGGTACTGGGCATGATTGTGGACAACAGCATCGTGGTCATCGACGGCTACCTCGAATACCTTGGGAACGGCATGGACAGGAAAGAGGCAGCCATCATGTCGGTCAAGCAATATTTCATGCCGATGCTGTTGGCTACGGTCTGCATCTGTGCCATCTTCTACCCGATTCTCTTCACGATGACGGGTGAGGCGGGCGACGTCATCGGCTTCTTCCCTGCCACCATCACCATTTGCCTGATGGTCAGCCTTATTGTGGCTGCCTGCATCATTCCTGCCCTTAACGTACGCCTTATCAAGAAGGTGCAGGAGAGAAAGCCTGGCAAACGCGACATCACGGAGCGCGTGCAGTTCTACTACTTCAAAGCATTAAGGTGGACCTTCAAGCATCCGTGGCTCACGATATGCAGCAGCGTTGTGCTTGTCGTCCTTACATCCCTCATCTTCCCTACGCTTAAGCTCAGGCAGTTCCCCTTCGCCGACCGCAACCAGTTTGCCTGCGAGGTCTATCTGCCACAAGGAGCTGGTCTGGACGAGACGCGGGCCATCACCGAAGCCCTGCGCGACTCGCTGTCGAAGGACGAGCGCGTGACGAGCGTTACGACCTTCATTGGCTGCAGCTCGCCCCGCTTCATGACATGCTACGAGCCGCAACTGGGTGGCAAGAACTTTGCCCAGCTCATCATCAACACGAAGGACATTAAGACGACCTTCGAGATGTTGAACGAATATGCGCCCCGCCTGAGCAACTTCTGGCCGGGGGCATACGTGCGCTTCAAGCAGATGGACTATTTGCCCGTGCCGACCTACGAATACCGCTTCTATGGCAATGATTTGGACAGCATCGAGCTGGCTGCCGAGCGGCTTATGGCGAGGTTGCGCCAGATGCCCGAGCTGGAATGGGTCCATACCGACTACGACCAGCCTTCGCCCGTCATTGACATTACCCTCGACCCCACAACAGCACCACAACTCGGCATCACCCGCACGCTGGCTGAGCTGCAGCTCGCTTTGCAGACGGGCAAGACACAAGTCGCAACAATCTGGGAGGGCAATTACGAAGTGCCCGTCGTGCTTCGCGACAAGCAAGCGGAGCAGATGCAAGTGAGCGATGTGGAAAACCTCTATCTCACACCGATGGCGCAGCCCCTCAGCAGTGTTCCTTTGCGACAAGTAGCAGAGATTCAGACACGTTGGCTGCCAACAAATATTATCCATCGCAACGGCGAACGCTGCATCACGGTAACCGCCGAGAACAAGCGGGGAGTGCTGGCAGCCAAGGTGCAGAAAAACATCCAGAACATCCTCGAGAACAACTTCCCCCTGCCCAGAGGCGTTCGTGCCGAGATTGGCGGCGAACCCGAGAAGAACCTTGAGACCGTACCCGAGGTGGCATGGGGCATCGGCATTGCCCTTGTCATCATCTTCTTCTTCCTGCTTTTCAACTTCCGCCGCTTCGGCTTGACCGGCATCTGCATGGCGAGCATCCTGCTTTCCGTGCCAGGTGCCATGATAGGCTTGGGCATTGCCAACATCACGCTCGGCCTGACCAGCCTCTTCGGCTTCATTACGCTGATGGGCATCATCATGCGCAACGAGATTCTCATCTTCGAACACGCTGACCAGAAGATAGCCGAAGGCATGACGGTACACGATGCAGCCTTCGACGCCGGACGCCGACGCATGGTACCCATCTTCCTGACCACAGCCACGACGGCCGTCGGCGTGATTCCCATGATATTGGGCAAGTCGTCGTTCTGGATGCCGGTCGGCATCACCATCTTCGCCGGAGGCATTGGTACACTCGTACTCGTGGTGACCGTTCTGCCCGTCGTCTATTGGAAGCTCATGAAGAACAAAATATAAAACGCCCCACAAGGGCATCTAAATCCCCGCGTGCGGCGATGGCAATCTCCGCGTGCGGGGATTGCAATTTCCGCGTGCGGCGTTTTTAATCCCCGCACGCGGCGTTTTTTCCCCTTTTTCGGCATATCATTAGGAAGGGAACAAAAAAAATCGTACCTTTGCACAGCATAACCAATTATTTAGCTTTATGAAAAGACTGTCTATCCGACTGCTGACTACAACAATGTTCAGTGTTGCCTTCTTCTTCCTGTCTAATATTGCAAAGGCAGAAGAAGTCTATCGCGACAATCATGTTCGCTTCACCCTCATCGACGAAGGCACAATACGCCTCGAATACGCTCCCGACGGTAAGTTCGTGGACAACAAGAGTTTCGTGGCAGTCATCCGCGAATACGGCAATGTGCCTCACAAGGCCTCGACGGGTGGCAGCAAGGTTACTATTACCACAAGCAAGTTCAAACTCACCTACAAGAAGGACGGCGCTCCGCTCAGCGCAAAGAACCTCTCCATCACCTCTGCCAAAGGACTCGGCACATCGTTCGCCTGGACGCCCGACACAAAGCAGAAAGGCAACCTGAAGGGAACCTATCGCACCCTTGACGGCTACGACGGCAACATGTACCAGTACAGCAACCCCAAGCACGAGATGCCACTCGAGGACGGCTTGCTGGCTACGGACGGCTGGACGCTCATCGACGATTCCAAGAACTACATCTTCGACGGCGCGACGGACTGGGACTGGGTGGCTGAGCGAAAGAGTGCGGAAGGTGCGCAGGACTGGTATTTCATGGCCTACGGTCACGACTACAAAGGCGCCTTGAAGAGCTTCACGAAGTTTGCCGGCAAGATGCCTCTGCCTCCGCGATACACTTTCGGCTACTGGTGGAGCCGCTATTGGACATACAGCGACAAGGACCTGCGCGACCTCATCAGCAACTTCCATCGCCTCGACTTGCCGCTCGACGTGATCGTCATCGACATGGACTGGCACCCCAACACCAAGGAAACTGGCGGCGGCTGGACCGGCTGGGACTGGAACGAGAGCATCTTCCCCGACTACAGGAAGTTCCTCGCCTACCTCGACGAGCAGGGCGTGAAGACCACGATGAACCTGCACCCTGCCGACGGCGTGCGTCCCTACGAGAAGAAGTACAACGAGTTCATGCAACGCTACGGAAAGAACGACGGCAAGACCTACGAGTGGATGGGAAGCGACAAGAAATATGTGAAGGCACTCTTCGACACCTATCTGCACCAGTACATGGATGAGGGCGTCGATTTCTGGTGGCTCGACTGGCAGCAGTGGGAGAAAGACCGCACGTTGAAAGACCTCGACAACGTCTTCTGGTGCAACTACATCTGGTTCTCCGACATGGAAAAGAACGGCACGAAGCGTCCCCTGCTCTACCATCGTTGGGGCGGCCTCGGCAACCACCGCTATCAGATTGGCTTCTCTGGCGACTCATACGCCACATGGGAAAGCCTCCGCTTCCTGCCCTACTTCAACAGCACCTCGTCCAACGTGCTCTATGGCTACTGGAGCCACGACATAGGCGGACATCAGGTGAAGAGATTCGGCATGGGTGTGGACACAGAACTCTATACCCGCGCCATGCAGATGGGACAATACCTGCCCATCCTCCGCAGCCACAGCGCAAAAGACGCCAGCCTCAACAAAGAGCCCTGGGCCTTCGACGAAGCAACTCAGCGCCGCCTCACAAATGTCATCAACGGACGCTATGCCCTCATACCTTATATATATACTATGGCACGCACGGCATACGAGACCGGCGTCTCGCTCTGCCGACCGATGTACTACGACTACCCCGAAGCAAAGGAAGCCTACGAGGTGAAGGAACAATACATGTTCGGCGACAAGATGCTCATCGCGCCAGTCACCACAGAAGTCGGCAAAGAGAGCGGCATGGCCTCCGTGAAGGCCTGGTTGCCCGAAGGCGAGTGGCTGGAATACGAGACCGGCACGATGCTCAAGGGCGGGCAAAGCGTAGAAAGGCTGTTCTCGATGGATGAGTATCCCGTCTATGTCAAGGCCGGCAGCATCCTTCCCTACTATGGCAAGGTCAGGAACGTGAGCGGTACGGACCAGCCCGTCATCGTGCGCGTCTTCCCTGGAGGCGACAAGGACGAGTTCACGCTCTATGAGGATAACGGCGAGGACAAGAACTATGTCAATGAATACGCCACTACGCCCCTCTCCTACCAGCGTAACGGCAACCAACTCACCGTAACCATCGGTCAGCGCAAAGGCAACTACAAGGACATGCCGGCACGTCGCGACTACACCCTCGCTCTGCCCTGCCAGAAGGCGCCTCAAAGTGTGAACATCGATGGCAAGAAGGCCGACTTCACCTACGACGGTCTGAACCTCGAAGCAAGCATCGCTTTGGGCAGCATCGATTGCAGCAAGGGCGCCACCATCGAAGTGACATTCCCCTCTGCCGACTATGCTGTTGCAGATGGCGAGAAAGGCAAGTTCTATCGCATACAGCATGCTGTGCAGGACTTCAAGCGGCACGACGCCAACATGGTCTATACCGAGGACTTCGGCTTCCTCGAGGCTGCGCCGCTGCGTCTCTACTATCATCCTGAGCAGCAGGAAGAGACACTCGACCGCTTCCGCCAGCTCTACAAGAAGTTGCCAGTTGTGCTCGTCGAAGAGATGGGAAAGAATCAGAACTTCGACCGCTTCCTTCGCCAAGTGGGCGAGGACGGCAAGATGCTCTGTGAAGTGTCGCCCGAGGCCTTCGGCACCGCAGCCGGCACTGGCTTCGACACCCGTTACTTCCCCAACAAAAAGCTCGAGGGCGAAGCAAAAGCTACAGGGCATCTGGAGAAAATTGACTTCTTCATCGGCGGTGTTCCTACGCAGGGCATCCCCGAAAACTATTGGAGCATGATTGCCGAGAGCACTTTCACTGCGCCCGAAACTGGCGACGTGATGTTCATCATGACAGGCGACGATGCATATCGCCTCATCATCGACGGCAAGGAGCTCTTCAGCGATTGGGGCGATCACGCAGAGACTACTCGCAATGCCACCATCCCCGTCGAAAAAGGCAAGAAGTACAGCGTCCGCATCGAGTACTACGACAATGAGTACAATGCCATTCTGAGAATGCAGACGTTGCTTATCAGACAATAAAAAACACTCCTCCTAATGAAAAAACGCTTATTCCTTCTGGCAGCGCTACTGCTCACGGCCTTTTCCTTCACCCATGCCGTGCTCAAGGAGAAAGACTTGGCACGCACCTTAGGTGTGCTCAAAGCTGAGTTGCAGACTACTTACGAGATGCAGCAAGCCTTTATGCAGAGCTACGAGCAACAAGGCATGCAGCAGCACCAGCAATTGGTCTGGTACATGCATCAATGTGAGCAGATCGGGCTGATGCTTTACTCGCAGTCAACAGAGAACACCTTCGACATGGCGTATGCCTGTCAGCAAGCATCCAATCTGCGGCGCGACCTCGACAACCGCAATAGCAAGATGCGGCAATATGACAAGATTATTGCCCGCATCAAGCAGGAGATTGAGCGAACTGATTACCTCATCCGTTCGCTGAAACGCATGCCGCCAGTCATCGATGCAGACAGCATTCTCACCGCCAGCGACAGCATCCTGCTGCAAGCCATCGACTCGCTGGAGAGCAAGAAGGACTCGCTGCTCGTAGCACGCAATTCGATGGACGAGGAAGAAGTGGAAGCCATCGAAGAAGCAAATGAAGACGAGATACCTGAAGAAGAAGACGGCATCGAACCGCTCTACCTAACCAGAGCCCAACAGAAGAACCGCAATGCTTGTCTGCTGTTTGCCGACACAATACGGAACAACATGCAGCACTTCCTTGAGAGCCTCGAGGCGGAGAATGCGTACTATCAGAGTGTGCGGGAAAAGGTTCTGGAACTCGACAAGTATGCGCAGAGCAGGTACAAGTTGTTGCAGGACAACATCTTCCGCAACGGCGGCGCGAACTATTTCCGCATCCTCGCATCGCTTCCTATGCAGATTATGATGGCGAAGTCAACAATCGACATGCGTTACAAGCCTTTTGAGGGACACAGCCAGCTATACTCCGAATGGCGAGGGGCAACGGTTCTCTTCATCAGTATCTTCCTCGTCTTATACCTTGCATTATCGCTCGGCATCAGCTATATCGTGTTGCGTTGGCTTTTGCCGAAGAAATGGCGTGGCGAAGGCTTCAAGGAGAAGAGACGAATGCTCATTTTTGTGGTCGGCATTGCTCTCTTTGCCATCATCGTAATGATCGTAAGGGCATCCGTAGAGCGCAACTTCATACAGATGGGCACAGGTCTCATCATTAACATTGCCTGGTTGCTCGAGGCCATCTTCCTGAGCTTATATGTCCGCCTGAAGAGCAACCAGATGCGACACGCTGCCATCATCTACACACCGTTGATGCTGCTGGCGTTCATCGTCATTCTGTTCCGCATCGTGCTCATCCCGAATGCTTTGGTTAATCTCATTTTCCCTCCTGTCCTGCTCATCTTTGCCATTTGGCAATATATCGTGGCGAAGCGGCACAGGCAATACCTTCCTTTGCTCGACAAGGTTTACACCCACATCACGACTGCAGCCATGATATTCTCCTGTGTTGCTGCTTGGATTGGCTACACGCTGCTTGCCGTGCAAGTCATGATATGGTGGACGTTCCAGTTGGCAGCCATCATGACCATTACCTTCATCTACGACCTCACGAAGATGTACGAGGCGCGTTACCTGATGAAGCACCTGACCTCCGATGTCACCAGCGACGGCGAGAAGGTTTCCCTGATGAAGCGTGTGAAAAAGGGCGAATTCATCGACAAAACTTGGCTCTACGACTTCTTCTGTCGCACTATCGTGCCTATCTTGGCTGTCCTCTCCGTGCTTGTCAGCATCTATTGGGCTGCGCAAGTTTTCGAGATGACGAGCCTTTGCCGAAAAATCTTCTTGCGCGACATAGTGAACCAAACGAATCTTATTCGCATCTCGCTCTTCCGAGTCTGTATGGCGGCGGCGCTATTCTTCATCTTTCGATACATTAACTATGCCCTGCGAAGCTTCTACCTGCATTTCCGGAAGCGCTACAGCGAGACTGGCGAGTCAATCAACAAGACGCTTGCCCGCAACGTCATCGGCATCGTCTGCTGGGGTCTCTTCATCATCATCGTGCTGGTTATATTCCAAGTGCCGAAGGACGGCATCAGCATTGTCGGCGCCGGCCTGGCCACAGGTCTGGGCTTTGCCATGCAGAGCATTCTGGAGAACTTCATCTACGGCATCAGCCTGATGTCGGGACGCATCCATGTGGGCGACTACATCGAGTGCGACGGCATTGCGGGCAGGGTGGAGAGCATCACCTATCAGAGCACGCAGATTACCACGAACGACGGCAGCGTTATCGCCTTCCTCAACAGCGCCTTGTTCAGCAAGAACTTCAAGAACATGACGCGCAACCACCGCTACGAGCTCATCAAGGTGCCGGTGGGTGTTGCTTACGGAACAGACGTCGAACAGGTAAGGCAGCTCCTCGTTGAAGCACTTCAGCCACTCTGCCACGAAGAAAATGCTGCCGGACAGCCGCTCACGGACACCAACATCCCGGTCAGCGTCGCCTTCAGCGATTTCGGTGAGAGCAGCGTGGACCTGAAAGTCTGCATCTGGATGCTCGTAGAGGAGAAACTCGCCGTCACGGCACGCGTCAAGGAGATTATCTACAACACGCTCAACAAGAACGGCATCGAAATACCCTTCCCGCAGCGTGACGTTCACCTCAAAGGGGGCGTTTAAAACGCCGCACGCGGCGATGGCAATTTCCGCGTGCGGCGATGGCAATCCCCGCACGCGGCGTTTGAAATCCCCCTGTACGACGTTTTATCTCATACAATGTTAAATAATAGAAAAACTTGCTTGGAAATTTGGCAGTTCACAAAATAAATCGTAGTTTTGCAGAAGAAAATTGCAAAAAACAACAAATCAACTCATAAATTATAGACTTATGAAACACATTACACTTCTTTTGATGGCCGTTGCCACCATTTGCACAAGTGCCTTCGCACAGCCCAGGCCTAAGTATGTCTATACCAGCAGTACTACTCTCAACGTCGAGGCTCTGCAGAACCAAGCTCAGCCCGTCGTTCTCAACCGCACTCTTCTCGCAGGCTACAACACCATCTGCCTGCCCATGAGCCTCAGCCCAGAACAGCTTCAAGCTGCTGCCAAAGACGTTCAGGTAGAGCGCCTCGAAATGATCCGTCAGGAAGGTAACACCCTGAACCTGTACTTCCTCGACTGCACAAACGAGGGCATCGAGGCTGGCAAGCCCTACCTCATCTTCTCTCCCACCATTCAGTCGCTCCGTGCCAACACAGAGAACGCATCTGGCGTAAGCACAGAACTCAAGAGCATCACAAAGAGCGACGGCGCTGGCAACACAGTGACATTCGGCAGCTCTTGGGAAGCTGTACAAGTGGAAGGACGCTACGGCATACCCGCTCAGCAGGAAACCTACATCCTCGAAAGCATCCTGATCCGCACCGAAGGCGACAAGACATTCCTGCCCACACGCTGCGGCTTCACTTGGGACCAGCAGACAAGCGACGCTACTGAGCTCGAAATCAAGCACGTCACCAGCCTCGACGACATCGAGACAAGCATCGAGAAGCTTCAGGCTTCCAACGCTACCGTCGACGTTTACAATGCTCAGGGCACACTCGTACTCTCTCAGACAAACATCGATGCAGCAAAGAAGAGCCTGCCTCAGGGCATCTACGTTGTCAAGGGACAAAAATTCGCAGTTAAGTAACATATTTCGTTTCATAGTTGAAAGGGCGGGAGGCTTAGGCTTCCTGCTCTTTTTTTGTCCGCTTTTGTCATGTTCTTGGCAGAATGACACGTTTTGGCACGCCCTTTGTATGATTGTTGGTGAGACATAGTAACTCTTAAACTCGAAACTTAAACAAATAAATACAATTATGGGAAAGATTATTGGAATTGACTTGGGTACCACAAACTCGTGCGTATCCGTATTCGAGGGCAACGAGCCCGTAGTTATCGCCAACAGCGAAGGCAAGCGTACAACCCCTTCCGTAGTGGCATTCGTCGATGGCGGCGAGCGTAAGGTAGGCGATCCTGCCAAGCGTCAGGCCATCACCAACCCGAAGAAGACCATCTTCAGCATCAAGCGCTTCATGGGCGAGACATACGACCAAGTGCAAAAGGAAATCGCACGCGTACCTTATTCCGTAGTACGTGGCGACAACAACACTCCCCGCGTTGACATCGACGGCCGTCAGTACACGCCTCAGGAAATCAGTGCCATGATTCTTCAGAAGATGAAGAAGACCGCTGAGGATTACCTCGGACAGGAAGTGACAGAAGCAGTCATCACCGTTCCGGCCTACTTCTCTGACTCACAACGTCAGGCCACAAAGGAAGCCGGACAGATTGCTGGTCTCGACGTGAAACGTATCGTCAACGAACCCACCGCAGCCGCACTGGCTTATGGCGTTGACAAGGCAAACAAGGACATGAAGATTGCCGTCTTCGACCTTGGCGGCGGCACATTCGATATCTCTATCCTTGAGTTCGGTAGCGGCGTCTTCGAAGTGCTCTCCACCAATGGTGACACGCATCTGGGCGGCGATGACTTCGACCAAGTTATCATCGATTGGCTGGCAGGCGAGTTCAAGGCAGAGGAAGGCATCGACCTGAAGCAAGACCCGATGGCGCTGCAACGCCTGAAGGAAGCTGCAGAAAAAGCAAAGATAGAGCTTTCAAGCAGCACCACGACAGAAATCAATCTGCCCTACATCACAGCCGTTGGCGGTGTGCCCAAACACCTCGTCAAGAGCCTCACTCGCGCTAAGTTCGAGCAACTCGCCGACAGCCTCATCCAAGCTTGTAAGGTGCCTTGCCAGAAGGCTATGCAGGATGCAGGCCTCAGCAACTCCGACATCAACGAGGTCATCCTCGTGGGCGGTTCAACACGTATTCCTGCCGTACAGAAACTCGTGGCCGACTTCTTTGGCAAAGAGCCCAGCAAGGGCGTGAACCCCGACGAAGTAGTTGCCATCGGCGCAAGCATTCAGGGCGCTGTCCTGACAGGTGATAAGAGCGACATCGTACTGCTCGACGTGACTCCTCTTTCCATGGGTATCGAGACGATGGGCGGCGTGATGACGCGCCTCATCGAAGCCAACTCGACCATCCCTTGCAAGAAAAGCGAGATCTTCTCTACAGCAGCCGACAACCAGACGGCCGTCACCATCCACGTCCTTCAAGGCGAGCGTCCTATGGCAAGCCAGAACAAGAGCGTCGGCCAGTTCAACCTCGACGGCATCGCACCCGCTCGTCGTGGCGTGCCTCAGATTGAGGTAACCTTCGACATCGATGCCAACGGTATCCTCAACGTGAGCGCGAAGGACAAGGCTACAGGCAAGGAGCAGCACATCACGATTACTGCTTCCAGCGGCCTCAGCAAGGAAGAAATCGAGCGCATGAAGGCCGAGGCAGAAGCAAACGCAGAAGCCGATAAGAAGGAACGTGAGAAGGTCGACAAACTGAATCAGGCCGACTCGATGATCTTCCAGACCGAGAACATGCTCAAGGAAAGCGGTGACAAGATTCCTGCAGACATTAAAGGCGAAGTCGAAGCTGCTGTTGCAAAGCTCAAGACAGCTCATCAGGCACAAGACCTCGCAGCTATCGACACTGCCATGAACGAACTGCAGACCGCTGCCGGCAAGATGTATCAGGCTCAGCAGCAGGCAGGTCCTCAGCCCGGCCCCGACATGAACAGCGGCTTCACCGGCAACACTGGCGGCAACACTGGCGGCAACAACCAGCAAGGCCCCGACATTCAGGACGCCGACTTCGAGGAGGTCAAATAAGCAACATCAAATCTATTAATAAGGAATTCCGCGTAGGCAATGCTTACGCGGAATTTTTTGTATCTTGGCTTGCCAACGTAACCGGCCAGACTGAGGGCATCTGCAAAATTGCCATGTAGAAACGCCTCCTGCACGCAGTCTATAAGTTCCACAAAACGCCTAAGAAGAGGGACAGAAACAGGTCGCGTCACTAGACATCATATAATTGCTGGCGAAGCACGGCTAATTTAAAACTATTCGCTATCTTTGTCTCGGATTTACCACGACAAAACAGCTTTCACATGAAGAAGATTCTTACTTGCCTGCTGGCCACATTGGGCTTCACGGCAGCCTGCGCTCAGCAGAATTACGAGGTTGACGAGTTCCAGACGAAGGGGCGCGACAATGGTTATATCCTCACCCTCGACGGCCTGCGAATCTACATCGCTGGCGACACGGAGGACATTCCCGAGATGAAGAACATTAAGGACATCGACATAGCGTTCCTGCCCTGCAACCAACCTTACACGATGACAACGGAGCAAGTGGTCAAGGCCGCTAAAATCATCAAGCCGAAGGTGCTTTTCCCCTACCACTACGGGCAGACAGACGTCTCGAATCTCCCTGCAGAATTGAAGTCCGAGGGCATCGACGTCAGAATCCGCCACTACGAATGATGTCGGCTGAAACACGCTTTATTGCCAAACACTCGCAGATGAAACGCAGGAGCAATCTCGCATAGATTCCTTAATAATCCTTAAAAGTTCACCCTCCAGGTTATATAAAACGGTTCGTGAAGGGTATTAATAGTGATAAGAATTAAGAATTATGAAAAAGGTTTCTTTAATGACATTGCTCGCAGCCCTTTGTTTGGCAGGCTGCGTAGAGACAGAGACAAGGACATCGACCGAGATAAAGGTTGTGGGAGAATTGGGCGAGCCCAAGCCCATCTACCTCAACACTTTCGGCAAGCTAAGTCCTATTCAGCAAGCACAAAGTGTCGAAGACAGTATCGTCACATTTGTACTTGATACGACAGAGGCATTTGTCGTCGTGATTGACCGCTGCATCGACAAAAGCAGCCCCTTGGTTTGTTCCGTTATTGCCGACGGTACACCTATCGAGGTAACCATAAAGGATGGCGTGGGCGAAATAACAAAAGGCTCCGAACAGAACATGAAACTGGCCGAGGCTCGCAGCAAGATGAGAGACCTGGAAAGCAAAAAAGACGACCTCAGGAAGGAGTACAGGGCTTTGCGCGAGAGGTATGGCGAGGATATTCCCGAAGTGGCGGAAGCCGATGCAGACAGGCGTTGGGAGGCCATAGAAGGGGAGATAAAAGACACCTACACGCAGGCCATCCTGAATAATGCAGACAATCTGGTGCCCATCTTCTTCCTTTGCAAGTTTGCAAACGACCTCGGACTGGAGTTCCTCGAGAGCTTCATGGCTGACTACAAATACAAAGACCACAAGCAACTCGACTATATTAACCGCGTGATTCGTGGGGAGAGGAACAAGAAGGAAGGTGCAGAGGTTGTGGACTTCGTGGCAAAAGACCTCGAGGGCAGAGAGTGCCACCTGACCGACTACGTTGGCAAGGGCAAATATGTGCTTGTTGACTTCTGGGCGAGCTGGTGCGGTCCCTGCTGCGCAGAGATTCCCAACATAAAGGCAAACTACGAAAAGTACAAAGAGAAAGGCTTCGAGGTGGTAGGTGTCTCACTCGACTACAAACAGGAGGATTGGGAGAAGAGAGTCCAGGAACTTGGCATCACCTGGCCCCAGATGAGCGACCTGAAGGGTTGGGACAGCGATGTCTGCGGCCTCTACAACATTTGGGCAATTCCTCAGGTTCTTCTTTACGACCCCAATGGAAAGGTTATCGCAAACCCTTGGCTGCATGGCGAGGCATTAGGCCAAAAGCTCGCGGAAATCTTTGAATAGTCAAGAGAAGAAGGAAAAAGCCTGACTTCGATGAGAAGGATATTTGATGTGACGAAACACAACGTGCCACGTTGGCAAACATAACGTGCCTAAATGAACAACAAAGCGCGCCTAATTCGGTGATTAGGCACGCTTTGTTTATACACGTTCCATTCCTTATTCGAAGAAGCCGAAGCCTGCGATGGCTGTCAGCATGCGCTCGATGTAGTCCTGCGACGTGGTGCTCCAGTAGAAGCCCAAGCGGTGGAGAACCTCCGACGTGTAGTTGTTCTGGCGGTCCACCATGGCCGACTTCTGTCCGTGGGCCATATCCTTGTATGCCAACATGCTGGACAGCGCCTTCGCCTTCTGCGGGTCGCTCTTCGCTTCCTCCATCACGTCCTCGAACTCCTGCGGGTCGACGAACCGGATACCACCGGTAATCTTGCCCAGCTGGGTAAGGATGTCGCCCATCAACTCGACGTGATTGTTGTAAGGATGGAAGACAACACACTCCTTGGGCGTCGATGCGAGCAGTACGATGGCACGCGCCGTCTCGTTGATTGGCGAGAACTCGGCGAGCGCGTCATAGTCTGCGTACGGGCAGCAGCCAAGCATGTTATAGACACGTATGCGACCCATGTAGCTGTTCGACTGGAAGTTAACCTGGAACTCACCATCGGTGCTTCGGGCTGCAAGGTTGCCCACGCGCATAATCTTGGCGTTGAGTCCGTGCAGGGCAACCGCGTCGAGGATGATGCGGTCGGCCATGAACTTGGAGTACGTGTACTGGTTGCCCAGGTACTGTCCGAAGTAGAGGCTCTGCTCGCTCAAGCGGACATCGGCTGCCGGATAGCCGTTGATGGAGGTTCCACCCACGCTGGTCGTGGAGACATGGACAAGGCGGGCGCCCGTCTTCAGGCAGAACTCGACGCAACGACGCGCGCCTCCGATGTTCACGTCCTCAATGTCCGTGCCCTTCGAGAAATGCTTCACGTTGGCGGCACAGTTGATAACAGTTGACAGTTGACCATTGGACATTGACAGCTTCTCCGTTAAGTCTTCGGTCACGTCGCCAAGGATGACGTGCAATCTCTTACCGAAAAGCTCCTTGAAAGCATCGGCGAAGTAGTAGAAGAGCAACGTGCGGAGGCGGCTCTCGGCTTTCTCCACCGTCTCGCCACGCACCAGACAATAGATGCTCGGGGCGTCGGAATCAATCAACTCACGCAAGACATGGATGCCGAGATAGCCTGTTGCGCCTGTCAACAAGACGTTTCCCAACTCCTGACGTTCCCCGCGCTTGAAGGCGTTGATGGTGTTCTGCTGCAGCAAGTTGTTGATAGCCGTGTAGTCGAAACCTGTTATCTCGTCGAAGCTCTCCTCTGCTGTGTCGCCCGAAAGGAAGCGCGCCAGCAGGCGTGGCGTCGGGTTGGCAAAGATGTCGCCGTATGCCACGTGCAGTCCCGCTTTGTCGCATTCGATGATGACACGCGTCACCATAAGCGACGTGCCGCCAAGGTCGAAGAAGTTGTCGGTGGCTCCCACCTTGTCCACCTGCAGGATATCTCCGAAGA
>Ga0247609_10001614_pt1 | contig 26265 bp, 16 predicted proteins | sample 172DNAGHGlowgp2_FD_193487 | JGI IMG/M metagenome (GOLD analysis project Ga0247609, IMG submission 193487) | Sheep rumen microbial communities from Palmerston North, Manawatu-Wanganui, New Zealand - 1728 DNA GHGlow gp2 | ecosystem: Host-associated > Mammals > Digestive system > Stomach > Rumen ...
CAGCTCTCGAGTATCGACTTCAAATAGCTTTAGTGGCTCACATGCTTCATCGTCGAGCAGTCGTGTTGGTGGGTCGCAATCATCGTTCTCTGGCAATTATAAAAGTTCGCGTTCATCATTGTCGAGCGGCTCCAATAGGGGCTCTCGTTCATCGTCTTCGAGTACTTTCAAAGCATCTGGTTCGAGCAACAACAACTCGAGCGGGCGTTCACAATCTGTTTCCCCCAAGAGGTCTTCTGGTTCAACCAGCAGCCGAGGTTCTTCAACCGTGAGTCGCAGCAGTTCAAGCAGCAGTCGTAGCAGTTCGAGGAGTAGTCGCAGCAGCAACGCTAGCACGAGTCGAGGAAGTAGTTCGAGTCGTGGCAGTAAATGATGATATTGTCTCTGTTTTAAAATGAGTTGAAATGCAGCGAAAATTGAGGTTTTTTTTACTCTTATTATTGTTGGCGGGTGCAGGTGTGATGCGGGCTCAGCATCCAGAAGTGGTGGAGTTTCGTGCCGACTTGTCGATGACCGATGCTGTTAAATACCCTAAGTATGATTCAAAAGACCAGCCTTGCGGCTTGATTAAACTCGGATTTGCATCGTTCGATGCTAATTTCGAAGGTGACATTGTCTCTTTCGATTTCAAAGATGGTGAATGGTGGATTTATATGGATAAAGGAGCCGACTACCTTCGCATTATATCTAAAGAGAATGCATACGAACCTATCTTGTGTGAGTTTCTTGATTATGGTATAAAAGGTGTCGAAAGCAATGTGACTTATGTCATGAATGTGGATTTGTATTATGTTTCCTGGAGAGAGGGTTGGCCCGAGATGGGTGTTGATTTTATATCGATTCTTGGATTGTCGTTGGGTAGTCAAACGTCTTTTTCGATGGAATTGTACGGAAAGTCGAGGTTTATGTTTTCGGGTGCGCTAGGTATTTTCCCCGTTTTGTGCGAAGACTTTTCGTATGGCGTTTTTGATGAGCTTGTGCCTTATGTCGAACTCGCCTTGGGTTGGCAGATGCTGAAAGGGAAGGGTTTGCGCATTACACCCCAAGTTGGTTTTGATTGCTATTTCGACGGTGAATTTGTGGATTTCACAGTATGCCCTAAAGTAAATTTGTCTTATCCTGTCACCCGTTCTTTTGTTATTGGTATTACTCCTATGTATTGTAATATGTTGTCGCTTTACGGCGAGTTTGATCCTTCATTGGGAGTGTCACTGACCTTGGGCTGGCAATTAGCTATGTAAAATCGAAGTTTGGATGAGTACTTATTATACTTCCGCCGAATAAGCCGCGAGAAGGTTGATTCATGATTCGTTAAGCTTGTTGGCGGAAAATAATCCAGAAAAATTGTAAATTGTTTTAAAATACAAAAAAATAGTGCTATTTTTGTGGCAAGTTTTCACGAGATTTTGTGTTAACTTGTAGTTAGTTCCTTTTATAATGTAGAAGAACCGAAATTAGAGTATTTTAAACATATAATAAATCAATTATGGCAAACCATCTTATCATCGGATTAGGCGGAACAGGCGGCAAAATCATCCGCGAATTCCGCAAACGTGTCTATGAAGAGTTTCATAGCAACGACCCTGGCAATAAAGTGAATCTTGAATACATCTATCTCGACTCGTCACCTGCCGACTTGGACGAGCGTGAGAGCTGGAAAGTAATGGGACACCCCGTCCACTTGGCTGACACACAAAAGGTGAGTACCAATGGTATAAATGCTGACCTTTTGACCAACACCCAAAAATATGAAGGCGTGGCTGCATTCCTGAAGCCATCGGAAATTGAAATGTTGCAACGCGACAATAATATGGTGCAACTCATCAATTCGGGCATTGGCGGACAACGTCGCCGATTGGGTCGTATGTTGATTGCCAACGATATGAGCAACAAGAACAAAGCTCAAAGTTTTGAGACAGCCCTTAAAGCTGCCGTTACGCGCCTTCAGTCAATGGAAGGTAACGAACACGATGTGACTTTCCATATTTGTGCAGGCTTGGCAGGAGGCACTGGATCAGGTTCCATCATCGACGTCATTAGTCAGATTCGTACGCTTTTTCCATCTACTCAAGCGTCAGGCGAAGCTGAACCCACCTTCAAAATCAGGCTGTTCGTCTATATGCCTGAGCGCAATTTGGCCTTCCCCGACCATGATTCGGGCTATTATCAAGCGAATGGCTATGCTTCATTGATGGAACTCAATGCCTTAAGTGTAGGCTCCTACCATCCTGTGGATGTCACGGGCACTAAGGATCTTTTCACTGGCAAGGTGCGTCGTCTTCTCAAAGGCCAGCCTTTTGAGGCCTGTTACATCTATAGCAACGTCAATGAGGCGGGAAAGACCCTCGATATCCGCAAGGAGCTTCCCGTTGTGGTAGCCAACTTTATGTTCCAATCCATCGTGGTACCTCAACTTGTTGGCAGCGATGGTAAACTGTCTCGTTTGGTGGGATGTGAGAATAAGGGTACTGGAGCCGAAAAAGACCAATCGGGACGCAATGCCCATAGCCGCCAATTCCTCAGTTTCGGCATCACTCGCGTTTCCTATCCCGAAACGGAGGTGCGTGAATATGTCACTTATAGCTATGCACATCAGGCTGCACTGCAACTGTCCTACAACTTTTGGGTGGAAGGACAAGGCTACAGCGAGCGCACCGAAGAGGAAGTGGGTAGCGGTTATAATGAATTGGTCAAGAGACCAGAAAAACAGGCTGGTTTTCTCATCGACCAGAATCACCTCACCCTCTCTGAGTATATCATCAAGAATGAATCAAGTGAATTGTGGAAGAGACTTGACGAAACATGGAATGCCTTCAGTGACGCCACCGCCAAGGACGTTCAACGCGAGACTGCAGACAAAAAGCTTTGGGTGCGCGAATTTAGTGCTAAGATGCGCGAGGTTTACGAAACCAAGTTCCGCAGCCTAGGCGTGACTAAGTTCTATGCGGGACAGCAGAAAGAGATACGCGGTTATGCTTCATATATTCGTCGGCATGCCGAGGCGCTCTTGTTTGATGAATGGAAATCCGGTCAGAAGAGCATGCTTGAGATTGAGAAATATGTTAAGGTTATGATGGATGATTGCACAGAACGCATCTCCGAATATACCCTTCTGCGCAATAAATTGGCCGACGAAAAACTCAGCGACCTGCAAAGTAAGGTGGCCAATATCCGCGATGATTATGACCACATTGGATGGCTTAGGGATGCTATTACGGGTGCTTCTGGCAAGATTTTCAATAGTTACCAGTCGGCTCTTAAGGAATACTACTATATGGCAACCTTTGTGGAATCATTGGATTTTGCCAAGATGTTGCTCCAAGAAGTTATCGTTAACTTTGCCTCAATGTTGGAAGGCATGCGCGCTTTTAGGACTCGTTTGAACAACATCAGCAAAAACGTGGCGGACAAGGCCGCTAGCAAGTGCAAGACCAACGAGGCAAAGGACGATGCCAATATCAAGAAATACGATCCTGAGAAAGTACGCACTATCGTACGCCAATACACTACTAACAAGGAATATCAAACACTTACTTCTACCGACATTCGTAATGCTTTTGTGGCTACGTTGGGAGAAGACGGCGAGATGTCGTTTAGCAACCTTTACAGCCGAATGGATCTTACTGATATGGAAGATACCATTCTTGAGATTTGCACCAAGATGGCCACGGAAGCAATGGAGGAAACGGCCAAGAAAGATCCGATGAGCCGTATGGTAGGCGTCAATATTTTGGAGAAGCTGAAACAGGAACTTACTACGGAAACCTTACGCGAGCAATTTGTCAAAGAACAGGTGCAACACGCCAAGACCTACGTCCAATTCAACACTGCCGAAACCAGCCAAGGCGAAGAAATGATGAATATGATCCAAGTTTGCATCCCCAAAGGCAACGAAAATACACAGGCGTTCCGTAACGAACTCATCAAGGCCTTCAGAGATTATACCACGGGATACAACTTTGATGGGAATAGTGTTTCGGAACACTACAAAACCAACGAAATTGTCGTTGTCACTGCTCGTTCAGGATTCCCGCTGCGTTATCTTGCCAACATGACCACCTTGAAAGAGAAATACGACAGCCTGTTGGTGGGACCCAATGGCAAGTTCAACCGGATGCTACTACACACCGAGAGTTTCGACGACTTCGACAAGGCATTCCCTGCCCTTTTCTTTAAGAAACCTGAAGAAATCATGAAGGAAATGCTTCCCAAACTCATGATGGCCTATGCCTTCGACCTCATCCAAGAACAAAGTGACCCGACGACAGGCGAAAAGTTTGTTTGTATCAAGGGCAAGGATGAGCTAGGTTGCGATGCACTCATGCCTATTAAGGGCGCGAAAGATTTTGGGCAAGCTTGGCGTGCCTTGGGACAGGACTATGGCCTGGCGGTGAAAATGAAAGAACAGGTTGAAGAATACTTGAAAGTTGAAGCCAGGAGCAATAGCCAAAAGGCTGCCTTAAAGGAGAAACTCATCAACGTGCTCAAAACCCAAGTGCTCAATAGCCTTTGTGAAGGTAACCAGTTCCACCCTGATTTTGAAACCTATAAGCAAGTAGTTGTCTCAATTGTCAATAATGAATTAAAAGAATTATAAAACATCATAAAACAAGAAAAATGGCTGAAAAAAAAGGTATTTGCAAAAACTACGTGAACTGTCCTTTGGCCGACAAGGAAGAAGTTCAAATTGTTGATGACATCAACTTTACCTGTACCCATTGTCACCAACCTCTTACTCCAGTGGATGGAAATAAGGAAAAGAAACCTATGGACCAGAATAAAAAGCGCTTGTTGGTTCTCATCATTGCTGTGCTTGCTATTCTTGCAGCCCTTGGGGCGGGAGGATATTTCCTCATTAAAGGCCAGAAGGCGAAGAAGGCTGAAGCAAGAGCAGCCTTTGTCGCCGATTCGATTCGACAAGCACAAGAACAGCGTATTGCCGACTCGCTTCGAGTTATTGCTGAGCAAAAAGAAGCCGAAGAAGCTGCTCGCCTGCAGGCCGAACAAGAAGAAGCCGCAGCTAAACTGGCAGAAGAGCAACGTATTGCTGATTCCATTCGCAAAGCAGACTCGTTAGCGGCCCTGAAGAAACAGAAACCTGAACAACCCACCAAGCCAGCCCAACCTTCGCAACCTTCAAGTGGCTCCAGCAATTGGAACGGCGTGGCTTCTTATAACGGTCCCATGCAAGGTGGACAACCCAACGGCATCGGTGGCAAGCTGACATTTAAGAGTGGTTATCAACTCGACCTGAAGGATGGCAATGGCACCAAACTTCAGATTAATGCCGGCGAGACTATTGAGAACACCAAGTTTGAGAATGGCAAGCTGCGCCAAGGCGAATTGCATCGTAAGGATGGCACCCGCAAATGGTTCAACATCTAAATTCCAATGCATATATTGACCAAAACAGCAACCTTCCTGAGTCTCCTCCTTGTTTTAGGGGGAGGCTTGGGCGAGGTTATGGGACAAGGTTTCGCCTCTTATCAATTAGAACGTTTAGTTGAAGAGACGGGCATCCTGACGCCTTTGGCCAACGGTTTCCATTATCGGACAGCCCAATACCATGGATTGCCTGTTAGCATGACCGTCAATCAGGATGCAGTGACTCACATTGGACTTTCGCTGTTCACCCCTTGGCAACGCAAGTTTATTGACGAGTCGCAATGCAACTTCCTTGAAAGGTTGGCTCTTGCCGCAGAAATCAAAGACTTTTATGGCATTGGCATTCGGCAGTATCTTCGCGATGAAAAGATAGAGTTTCTGGATGGTCGGTTGGACGACTTGAAAACCTTGCTCGACGACACAACCTATATTTTCCAAAGCACGCTTGTATACGGCAAGACTTATATTGCATGTTGGTATACCCCGGATGCCCATGAACGCTATCTCACGCTGACTTATCCCGCCAACTATAACCTGATTGCAGGCGTAAGCATGACGGAAGCTGAAAACCGACTCTATGATAACATTCGTCGCATTCGCCCCAAAGATACGGAACAATTTGAACCATGTGCCTCCCTGATGCAATGTATCGACAACGGACCTATCCATTTACTTAAAGGTAGCATTTTTTTCCTGCCTGAACTCAATTCAAACCGTTATTATGTAAAGACTGGTGAAGATAAGTTCAGCTTGTTATACAGCGAAGATTATCCATTGGAAACTTTAGCTAATCTGATGACTGGCACAGAACTTCAAAACCAGTTTGTAATCAATGTCAAGCATGTGAAATATGGTTATCAGGTGGATAATTTTGATATTCCGCTTACCTATTGGCTCGCTTTTTGTATTCAAGCGGGATGCACTCCCTATTTCGGTGTCATTAGTCAAGATGAAAAAACGATTGTATGCGAACTGATTATGCAAAACGAAGCCTTGGGATATTGCCACGTGATGAAACTTACGTTGGCACCATCCCTGTTGAAAAGCCGCAAAGGAATACTTCATGCCCGGCTGAACTGTTATGTACCGATATCGAACGTTAAATCATTATTTGATGAGAACAATTAAGCCTATACTTACTTTCTTGATTTGCCTTACGATAGGTGCCACATCTTTTGCTCAAGAGTCGCCATCAAAACAAATCAACCAAATCAAGCGCGATAATTCGTACCTTTATGCAGAGGCTACCATGGATAATGCCGATGAAGCTCTTGAAGTGGCACGCGAACTGTTAATGAAACAGGTGCTTGAATATGTTGACACCAATCGTAAGCTCAGCCAATCTAAAGATTTGCTTGTGAAAAACGTCAACGCCAACAGCGCTTCTCTCAGTATGAAGCGTGGCCCGATGTTTCGCATTTTTGTCTATGTGAAAAAGGGTGATATCGAAGGCGTCAAAAACGCTACGGCACTCAATACCGCTGATGGTACCTCAAAAGTCGTTGTGGAACAATCCGCTACATCGGTTCTTATCCCTGAACAACCCACCAAAGTTGTGGAACGGCCACAACCCAAAATCGAGGCAGCTTCCATGGTGCAAAAGGAGGAACCCGTAGCAGAGGAACAACCCGTTGCTAAGGTGGAAGATCCATTAGAGAAGAAACAATCTGTAGACAAAATGGACGCAAGGGTAGAGGAAAAGAAGCAACCAGCTTCAATAACCAAAGAAGAACATGTAGCCAAAGCCGTGGAACAGCAGACTGACGTCATTGAAGCGAAGGATGAGCCTGTGCAAAAGGTTGAGGTAGACATGCCTGTTTGGCAATCGCAAGCCATCAAAAACCTCTTGGGTTGTTCCGACATGGCATCAGCGAAAGCCATGCTCATTCGCATGAAAGCCGAGTATAAGATCAAGAAATATGGCACTCCTGACAATTGCCCCAACCCCGACAAGGCATACTGGATTATCTTCGGTGACGATGGCGCAGTCATGACGGTGCTTGGTCCCGGCATTACTGATAGAGTCAGTTTCCGCAACATGGAACTGTCTGCATTAGACGATTACAAAGGCATGCAAGCCATGTGGTTTAACCTAGCGAAATAATTAAATATATCAAAATGAAAAGAATAATTGTAATTGCCCTCTTCATTATGGGTTGCTTGGCACTTCATGCACAAGATGAAGTGAATTTTGAATTCTCAGATGGTGTGGATAATCTTGCGCTCAAATCAACCATGGAGCGCCAAATTTCAAACCTGCTTACTGCCATCAACCGAGCAGAAAGCAGCAACACCGACATCAACTATTTGGGTATTGACATCGACAATTTAGCATCACAGAGCATAGGCATGATGTGGAACAATGTGCATTTCCGCATCAGCGACGATGATATAGTCGAGCACTGTTTGAGCATCAAGGCTAGTAATGGCTCGGTGATTGGATACCAAGTACGTAACATCGCCGTCGAGATGAAACCTCTTGACGATTCCTACACAGGTGACCTTTATCAGGAAGTGTGTGTCAACCTTGACAAGAAAGGCACCATCAGCGACTTCAACCTCGCTATGGGTCTCAACCAGTACATGAAGATCATCAAGGAAGGTGAAAAACTGAATGATTTCGATCGTCGTATGCAGATTCTTCATTGGGTGGAACAGTTCCGCAACGCGTATTGCCAGAAGGACATCAAGTTCATGGACGACGTGTTCAGCGAAGACGCGTTGATCGTGACGGGAAAAGTCATCAAGCGTGTCAACTATGAGGGACCGAGGATCCAATACAACGTGATGGGGAAGCAACAATATCTGAACAATCTACGTCGCGTGTTCGCTCGTAACAGTTATGTCAATGTGCATTTCGATGACATTACTGTTGTGCGTCATGCTTCTAAGCCTAACTTCTATGGAGTGACTTTAAAACAGGGCTGGTCGTCGACTACCTATAGCGATGAGGGCATTGTTTTCATTGTGTGGGACTTCACGGATGAATTCAACCCCAAAATTCTCGTACGTACATGGCAACCTATGGACGTTGAGGAAAAGGATATATTTAAGCTTTCCAATTTCAAATTAAATTAATTCTTCAAAAGTAAATCATAATGACATATCTAGAAAAGCTGGTTTTAGCATTATTGATGCTAATTGGTGTTACCCTAAGTGCCCAAGATCTTAAGGTAACCGAGTTTCGCGCCGACATGAGCATGACCGATGCGGTGAGATTCCCCAAGACAGATCTCAATGGCGAACGTTGCGGATTGATACGCTTGGGCATGGTCTTACCCGATGCCACATTTGAAGGTGACATCATTTCCTCCGAATACAAGGACGGCGAGTGGTGGATCTATATGATCAATGGTGCCAATTGGATTACCATCCTGTCGAAAGATTACACGCCCTTACGCTATGAGTTTGAAGAAGGCATTCTGAGCAATGTCACCTACGTCATGAAAGTACTTAAACCCGATGAATATACTATCAGTAATGGCAAGGCTTTGTTTCATTCCGCTGTTTTCCCGGGTTGGGGACAGCGCGGCAAGAACCGTCCCGTGAGGGGCGCTTTATTCCTGACGGGTGAGGTGGCCTCGCTTGCGGGTTTTGGTTATTTCCTAATCAAGGAGAAACAGCAATTGAAAATCATGAACAACTCGGAGGTGAGTTGGGAAGAATTCGCCCAAGCCGAAGCAAACTATGACTCCTATTACCGTAATCGCAACATCTTCATTGTGGCAGCCGCTACAATTTATGGCCTCAATTTGTTTGATGCCTATTTCTCACGACCCAAGAAACCAAAGAATTTGGAGGTCAAACCCACAGCGATGATTAATGAATGGGGAGTCGCCCCAGGAGCTTCTATAACGTATAATTTCTAAAATTGAATCAGTATGAAAAAATTGAATATCATTCTTGCCGCCCTATTGCTGGTGACAGCGGCTGCTTGTAACAAGCAAGAAATCAATAAAATTACTGACTACACGGGTGTGGTGGTGGAGGAGAGCACCATGGAGCCTATTGCTGGGGTGAAGGTCTCGGTGACCAACGGCTCGCGGGTGTACACCTCGACCCGTACTGATGAAAACGGCGCTTTTGCCCTCACGGTCGATTTCGACAAGATTACCACCGACTTCTTCCTGCTGCTCGATGGTGCCCCCAACTTGCCCATTGCCAAGGTGGAGCTGCGTGGTATGGGCCAGCAAACCTACGACTATAGGGAAGTGGTGCTCTACAACAAGAACTCGCCAAGCGTCAGCACCAGTGAGCCAGCAGATGTCTTTGCCCGTTCGGCCACCTTTGGCGGAACGGTGACCGATGCCCACGGCTTCAACATCACCGAACGTGGCGTTTGCTGGAGCACTTCGCCCTATCCGACCATCGACAACGAAAGCCGAATTATGGGCAATGGTTTGGGTGAATTCAGTGCTACGATTACTGAGTTGCAGAAAGAGACCACCTACTACGTGCGTGCCTATGCCATCAATAGTGCTGGTATTGGCTACGGCCAAGAGGTGACTTTCACCACTTTGACGGCCTCAAGCGGTCTGTTCTCAGTGAGCGCAACCAAGAAGGTGTATTTCTCGTTAGGCAACTTGCAGTATCAGGCTTCCACTAACACTTGGCGGTTCGCTGAACATCCATGGGATGTGGTAGGGTTTGATTATCCATCGTATAATGGTAACCCCTCAGGAACCTTTGGAAACGTGTATGAAAATGGAATGAGATGTAACAATGACCTGGCCTCGTCCACTTATTCAGGTTGGATAGACCTCTTCGCTTGGGGTACCAGTGGTTATGACCATGGGGCAAATTGTTATGAGCCTTGGTCATTAAGTAAGTATTTTTCGGACTATAATGCATATGGCTTGGATTATTCATGTCTATACGACCAAACGGGGATGGCCGACTGGGGTTATAATCCGATCAGCAATGGTGGTAACGAAGAGAATAAGTGGCGCACACTTACTTCTGAGGAATGGGACTATTTGGTCAACGGCCGCAATACAGTTTCGGGATTACGTTCCGTTGCGGCCACTGTTAATGGCATTCAAGGCGTTGTGTTGCTCCCTGACAATTGGAAAGAATCCAATTATACATTGACTCCAACCAACTCTTTAACCTATAACTACTATGCCAGCAATATCATTTCTTCCAATGATTGGACTGACGTCTTTGAGTCGGAAGGCGCGGTTTTCTTGCCAATCGCAGGAAGGTATTATGGTGCTTTTTCTGACAGTGCTTATAAGGAACACGACAAATTATACTATTGGACATCATCTCGTGGATTTACTGTTTATACCAATTTAGCCACAATAGATATTGTACGTGGCCCAAAACTTGAAATCCTACATAATATGGGTGACTATATGAATTGGCTGAGTGTTCGTCTTGTGCGTGATGCACACTAGGTTTCATCGAAGCGAAAACTGAATAATACAAACAACTAAAGACCTCGCTATGTAAAGGCAAATAGCAGTGTAAGCTAATTATATGAAAAAATTGAATTTCATTCTTGCCGCCCTGTTGTTGCTGACGGCGGCAGCTTGCAACAAGCAAGAAATCAATAAAATTACTGACTACACGGGCGTGGTGGTGGAGGAGAGCACCATGGAGCCCATCCCCAATGTGAAGGTGTCGGTGACCAACGGCTCACGTGTTCACACCTCGACCCGTACCGATGAAAACGGCGCTTTTGCCCTCACGGTCGATTTCGACAAGATCACCACCGACTATTTCCTGCTGCTCGATGGCAGCCCCGACCTGCCCATCCGCAAAGAGGAGCTGAGAGGCATGGGCAAGCCCACCTATGACTACAGGGAAATAGCACTCTACAACATGAACTCGCCAAGCGTGAGCACTAGCGAGGCGACAGACGTTTATGCTAGCTCGGCCACCTTGGGCGGAACGGTGACCGATGCACATGGCTTCAACATCACCGAACGCGGCGTGTGCTGGAGCACATCGCCCTATCCGACCATCGACAACGAAACCAAAATCATAGGCTCTGGTTTGGGCGATTTTAGCGCTACGGTAACCGAGTTGCAGAAGGAGACCACGTATTATGTGCGTGCCTACGCCATCAATAGCGCTGGCGTTGGCTATGGCGAAGATGTGGTTTTCACGACGATGGCAGCCGAAAGCGGCCTGTTCTCTGTGAGCGATACCAAGAAAGTGAGATTTGCACTTGGCAACCTGCAGTACCAAGCCTCATCCAACACGTGGCGCTTTGCCGAAAACCCATGGGATTTTGTGGGAGGTGACGAATACGGCAATGTTTATGAAAACGGAATCAAATGTGACAACAGCTTGATAGACAGTCTTTATAATGGTTGGATAGACCTCTTTGGTTGGGGAACCAGTGGTTATGACCATGGCGCAGTTTGTTACCAACCTTGGAGTACACATGATCCAAATCTTCGTAGTTATTATGCCTATGGCAATAGTGACATGGGCCTATATGATATGTCGGGTAAAGCAGATTGGGGATACAATCCCATTTCCAATGGAGGTAACCAAGAGAACCAATGGCGAACGCTCACCAAAGAAGAATGGAATTATGTGCATAGTACAAGAGAGACACAATCGGGTATGCGGTGGGTTGCCGCCACGGTCAATGGGGTTGAAGGAGAGATTTTACTGCCAGATAATTGGAACACTACGAATTATTCATTACGTGCAACCATATCGTCCTATTATTTTTCTAATAACATTATATCAGCTTCCGATTGGACCGACATCTTGGAGAAAAATGGGGCTGTGTTTTTCCCTGCTGCCGGAGGAAGGAAAGGAACTAATTATTACAGAATTGGCGCAGGAGGAGAATATGCCTTTGGTTTGTATTGGGCATCATCTCCTGATTATTATAGAGACAGAGCTGAGGCGTGGCTTTTTGGCGGCAGGGCAACTACGGGAAACCTGGAGTTAAAATATAGGTATTATGGTTATAGCGTACGTCTTGTTCACGATGCGGATTGACCAACGAACAAGTACATCAAAACAATTCAATAAACTATGAAGACAATTTCATTATTTGTTGCTTGTAATCCTATTTGGGGCAACAGCTGCTTGCAATAAGCAAAAGATTAATAAAGTGACGGACTTAGTAGTGAAGAAATGAAGTTTCTTTAGACTCGAATTGCGCCGGCAGGGATCCCTGTCGGCGCTTGGGTTTTTGCCTAGTTTTGCTTGCTGTTGCATTATTTTGTCAAGCAATATGGATGAATATTCAACCAAGTAGGCGAGCAAGACAAACTGATAAAAATCGCACAGAAAACAAGAAAAAACTTGGATAAGTGTGCGGATTTCTAGAAATGAAGCACCGAAATAGTAATTTATTTGAGAGAAAATTACAAAAAATGTTATTTTCTATTGAAAAAGTTACTAATGTCAGGCCATTCTTCAAGAACGACCCTTATGAACTCGACATTTGGTCGAACGATTACTTCCTGCAATTGGCGGATAGAATCGTGTTTAAAGAATAATACTTGAAAATCCCACTTTTTTCTTATTTTTGCGCCCTATTAAACTATGATTATCCCACCATGCGCAAAATATATCTCATCCTTCTCCTTTTGGTTTTGGCCCTGCCTTCTCGGGCGGCCTACCTGCTCATCCCCATGGACAACACCCAGACCAACCACTTGAAGGCATACGGCGTGGCCTATTGGGTGCTGCAACGCGAGGTGGAAATCAGCTGGTTGCTGAACTATAGGGGAGGGAGCTACCTGATTCCTTACCACGAGATGTTTGAGCGCGAGTGCAAGATGCGCAACGTGTCGTACAACGTCATCGCCGATGCGCAAGCCGACGCCATCCTCGCCGAAATCGCCGACCCGGGCGTGAACATGGACGAGATGAAGCTGCAAAAAGTGCCGCGTATCGCTGTCTATGCACCCAAGAACAACCTGCCTTGGGACGATGCCGTCACCCTCGTGCTGACTTATGCTGAGATTCCTTACGATGTGGTCTACGACGACGAGGTGTTGCAAGGCGTGCTGCCCACCTACGACTGGCTGCACCTGCACCATGAGGACTTCACGGGACAATACGGCAAGTTTTGGGCACGCTACCGCAACTACCCTTGGTATCAAGAGGATGTGCGCACACAAGAAGCCACGGCGCAACGTTGGGGCTTTGCCAAGGTGTCGCAGCTGAAACTTGCGGTGGTGAAGAAGATCCGTGAGTTTGTGGCAGGCGGCGGCTACATGTTCTCCATGTGCTCCGCGCCCGACAGCTTCGACATCGCTCTCGCCGCCGACGGCCTCGACATCTGCGACTACATGTTCGACGGCGACCCCATCCGCAGCGGCGACCCGCAACGCCTCAACTACGACAACTGCTTTGCCTTCACCGACTTCACGGTGTCGGTCAATCCGCAGGAATATGAAGTCTCCAACATCGATGTCACCCAAGGCCGTTCGCGGCTGGTGAACGAGCAGAACGACTATTTCCTGCTTTTCGACTTCTCGGCCAAGTGGGACCCCGTGCCGACCATGCTCACGCAATGCCACGAAAAGCTGGTAAAAGGCTTCATGGGGCAGACCACGGCTTTCAACAAGGCCACGGTCAAGCCGTCGGTGGTGGTCTTGGGCGACAACGGTGCCTTGAACGAGGACCGCTACATCCACGGCAACTTCGGCAACGGTTTCTGGACCTTCCTTGGGGGACACGACCCCGAGGACTACCAACACATGGTTGGTGACCCGCCCACCGAGCTCGACATGCACCCCAATTCACCAGGTTATCGCCTCATTTTGAACAATATTTTGTTCCCCGCAGCAAAGAAAAAAGAACAGAAAACCTGAAAATGTTTATATTTGCCGCTTTAAAAACAGAAAAGAAAATCGTTTCATTAAGTTGATGAGCATAATTAGTTTACATAAAAGGTCAGAAAATTTGGCAGTCAGCCATCAGCCGTCAGCCATGGTTCAACATAGCTGATAGCTGAAGGCTGATTGCTTATAATACTTCAGTTTAATTTTGAACAGTTACTTAAATCATACACTATGAGAAGAAATCTACTCGTCATCCTTGCCTTGTTGCTGGGCTTCACCACACTTCAAGCCAAGCCCGTCGACGTGGCTAGGGCACAACGTATAGGACTGAACTTCGTCCAACATAAGGCCTTGTTCGCCAAAAACGACGTGCAAAACATCGATTTGGCCTACACCTTCCGTACTGAAAGCGGCATGGCAGGCGCCTATGCCTTCAATTTCGACGGCGGCTTCGTCATCGTGGCGGCTAACGACTTGTCGTCGCCCATCCTCGGCTATTCCGACCAAGGCCCTTTCGATTATGAAACAGCACCTGATGGCATGCTCTTCATGATGAGTGAGCAAATGAGAGGCATCGAGACCCTTGCAGCGCAGAAGCATGCTGCAACGAGCGATGTCGTCGCCCGCTGGAAAAATCTCGAGGAACATGGAGTGATGCACCTCGACAGAGGCGCTCCCGTCGTGGATTTCTTGGTGCGACTGAAATGGAACCAAGACGCTCCTTACAACATGTATGCTCCTGGCGGCTGTCCCACGGGATGCGTCGCCACCGCCATGGCACAAATCATGAAGTATTGGGAGTGGCCAGCTCGGGGAACGGGCGAACACAGCTATTACGCTCCCGGCTACGGGCAGCAATATGCCAACTTTGGCGAGACCACCTATGAATGGGCCAATATGATTGAATCATATGGCAGCGGTTCGCCTACACCTGAGCAGAAAGAGGCTGTGGCCGTGCTGATGTACCACTGCGGCGTTTCGGTCGACATGGCCTACGAACCTGACGGCAGTGGTGCCTATTCCGTGGATGTGCCTGTGGCCATCAACAACTACTTCTCGTATTCCGACCACGCCACCCATATCACCAAGGGCGGCAACTATAATGAATGGATAGCCCTGTTGAAGTCGAACATTGACCAACACATTCCTATTTACTATTCAGGTCAGAGCTCACAAGGCGGCCATGCCTTCATTTGCGATGGCTATGATGTCGACGACTTGTTCCATTTCAACTGGGGATGGGGCGGATCAAGCGATGGCTACTTCCTCATCGATGGCGAGAGTTTCGAATACTCGGGCAGCCAAGCCATCGTCTATGACTTTGTCCCGGATTACATCTACAATACGATGCCTGCAGCGCCTACCAATTTAAGCGTGAACATCGATAGCGACGTGAGCCTTACGGGACATCTCACCTGGACCAACCCCTCAACGACGGAAAACGGCGATGCCTTGACCTCAATTGACAAAATCATCGTCACCCGCAAGGGCTTTGTCGTTGCCGAACTTGACGGTTGCCAGCCTGGACAAACCATGACCTATGACGACGAGGTGCCTTTCTTTGATCAATATGACTACGCTGTCATGGCCGTCAATGAAGGCAGTTACGGCCGTTTGGCCCACACCAAAGGCGTTTTTGGACCCTATTGTGAGTGGACTGTCCTCATGACATCTTCCGATTTCCACGGTTGGAACGGTGGTGGCATCACTGTGCAGAATGCAGCCGGTTCTTATATAGACTTCTTGACCACCACGCAAGCTACGGCCTCGATGCAGCGCTTCCAGATGCCTCTTGGCAACAGCAACCTTTATTGGACCGAGCCCACCGCCACCATCTCTAACCTTTCTTTAAAAGTGAAAGATGCCAACAACCAAGTTGTTTATGAATACTCTGGTTCTTCAACTGGGTTGGAAGCGGGCATTCTACGGACACTCAACAATGGCTGCGGCAATGAAAACGTCTGCGATGCACCGTATAACTTGAGAGCCACCGTCGACCCCGAAAACGACCGTAACATCCTCCTTACTTGGGAGTCGGACCACACTCCGGAGTTCGGTTATTGCATCTATCGCGATGGCTTACTGTTCAACATGTCCCATGAACTTCATTATCTCGATGAGAATACCGAGATTGGTGGTCATTGCTATTACATCACCGCCTTGTGTAATGGTGGTGAGACTGCCTTCTCTAACGAGTATTGCGTTACTTCGGGCACGGGTTGCGAACCACCCATCGATTTGCATTTCAGCTATACCGCTAATAATAAGGTCCAATTGGATTGGACTGCGCCTGAAAATGAAAACGTGACCGGCTATTATGTGTATCGTAAGACAGAAGACACGCCATTCAGACGTATCAAGCAGACTTCAGGTCCTATGGTAAAGGACAATTCTGCAGAGGAAGGTGTCGTTTATCAATACGCAGTTTCGGCTTACTATAGGGACATCAATTGCACGACTGCCTACGCCAACGACCTTTTCGACGAAAACAAGTTCTTTGTTGAGGTGGATTGGTCGGATGCGCCAAGTGGTTTGCAAGCTGCCCTTAACGAAGAAGAAACCCAAGTGAGTCTGCGTTGGAGACCGGCTTATCATGCCACGGCCTACGATGTGATGCGCAATGGAGTGAAGATAGGTGAGACGACGGAAAACATCTTTACGGACGAGGACCTCGAAGCGGGTGAGTCTTATTGCTATTTGATTATGGTACAGGGTGTTGATGGAGCTTCCAACGAGGCCTGCATCACCATGCCCGACGCACCTGTCTTGACTTGTCTGGCACCTGAAAATCTTCGCTACTTGAATAATCATGCTCCCACTGACGACGACATGATTCGTCTCACTTGGAGCCATCCCGTCGAAGAGCGTTGGCCCGACCACTTCGTTATGACTGTCATAGACCATTTGGCTGGTGACACCACGAATGTCGTCGTCAGTCTCGAGGAATTCCGTTATCAAGAACCTATTGATTCCACTGGCATGGACAAGACATACAAGGTGAAGGCCGTGTATGACGATTGCGAGTCGGATTACGGCTTGACGGCTGACGGTGTGGACTTCATCAGGTTCTGCAACTTGGCGGTTGGAGAAAATGCCCAGTGCAACGTGAGGCTCTATCCCAATCCCACGTCGGGCCTGGTGACGGTCGAAGTTGAGGCTTTGAATTCTTTGGGCTTGTATAACCTGCAAGGCCAGTGCCTGATGCAAAAGTCCGCTGAAAATGGTAAGGCTACTCTTGACATGAACAGCCTACAAAACGGCATTTATATGATTAAGGTGGAAACTCGCAATGGTTCCATAATGCAACGTGTAGTAAAAATATAAATCAATGATAATCAATAAATTATTAAATCAATGAAAAAAACTTTAATTCTAATGACGACCTTGGCTCTCTTTGTGGGCCAACTCGTCGCTTCTCCCGTCGACGTGGAGCGAGCCCGTCACTTGGGCATGAAATATGTGCAGAGCCATGCTGCCAGACAAGTCACCGAACTTAACTTGGCTTACACAGAAACGACCGAAAGCGGTGCCAACGCTCTGTATGTCTTCAACTTTGATGGCGGCTATATCATCGTCTCCGCCGATGACGTTGCTCTGCCTATCTTGGCGTATGGCGAAGAAGGCAACTTCGATGCCAATCAGATTTCTGAAGGTTTGGCTTATTACCTTCGTTATTATGCCCGCCAGATTGGTTATGCCGTTGAAAACAATTTCCAGCCCGACGCTGAAGTTGCGGCCCAATGGGAGAACATAGTCAGAACAGGTTTCGAAGGGACTGCGACCCGTGGCATCCGTAGCGACATCGCCCCTTTGATCACCACCAACTGGAACCAAGACAACCCTTATAATCTGTACTGCCCTACTGGTCAAGGCGGCCCTGGCGGCCATGCCTATGCCGGTTGTGTGGCTACCGCCATGTCGATGGTGATGAAGAGATGGAACTGGCCTGACCATGGTCAGAGCACGTATAGCTATACGCCTCAAGGCTATCCTACCCAAACGGTTAATTTTGAGGATACCTACTATGATTGGAACAACATGCCGAATTCCTGCAACAATTCCAACTACCAGGCGGTGGCCACCTTGATGTACCATTGCGGTGTCGCTGTTGACATGCAATATGGAAGCCAGGGTTCGGGCGCCTATTCGCAGGATGTTCCGGATGCCATTTCCAAATATTTCCGCTATACCAGCCATGCCACCCGTCTCGATCGCGACACATACACTAAATATGATTGGGAAGAGATGCTCATCGCGAGCCTGCAGGAAGGTTTTCCGCTCTACTATTCAGGTAGCGATACCAATGGCGGTCATGCTTTTGTATGCTGCGGCTATCGTGAGAGCGACCGTAAGTTCTACTTCAACTGGGGCTGGAGTGGCTTCAACAACAACTACTTCGCTATCGACGCCTTGAATACCTATTCGGGTTCCTTTAATACTTATCAGGCAGCCATCTTCGACTTTGTCCCCGCCTACATCTATGATGCTCTGCTTCCTGCTCCCGATGCACTTCAGGTGGTTTCAGAAAATGCCAACTCCAAGAGGGGCACCATCAGTTGGGTCAACCCGACGACTTCTTTAGGAGGCATGACCTTGGAAAACATCGAAGAGGTACAGGTGATGCGTAACGACCAAATGATCTATTCGGAAGTCAACTTGACGCCTGGCGTTACGATGCAAATCGAAGACGAAGTGCCTAATTATGACTGCTACACCTATCGCGTGTATTTCTTGTCCAATGGCACCAAAGGTCGTTCGGCTGAAACCAGATACCAATATGGCCCCACCTGCACTTGGAAAGTCGTTGGCCAAACCTCCAACTTCCAAGGCTGGAACGGTGGCAAGATCCAAGTGAAAAACAGTTTCGGCTCGCTCATGCAGGAGATTACCATGACAAGCTCGACACCTGTCAGCCAACAAATTGCCATGCCCGTGGGCGATGTGACCTTCACTTGGGTGGCTCCCAATTCACAGGTCAACAACATCACCATCAACATCAAGAATTCGTCGAACACCTCTGTGTATACCTTCACGGGTAACTCCAGCCAGGTTCCCGCCACCCTTTACACAGGTAATAATGATTGCGCTGATTGTGAGCCTCCTACCAACCTCATGGGCGAATACCAGTGGACCAACGAAGGCTTTGGCACTTTGTTGACCTGGAGCTACGAACAGGACCCCCAATCGTTCAAGGTCTATCGCAGCACGGACGGCATCCACTACGAAATGGTCGCCACCGTTGATAAGACCCTGCGCGAGTATTTCGATGTCTCGGATGAAGCTGGCACTTATTACTACAAGGTGACCGCTTTCCGCAGCTACTGCGAGTCAACCCCGGCATGGGCCAACGACGGCAACGATTACGTCTACATCGAGGTGACTTCGGTGAGCGAGAATGACGTGGATGGCCTTATCTTGTATCCCAACCCCGCCAACGCCTTGATGAGTGTGGAGGCCGAAGGCCTGCAGCAAGTGACCATCCACAATGTGATGGGTCAAGTCGTGATGCGCCAGCAGTGCAGCGAGGATGGTGTGGTCCTCAACACCTCTGACTTGGCTTCAGGCGTCTACACCATTAGCGTGAAGACCGCCCAAGGTACTATGGCGAAGCGCTTCTCCGTCATCCACTAATAGACTTTAAAGACGTTGAAAATGAAAAGGAAACACGATCGTGTTTCCTTTTTTTTGTATATTTGCAGCCTAATCTGATATATCCAATACGATGAAAAAACACATTCTCACTTTATTGGCATCGGTATTAGCATGCCTTTCCGTGAACGCCAATCCGGTTGGCCAAGAAACTGCAGAACGTTTGGGGCAATTCTTTGTCGCATCCAACTTCGAGTTCTCTCGCCAAAGTTCAGACCTTAACCTGGTTTATACTGCCTTTTCTGATAGGGGAGAAGCTTGTTATTATGTGTTCAACATAGGTAATACGGGGTTTGTCATCATCGCGGGCGACGACCATTACCGTCCCGTCATCGGCTATTCCGAAGAAGGCATATTCGACCCCAACGATATGGCACCTGCCTTGGTTGACTATCTCGAAGGCGTTCGCCATGGTGTGATGGAGGCTGCCGCAGCCCCTGCCGCCCAGCCTTCCGTTGCCGCCGATTGGGAAATGCTGGAAAAGACGGGTCGAATGGTGTCGCGTCATGGAGGTAGGGAAGATGAATACCTCGTGGAAACCAAATGGAACCAGAACTATCCGTACAACTACTTCTGCCCAGAAGGAGACGGTGGTCCTGGCGGGCATTGCTATGCGGGTTGCGTGGCTACTGCAGCCGCCCAGCTGATGCGCTACTGGAGCCATCCTATCCAAGGCCAAGGCAGCCATACGTACTACCCAGAGGACCATCCCGAATATGGTCCGTTGACGGCTAACTTTGGCGAGGCTACCTATGACTGGGCCAATATGCCCAACTCTATCTCGTCGAGTTCTCCCATTGAGCAGATTGAGGCCGTTGCCCTGCTTATCTATCATGCTGGAGTCAGTGTGGACATGAACTATCGACCTTCGAGCAGCGGTGCGGTTACTGGAATGCTTTGCCAGACAATGCCTGCCCATTTCTTCTATACGAACCAAATGGCTAATCTCTATCGAGAAGACTATACCCATGAAGAATATATGCAACTCATCATCAAAGCCATTGATATGGATTGGCCCATGGTGCATCGCGGAGGCGGCCATGCTTATGTGCTTGACGGATACAACGACAACGATATGGTGCACTTCAACTGGGGATGGAGCGGTAGCAGCGATGGATGGTTCAACATCGATGAGCACGGCTATGCTGAAGGCGAGAGTGTCATTTATAACTATGTTCCGGCTGAAATCTATGCCGCAACGCCCAACATGCCTACCGATTTGAATGTGGTGGCCTCTACCGATGGCACCCTTTCGGCTGCCCTCACATGGAAAAACCCGACATTGACGTTGACCAACCAAGATCTTACTTCCATCGACCAGATTGTGGTGGAACGCAATGGTCAAGTGGTCTATACGGAAGATAACCCGACACCAGGTGCTGAAATGAACATCGTCGACGAAACGGTCCCATATTACGACGTGTTCGACTATGCCGTTTATGCTGTGGTCAACGGACAGCGGGGCGCTTCGGCTGTGGCTGAGAAGGTTCTTGTCAGTCCCACGTGTAATTGGAGGATTATCATGCAGTCGTCGGCATTCCAAGGGTGGAACGGCGGCCATGTCATCCTCTATAGTGGCACAGGCAGGGAAATCTGCCGCTTGACCACTACGAACTCGTCATCGCAAAGTGTTGAATTCGCCGTTCCTGTGGGCCAGGTCAGCTTTGGCTGGGCAAGACCTCGTAGCAACGTGAGCAATGTCACGATCATCATCAAGGACTCGGAGAACAATACTATGTACACCTATCAAGGCAACACCTCAGGGTTGACAGAAGGAATCATCCTTGAAGCCAATAATGGTTGTGGTAATGAATTGAACGTGCAGGTACCCTACAATTTGAGGGCTGCTACGGAAGCAGGTAACGCTACCCTTACATGGGACATGGCGGGCGATGAGCCGGAGTATGGCTATTTCGTGTATCGTGATGACCGACGTATTGCCATGGTCATTGGAGGCGAGTCGCGTGTGTATGTCGATGAAGACCTTACGGCAGGTCATTGCTATACAGTCACGGCCTTGTGTTTCGGTGGAGAGACGGAACATTCCAACGAAACTTGCGCCTCGTCAGGCGATTGTATGGGTGCCTACAACTTTGACTATGAATATGTTGGCGAAAGCTATAAAATTAAGCTCTCGTGGAACAGACCCGAGGTGAGCACGGGGCTTTCGGGCTACTATCTTTTCAGGAAATATGGCGAAGAGGGGACCTATGAAAAGATCAAGCAACTCGGTGCTTCGGCAACCGTCTACACCGACAACGCTGCTACTGTGGAGGGTGATTACTATTACCGTCTATATGCCTATTACGGTGGCATCGACTGCACCTCAGCACCGGCTTCTCTCAAGGACGATCCTACCAAGTTCTACCTTAAGGTGTACTATTCGCCTACCGAGGTGGAGGAAAACCAAGCCTCTGCACTTAAGCTGTATCCTAATCCGGCGCAACAAAGCTTGAACGTTGAGGCTGAAGGGATGACTCTTATTGAGGCCTATGATGTGCTCGGACAATTGGTTTATCAGCAGAAAACAGAATCTGATAACATGATCATTAACGTGTCGGAATGGATGGAAGGCCTCTATTTTGTGAAGGTGCAAACCCGTAGCGGATGGCTTTTCCATCGTGTTTCCATCGTCCATTAATGGAGTTTTTTTCAATAATGTGAACAAAAGAAGCATGGGTTTATTGGATTTTGTATATATTTGCACCCTTAAAGACTAAAATGAATCTAATCTTAATCTCAACAAAAATGAAGAAGTATTTAATGAGTTTACTCGTTTTGGTTCTCGGCATCGGGATGGTGTATGCCAATCCGGTCAGCGTGAGCCAAGCCAAGTTTGTTGGACAGCAGTTTGTCCAAACCAACTTCGAACAGTCGCGCCAAAGCCAAGACCTCACCTTGGTCTATACTGGCTCCACCACTCGTGGCGAGGCTAGCTACTATGTGTTTAATGTGGGCCATGACGGTTTTGTCATCGTTTCTGCTGATGATAACTACCGCCCTATTGTTGGCTTCTCCGATGAAGGTTGCTTTGACGCCAACAACATCTCGCCAGAATTGGCTTTTTATTTGAATGCCATTGCCGAAGGTAGAAGCAAGGCAAGTGTTAATGCAATAAATCCTATGGTGCCTGTTGAATGGGAGAGTTTGACCAACACGGGTCGTTTGCTTTCTTTCAATGGTGGTCGTGGAGTGGATTTCCTTGTCAAGACCAAGTGGAATCAGAATCCCGCTCCTTACAATTCACTTTGCCCTGCCGACCCGCTAGGGCCTGGCGGTCATGACTATGTTGGCTGCGTGGCCACGGCTATGTCGCAACTGATGAAATATTGGAATTATCCCGAGAAAGGTCAGGGTAGCCATTCCTATCAATGCTTGCCTCGTCCTGGTTATGCAGGCCATCCAGAATACGGAACGCTGACCGCTAACTTTGGTGAGACCACTTATGATTGGGCTAATATGTTGAATTCCTATGGCTCAAACAACTACACGCCTGAAGAAGGTCTAGCTGTTGCCACGATTTGCTATCATTGCGGCGTTTCTGTCAATATGATGTATGGCAATAATGTTGACGAAGGTAGTGGTGCCTATTCGGAAGATGTCGTGTCTGCCATCTATAACTATTTTCTCTATACGAACCATGCCAGTTTGCAATCTTACAGTGCATCGATGGTCAATCAATGGAAGAGCATGCTGAAGGAACAATTCGATATGGGCTGGCCCGTGTATTACGCTGGCTCGTCGTCAGAAGGTGGTCATGCATTTATCTGTGACGGATACAATGACAATGACTTGTTCCACTTTAACTTTGGTTGGGGAGGCTCTGGCAATGGTTGGTTTGTGGTTGACCAAATCGACTATAATTCCAACATGCGTGCCATTATTAATTTCACACCATCAGAGGTTTACAACAACACAGCCCAAGCTCCTACCAATTTCAGCGTGACGCCTGCCGCTAACAATGAACTGGCAGCTACGCTTTCATGGGTCAATCCCACCAAAACCCTGAGCAATACCAACCTGTCTACCATCGATCAAATCGTGGTGTGCCGTGACGGAGAAATTGTCTATGTTGAAAACAATGTGAATCCTGGTGCCACGATGACTATCACTGACAACAATGTACCGCGTTTTGATGTCTTCAATTATTCGGTTTATGCTGTATGTTATGGCTCTCATGGAAAGGTTGCCTACCAAAATGACATTGTCTTTGGCCCCTCTTGCGGTTGGACGGTAAATATCTCCCAAGCCGCTATGAACGGTTTCCGTGGTGGTATGATCCATGTTTATAATGCTTCTGGACATGATGTTGCACAGATCACTACGACCAGCGGAGGTGTCCAATCCATTCCAGTCGACGTACCTCTTGGTAACGTTTCGTTCGGTTGGTCGGCACAGACTTATGGCGATCCTTTCAACATGACCTTCATCATCAAGGATTCGCAAAACACCACTGTCTATACCTATTCGGGCAATTCCTCTGATTTGGCAGAAGGCATCTTCTACGAATCCAACAACAATTGTGGACAATCTATTGGCGATGGCGTTCCTTCCAATCTGGTGGCCCTCGTTGACGAAGACAACCCCAACAACATCAATGTGTCGTGGGACGGCATTAGAGAAGACGGATATGGCTATACGGTGTATCGCGATGGTGTCCTTCATCGCCTTATCCCCAACGGTACTTCGTTCGTTGATGAGAATGTTCCACAAGGCGGCCACTGCTACTATGTCGGTTATATGTATGATGGCGGTGAAAACGGCATGTACTCCAATGAGTCGTGTGCAACTTCAGGAGCCTGCTATGCTGCAACCAACATCGACTTGGAATATACGAGTAGCAACAAGATTAAGGTGAAGTGGGAACGCCCCGAACCTTCAGATGGCCTCTCGGGTTACTATGTCTATAGAAAGTTCGGTGAAGAAGGCGAATACGAAAGAGTGAAGCAGCTTGGTGCCAATGCTACCAGCTACACCGACAATTCTGCCAATCAGGACGGAGACTATTATTATAAGTTGTACGCCTACTATGGTGAGCTCGACTGCACCTCCGCTCCTGCATATTGGATCCATGACCACAATCGTTTCTATCTGCACGCCCCGTATTATACCGACGGCATCAACGAAGCGGAAGCCAACAGCGTGGCTGTGTTCCCCAATCCTACCACAAGCCGCTTCACCATCGAGGCTGAAGGGTTGAACCATGTGACGGTATTTAACACGATGGGCCAGAAGGTGTATGAAATGAGCACCCAAGCAGAATCGGTCGACATTGATTTGAATGTTGAGACTGGCATCTACATGGTCCGCGTGTCTACCGCCAACGGCGAAGTGACCAAGCGCATCACGGTCATTAGATAAGCTGAACTCTATGCAAAGTAAAAACGGTTGCCTCGAGAAAGGCAACCGTTTTTTTTTTGCTGTTACGCAGGAAGTAATGCGGATGGGCACCGCCTTTTGTCATTCCTCATTCTTTCTTTCCCAAATCTCGAAACGGTAGCTATAGTCGACTTGCGGGTCGTCGTCGATGACCTCAAGGTCAACTAAATCCCATTCATCGAAATTGATGTAGGGGAAAAAGGTGTCAGCCTCAAATTCCTTGTCGAGGCGGGTCAGATAGAGACGGTCGGCTTTGGGCAGGAACTGCTCGTAGATGCTGCCGCCACCCATGATGAAGACTTCTTCCTCGTTGGCGGCCATCTCCAAAGCTTGTGGGATGGAAGTGGCGAGCTCATAACCTTCCGGAGCCTCGTCGAGGCGGTCGGAGATGACGATGTTGCGGCGATTGGGCAATGCCTTTTGTCCCGGCAACGAGAGCCAGGTGTTGTGACCCATGATGACACAATGTCCTGAGGTCACCTTCTTGAAGTGCTTCAAGTCGTTGCTGTTGTGCCAGATAAGCTGGTTGTTGATGCCGATGGCGCGGTTGGCAGCCATGGCGACGATGATGGATATTGTCATATTAGTTGTCAGTTGTTCAGTTGTTCAGTTGTCAGTTAAGGTCCCTGAGCCTGTCGAAGGGCCGATTTATACAGACACCTCGCCCTTAATGGCAGGCCACGGGTCGTAGTTCTCTAATGTGAAGTCATCAAATTTGAAGCCAAAGATGTCTTTGACTTCTGGATTAATTTTCATCGTGGGTAGCGGACGTGGTGTGCGCGACAGCTGGGTCTTCACCTGCTCGATGAGGTTGTTGTAGATGTGCACGTCGCCGAAGGTGTGGACAAACTCTCCGGGCTCGAGGCCACACACCTGCGCCATCATCATGGTGAGGAGGGCGTAGGAGGCGATGTTGAACGGCACACCAAGGAACACGTCGGCGCTACGTTGGTAGAGCTGACACGACAGTTTGCCGTTGGCCACATAGAACTGGAAGAAGGCATGGCAGGGGGGGAGGGCCGCCTTGCCTGCGGCCACATTGGCAGCGAAGTTCTTCTCATGCTCGTCGGGCAACACGCTCGGATTC
>Ga0247609_10001615_pt1 | contig 26260 bp, 29 predicted proteins | sample 172DNAGHGlowgp2_FD_193487 | JGI IMG/M metagenome (GOLD analysis project Ga0247609, IMG submission 193487) | Sheep rumen microbial communities from Palmerston North, Manawatu-Wanganui, New Zealand - 1728 DNA GHGlow gp2 | ecosystem: Host-associated > Mammals > Digestive system > Stomach > Rumen ...
ACCCCTTCCGCGATCCGGCCTACAAGAACGGCTCCATCCTCGTTTCGAACCAGAACTTCGGTTGCGGTTCCAGCCGTGAACACGCTCCGCAGGCCCTGAAGCGCTGGGGCATCCGCGCCATCATCGCCGAAAGCTACTCCGAAATCTTCTTCGGTAACTGCGTCGCTATCGGCGTGCCCTGCTACAAGGTGAGCCACGAAGTGGCTGACAAGATTCTCGCCTGGATTGAAGCACATCCGAGCGAAGAACTCGTGACGAGCACCGAAAGCCGCACGCTCAAGATGGGTGACGAAACCATCGAGCTGATACTTGCTGACGGCCCCCGCGGTCAGTTCCTCGACGGTTCCTGGCACGCACGCTCCGCCCTCATGGCCAACGCCGACAAGGTGCAGGAACTCGCCAGCAAGCTGCCGTACATGAACTTTCTTAAAAATGCGTAAGGCGAGAGTCGCGCCCAAGCTTGCTTGGGCATGACAGAGCCTAGCATTTTGTACTTGAGCGAAGCGAAAGTACCAGTAATTTATGGATGTCATCCCCGCCTCCGAGCGGGGATCTCCTTTTACGAAAAGCGCCCGGTTTAAAAGCCGGGTGTTTTTTTTAGGGCAAAAAAGCTCACTTTTGTGCAAGCAACATCAGATAGTCAAATTTTGTCAGTGGAATTAGTATATATTAAGGGTATGAAAAATGTGTTGAACATAGGTAGCATGGAAAATAAAATCGACAACGAAAGAACGTTGCCATCCAAGCGCACAGTTCTAATTCACTGCGCAGTGATTCCTTTTATCCTATTTTGGACAGGCATTTCATCTCCAATATGGACCGACAATTTTATTGTTTATGCACTAGCCTTGGCTCCATACTATTTTCATTCTTTCTATGTAAGCAATGATTGGATTGACGGAAAAAAACTTTTTGACACAAAAAACGGAGAATATGCTTCTAAAATTTGGATATTGAATATCGCAGCAGCCGCTTTCTCATGTTTATTTTTAGCCTTATTGTTCTGGAATCGACCAGAATCTTATCTCTATGGTTCATCATGGATGGCATTGATAAATGTCGGTCCGCATTTTGCATGGGCATTTTGGGCTTTATTTTTACATAGAACCCGTTATTCTAGGTGGCCCATTTTATTCGCTCCACCAGCAGGAAACGATTAATTTGATATAAATTGAATGTATGAAGAACGTGTTGGACATAGATTACAAGGAATGCAATATCGCCAAAGAAAGAATATTGCCATCCAAGCGCATAATTAATGTCATTTGCGTTGTAATCCCACTCGCTCTTTTTTTATGCGGGGTTTTATCCCCTATTTGGACAGACAATTTTTTTGTCTATGTTTTTTCATTGTTCCCCTTCTACGCATATACCTATATCATAGAAGACGTTTTTATAGACGGAACTGTTCTGTTTAGAACCGAACGAGGTCTTTATGCTTCAAAAAAATGGACAATCGGAATAATTACACCAGCAATTATGTCTATTATCGGATTATTTTTTACTGGTAATCCGGATGCTCTTTATTATGGTCCATGCATGATTCTGGCATTTAACATTCCCGTATCTATTGTTTACGCAGTAGTTTGCGTTTTTGCAGATTCAGTCAGATACTCGAAACCTCTTCGAAATTTTGTGGCATAATAATACACAACTAAAGCAATTCACCAAAACAAATTCTTATAACTCGTTCCGAGGGCGTTTGCGAGCCTGTGGGCCATCTTGCGGCCAATAGGTTCCCTACTCCGCTCCATCGCAGAGATTTGCTGTTTGGTTATTCCCACCTTGTCAGCAAGTTGCTGCTGCGTATACCCGAAGGTCGTACGGAGCAACTTCAAGCTCTCAGCAGGCGTAGTTTCCGCCTTGATTTGCTTTGCAAGATCCGTTTCGCCCCACTCAACATACTCTTCGTCTCCATTCACGACATCTTCCACATTCGGGAATGCAGACCTGATATAAAGCAGAAGGTGTTCAGGAATGTTCGTTCCCTCAAACGTAAACATCGTTCCACTCACATCCTTACTAGTAAGGCGCATTTTCACGGCTTCCAACATAAGTGACCTCCAATTCAATTCCTTCTATTGTTTCAAACCAACACGCCACCCAATGGTAAGAAAGATGGCAATGATACGTATTCGTATCGGTGAGTTTTTTGTAGTTCGGCCAATTTGGCAGAACCGGTCCTTTTTCTTTCAAGTCCTCCACAAGTTTGTCAAAAAGAATCCTTTCTCTCTTTGGCATAATTGCGACAGCCTTCACAATTTTCTTCTTTAAAACGACTCTTCTCATAATATATATTATTTCTTTACTCCTGTCAAGATTTTTTCTTTACTTTCTATTTGAGCCATCAATCCCACGTTCATGCAGCATTTTGCGGACAGCACGGTTGTTGTCTACATATTCCTTTTCAATTTTCTTTTGCTTGACCAGCCTTTTCACCCGCGTATTATGCAGCGTCATTTCATTTGCCAAATCTTTTGCCTTGGCAAAAACTGTCGAAAAGAATTCTTTAGACTTCATATAGCCTCCATTGTTATGGCCGAATTTGCGACCGATTGATTTTTAGAGGCGTTCTTTCGCAAAGGGCCGGAAAACCCAAATAATAAAGAACGCACCTCGCCTTTCCTTAGACGAGATGCGTTCGGGGGATGCAGTAATTGTACCTATATTTTACAACCGTGGCAAGGGGTGAGAAAAAATTTTACATTGTGTTATCTGTCGCAGACCACAAATAATCAAGTTCAACAGCGAGTTCTAAAAAACTACATTTCAACCCCATGCTCACCTCACCCATCGACAACATCCTCGTAGAAAAGGCGAAACGCCAAATGCACTTGCGCAATGGCGAGAACGTCGTCAAGACGTACAGGATTTCGCTTGGCAAGAATCCCATGGGAGCGAAGGTCAAATCCGGTGACAACAAGACACCCGAAGGCGACTACACCATCGAACGTCACAACCCCAAAAGCAAGTTTCATTTATCGCTCCGAATTTCGTACCCGAACGCGGAGCAAATCGAGGCCGCAAAAGTTGGCAACTACGAGCCCGGCGGCGACATCATGATCCACGGCTACCCGAACAAGGTCCCGGCATTCCTCTTTAAATTCTGGCACAAATGGAAAGACTGGACCGCCGGCTGCATCGCCGTTACGAACAACGAAATCGAAGAAATCTACGACGCCGTCAAGGACGGAACCCCGATAACCATCAAGCCTTAGAACGCTGGGTTTTAGGGCGATAGGAAGAAGCATTAGCCAGCGATGCGAGTTCTTTTCGGCGTTCTTCGGTAATCTGCGGTTTGCCAGCATGGTTCGCCTCGAAATCGGCAAGGATTTCTTGTTCCTCTTCATCGAGATTGAACTTTTTCGCATGTTCTTTAAAAGACAACATTTTAGCCTCCATTGTTATTGTCGCATTTGCGACCGATTGTTTTTTGAGGCGTTATCGCGAAAAAACGAAAACGCACCTCGCCTTAAAACAGCGAGATGCGTCGGCTTTAATGTACCTATAATTCAAAAAACTGGCAAGGGGAGTACAAAAAATTTACAGAGACGCCTAGGTTTAAGTCAGAGCATTAAAAAGATTACTCTACAATTCTCTATAATCAAAAACTTTTTTCATAAAAAACATGAAATCCAACGAGAACGTAAACCGATTTCTGTCTTCACTTATATCACGACCATAGCGAAATTCAAAAGAAACATAACCATATGTAATATAGGCTCCTGCACCCATTTCGGTGTAAACTTTGGGACTAGGGGTTCCATTGCAGGCTCCCGTTGGTCCAAACCCTTCCCCACAAAAACGATCCTTCTTCCGCGATTCAAAACCATTTTTTGAGATATGTTCAGTTAAGCCGATTCTCACGCCAGAATTAAAAACTAGCTGCTGTATAGCAGAAAAACCGCCCATCCATCCTATAGCCGTTTTACCGTTACCTAAATCTATTCTGTTCATTGGAATATTACTCCATCCCATAAATCCAAAATGCTTAGACACAAAACCCGGCTGAATCATTGGAGTGAATGTTTGTATTCCCAAACCTAGTGAAAAATCAAGTACATTAATAAAATATTCATATGAGATATCCCAAAACCATTCTTTTGACTCAATTTCAATATCATCTGAAACTTTTTCAGATTCTGATACCAAGTCTCCCCTATATAACGAGGCTGTCAATGCGCTAACAGATTTATTTTCATTGTACGAACTCATAAAAGCAGCTGCAGACGGAGGACGCATAACGCCGCTACATCCACACAAAATAGACGAAACAACGAACATTACTATACAGCAGTAAACTTTCATAAAAAATCACCCACGCACCACATTCTTGACCTCACTCATTATCGTGCGGCAGCGTTCCATGTTCAACTTGCAGTTTTCGGCTACGGCGAGGATATCCTTTTCGCTCGGGTTTCCGTTCCCGTTGACAGACATTTCGTGTTCAGCCTTATCGCGTGTTTTCGTGATGTCGTATGCAGGCGAAAGCTTATAGCCTCCGAGACTTTCATCATACAGGAACGCAAAATTCTTGCCGTGGTCGTCCTTGTTGCCGAAGAAAACATTGAAGCACATTCGCCTAAAGGCTTCGTAGAGATCTTCCTTGTCAATGCAAATTTTTTCGATGACTTGCAGCAAGTGCGTGTAATCGAGGTTCGGAATCCGATGCGAAGTTTCAAGAACAGACGAAAGCGAAATCATATGGACTCGCCCGCCATCGCAATAATCGAAGCGCTTTGCGCCAAAGAATCCCTTGTACTTTTTTGACGGGAACAATTTGAAATCGTTCGTGCAGATTCCCGCCTTACGGGCTAGTTTATTCGCCTCGAACTCATGCTTACCGATATTCGGAACATCATAAGAGCACGGGAACTTGACAATCCAATGGTCGCCCTTTATATTGAGATGTACCTTCGGGCGCGCACCGCCGCTGGAGCCGCCAAGCTTGTAGATTTTATCGAGATTCACGCCGTCGTCGCGATCTTTCCAGATGGTTTCCGCCTCTTGCGACAGTTCATCCAAATCAAAATGTTCAGTCTCCGTCATTTCGGCATAATTCGGTTCATAGCGCAGCCCACCCAAACCGAATTCATTGACAAGCGAAAGCCTAGATAGCGGAGAGATTCTATCTGCATTCAGTCCCTGCCGTGCAAGAAGACGTCTAAATAATAGTTCGCCCCAGCCATCCGGCAACGAGTCGTAGAAAACGCCGAAGAGTCCGCCAAAAGTCGGCTTGTCGCAAACAAAGACCTTATTCGAAACCGAAAGCGAAAACGGCGAAATGGAGAACCCGTTTTCTTGCCATTCGCGGTCGTACTGGAAAGCGATTTTTCCATCCACATCCGCGAGGTAGCCCACCACCCTGCCATTATACTTGACAGTCAACTTTTTCACATCGACAATATTCATCAGCAACCTACAAATCCTTCAAGTTCTGCGGTTCGGGCTTATGGAAAAGCTTCGTGAAATCTTCGAGGCAATCAAGTGCAAGCGCAATTTTCAACAGCGAAAGGAACGCGATTTCGCCCGTAGTTTCAAACCTGCGGATAGACGCATAACTCACGCCGGAACGCTTGGCGAGTTCCTGCTGCGAAATTTTCATGGCATGCCTGCGGACCTTCATGCGATCCACCACCTTGTTCGCCGCTGCCGGAACCGTAAGCGTATCCACGAAAGCGCTAATGTCAAATTTACCATTCATATATGCTAAAATATAAGCTTTTTTCACATGAAAAGCAAATAATTCGCTAAAATATTAGCATATATTTCTAAATTTCAGGATTTTAGGGCAATCCATATTAGCATCTCGGTTTGCGGAGAGAACATAGTGACCGGAGCAAGTACAGCGTCTTTTTTATCATATTCCGAGGGGAGCGGGCACAGGCGCTAAGAAAAAATTCAGGAGGGTAGCGCAAACGCAGTGAAGTCGCGACCGACTGTCCTTTTTTCGTGCGAGCTGCGCCCGCGGACCTCGCATACTAAAAAGAAGCAGGATGCCATCGGGTTTTAAGGCGGTGCACTAGACGAAGGAGAAACATCCCCCAACCCTTTTCAAAAACGTCCAGGTTCAAAGCCTGGGCGTTTTTTGTATTACGAGCAAAAAAAATAGACAAAACCGCAGTTCTTTTATCTTAAATTTCTGATTTTTTCAGCGACAAAACGCTTGCGAACCCGCATAAACAAAGGTATATTCAGAAAGAAGTCTTATAGGGACTCTTTATGAGCAGAGGAAAACAACGGAGATATAGAACATGAAATTATGGTTAATCAGTCTTGTCTTAATCTTTTTATGTGCCTGTTTTGAAGACTTATCTTATCCAAGCACACTCGTTTTCGATGCAAGAGTCCAAAATATTCCGGCCGAATTGAACAGGCTGAATCTTAAAATTTGGGGAGACGATTCCATTTATTTCGATACAAACCTGTACAAGTCAATTTCGGACAAAGCCGTATTCTGGGAAAGTTTATCAATAGAAGACTACTCAGACACCCCAATAAAGACGATTACCTTAGAAATGGAAGGATTTTGCGATAACGGAAGTTTCAAATTTCCAAAGATTAACATCGCGCTAGACAATTGTTACATGTTCGACATCAGCCAAGTGCGATATAACTTACACAGTGATAAATACTATCCCGTTCTGGAGAACCCAGAAACGCCCTGCGGGGAAATTGACCATTGGTTCTACTCCATCGACACCATTCATCAATTAGGAAATAGAGATTGTGAAATAAGAGCCGACTAGATACAGGACTCCGATAAAAACTCTACCTTAAATTTGTAAGCGCGTTTGAATTTAAGATGAAAAGAATTTTTGAAATAGCGATTTTCGCTTTGCTTGTAGCAACCCTTGCTGCCTGCGGCAACGACGCAGACTCTAAAGCCATCGATAAAATCCAGACTTTCTACAGCAGGCATATCTTCGGGAACGAGTTAGCGAACGATTCCGTCATGGCGAGGTATTGCACGAAAGAGCTTGCCCAAAAACTCCGGGACGATTACGACAACGAGTTCATCGACGGTGGCGGCTACGCGGTCTGGAAATTCCGCAGTGACGCGCAAGATGGCGAAGACATTCGCGAAATCGAGAAAATTGAACCTCTCGGCAACGGCAAATACCTCGTCCATTACAACGACATGGGCAACAAAGGCACTCACACCATCACCACCGTTATTCAAGACGGCGAGATTTTTTTCGACAAGCTGGATTAATCTATTTTTGCTATCGTAAACCGCAAAGGCATTTCAATGGATATCAAAGTTCTCCGGAATCCATTTAACATTTTGTATATTACAAAATGTTAATGCATCTCGGCTTGCGGAGGGAACGCAGTGACCGGAGCAAGTACAGCGTCTTTTTTATCATATTCCGAGGGGAGCGGGCACAGGCGCTAAGAAAAAATTCAGGAGGGTAGCGCAAACGCAGTGAAGTCGCGACCGACTGTCCTTTTTTCGTGCGAGCTGCGCCCGCGGACCTCGCATTATTATACGGGGCGTTGCGGGGTGTCCCCGCAAAGGGGGTAGCGGAAGACTTGGCGAGCCAAGGCTGCAGCGAGGGGGAACCCTCCCCCACATTCAAAATTATTTTATCTATCTTTATGAAATGCAAAAAGAAGTGAAGAAAATCGGTTTCAAAGTTTCGCTCATCATGGCCATCCTGATGAGTTTCGCTCTCTCCCTCGTCGGGAACCTGACCGCGGAACGTCCGCCCGAGATGCCCTTGGCACCCATCGTCATCGGATTCCTGGCCAGTTTCGCTATCAGCTTCGTCATCAGCTTTGCCATCGGGCTCCTGGTGCCGATGCCCAAGGTCAACGAAGCGCTTTGCCGCACCTTCAAGCTGCAGCCGCGCACGCCGAAGGCAAACCTCGTCCAGTCCGTCGTCACGAACTTAATCTACACGCCGCTTCTCACTACCATGCTCGTCGTGTTCGCCTATTTCGTACAAATTCCCGACGGGCACAAGCCGCCCTTCCTGCCGATGTACCTCCACTCCATGGCCATCTGCCTTGTCGTGGCGCAGGTACTGATTTTCGTCTGCGTCCCGCTTATCCTTAAGCTCGTGCTGCCCAAGGGCGGCCCGGCGAACAACACACAGCAACAATGAAACGACTCGCATTAATCGCACTTTTGCTTTTCCTTGCCGGATGCGGCGAGGAAGACGCGTTCATGACCCCTTCCGAAAACGTCGTCGTCATCGACGTGAACTCGAGGGAATACTTCATCAACGGCCAAAAGGCCGGGGATTCTTTCAAGGATTTCTTGCAGAACGGGGATTGGAGAGTCCAGCCCATCCTGGATTTTTTCAGCCAGTTCAAGAAAGACCGGTCCAAACCGCTGGACGAAAAAGAGGTCCACCTGCATTTCGCGGGTAACTGCACCTTCAACGCGTTCGGCAAGGTGCTCACCACGTTGAACTTCGAACCGCTCGTCGGCAAGGTCCTGTACGTTTTCGACAAGAAATTCAAGACTCCCATCCCGGCCGTCAATCCGGCCATGGATTCCGAGGTTCAAAGGTGCCGAAACGTCAGCAAGGACAACATCATCAAGGTTTCGCACATGTTCAAGAGCGAAAAGGGCATGACGGACGAGGAAATTCTGCAGAAGCGGCTCGACGAAAAGCAGCAGGAAGTCGACTGCGCCGAGGATTTCATGATGATCCGCTTGACGCTGAACCCCTACGACAAGATGAGCCCTTTCATCGTGAGCCTGAACGAACTCGGGTTCCTTGGCGGGAATAGGACGTACAATTTCGCGAGCGAAGACGAATTCTGGAACTTTATCGACGAAATCCGTTCAAGGCAATCGCTCCAGAACAAGAAAGACCGCGACCAGATTATGGTCATTGTCAACAGGGAGGCCCCCCTGGCTACATCCAGCTCCGTCCTGAGGAAATTGAGCGAATACGGCTACGAAATCACGTTCGCCTTTACGATTATGAGTCCGGGACCGTAATAGGCCCGCTTATCCGAGACGCTTGTTAACTTCGTCCCAGTTGACGATGCTCCAGAGCGCCTTGAGGTAGTCCGGACGGCGGTTGCGGTAGTCGATGTAGTAGGCATGTTCCCACACGTCGAACGTGAGGAGCGGCTTTAAGCCCTTGGTGAGCGGGTTCTGGGCGTTGCCTTCCTGCGTAATCACGAGTTTGCCCGATGCATCGGCGGAGAGCCAGACCCAGCCGGAACCGAAGAGGCCCGCACCCTTCGCCTGGAATTCTTCCTGGAACTTCTCGAAGGAGCCGAAATCGCGTGCGATGGCTTCGGCAATCTTGCCCGTCGGGGCGTTGTCGGCCTTGGGAGCCGCAAACTGCAAGAAATACATGGAGTGGTTCAGGAACTGGCCCGCATTGTTGAACACGCCGCCTTCGGCCGTTTTCACGATGTCTTCGAGGGACTTGCCTTCGAAGGCGCTGCCCGGGAGGGCCGCGTTCAGGTTGTTGAGGTAGGTCTGCAGATGCTTTCCGTAATGGAATTCGATGGTCTCCGCGCTCAGTGCCGGGGCCAGGTCTGCGCCCGCGTACGGGAGGGCGGGCATTTCAAATTTTCCGTTTTTCTGTTCGATCATGGGATTCCTCGCTGTTAGGCGGCTACGCCGCTAGTGAAAAAGACTTTGTTCATAGATTCCGGCTCGGAGGCCGGAATGACGTCATGGCGGGCTTGACCCGCCATCTCGATTCTAAATACTACTCTCTATGAATTCCTTACGGAACGTTCCGTTGCCAAGCAAGATGTCGATGGGCAACTTCTTGAATTCGTATTCGTAGGGCGGCTGCTTCCAGGCGAAATCGTTCGGGTATTCGTTGAAGATGTACTGCAACAGCTTTACCGCCATATCGAAACTGCGGAACTTGTCGCGGTCGAGCACGTGTATCTGCGCGCCACCGCAAATTTGCCCCGCGCCCTTGTGGAACGTGGGCTGGAAATAGTTCTCGCGGAAGTACACGCCGGGGAGCTTGAGCCCGTTCATGTACTTGCAGAGCTTGACCGCATCGATGAACGGCGCACCGAAAATCTCGAACGGGCGCGTAGTACCGCGGCCTTCGCTCACGTTGGTCGCCTCGAACAGGCAAATGCCGGGGTAAACGATGGCGGTATCGAGAGTCGGCATGTTCGGGCTCGGCAGAATCCACGGGAGTCCCGTCTGGTCGTACCACATCTTCTTGTCGTAGCCTTCCATGCCGAGCACGTAGAGTTCACACTTGGGGAAGCGCTCTTCCTTGAACTGGACGGCCAATTCGCCAATCGTTTTCGCATGGCGCGTGCGGATGCTATGCAGGCCCACGAAACTCGTGTAGTCGAGGTCAAGTACCGGGCCTTCCTCGTCGATACAGTTGATGGGGTTCGGACGGTCCACCACGATGACGGGGATACCGGCCTTTTCGCAGGCCTTCATGCACAGGAACAGCGTCCAGATAAATGTGTAGTAACGTGCACCCACATCCTGCAGGTCCACGAGCATCATGTCCACGTGGCTGAGCATCTCTGCGGTGGGTTCGCGGTGTTCGCCGTAAAGGCTATAGACGGGAATGCCCAGTTCGGGGTCGGTGTAGCCTTCCCATTCGATCATGTTATCCTGGGTGTGGCCCTTGATGCCATGCTGCGGGCCAAAAAGGGCCGAAAGCTTGAAGAGCTTGCCGTCGTATTCCTTGAGAAGGTCTAGGGTATAGTGCAGGTCCGGGAGTACCGAAGCCGGGTGGAGGACGGCGCCGAGGCGCTTGCCCTTGAGGTTAGCGGGGAAAGCCTTTTCAAAACGTGTAAGAGCGAGAGATACCATGGTAATAGTAGGAAGTTGGGTTATCGGTTTACTATGCAAAATATAAATGAAAATTTCAAAATTGACACAAAATTGACATCCGTATTTTTTTATTTTTTCCCCGTAAACAAAAAACAAAAGGATAAATCATGGCTTATTTAAATAAAGTGATGCTCATTGGAAACATCGGCAAGGACCCTGAAGTACGCATGAGCCAGACTGGCGGACGCAAGCGCGTCTCGTTCTCCCTCGCAACCAGCCGTCGCTACCGCGACAACAACGGCGAACAGAAGGAACAGACCGACTGGCACAACATCGTGGGCTGGGGCAAGATTGCCGACATCGTCGAACAGCTCGGTATCCGCAAGGGCATGAGCCTCTATGTGGAAGGCACCCTCACCAACCGCAGTTGGACCGACCAGAACGGCCAGAAGCGCTACGCCACCGAAGTCAACATGGACACGTTCCAGCTCCTGACCCCGCGCGGCCAGGGCGGCGCGCCTGCTGCAGGCGGTTTTAACCAGGGAAACAGCTACAGCCAGTCCAACAACTATAGCCAGCCCCAGAACGGCGGTTCCTTCGATGCCGCCCCGATGTCCGAAGACGACGACCTCCCCTTCTAGCCTATGAACCAGAACGTAGCCGAAATAGCACTGATGTTCGTGCTCCCGCTCGGAGTCACGTTCATCACGATTCTCCAGGCAGCATCCGCCGAGTACCGCTACCAGAAACTCACCGGGGCGCTGTTCTCGCTTATCGTTGTCGTGATGGACTGCCTGTTCTACTTCACCAAGAACTCGTTCATCAGCTACAACAACGACGGCGGTCTTTTGCTCGCGTTCGCAAGCCTGTTCTTCTTTGGACTGCTGTACGTGGTCCGCAGCAACGACCGTGCCGAGAAATGCGCGAACATCCTGTTCTCCGCATTCATGCTGGCCGCGTTCATCGGGATTGCCTACTGGGACCGTCCCACGTTCCTCGTGACGTCGGACTTCTCGCCCGCCGAAATCGCGGCACAGAACGCGCGCTACCAGGACTACATCGAATCGTTCCAGAACGGCGGCAGCGGCAGTAACGGCGGTACCTGGAAATCCGCGCCCAGGGCGGCACAGGCTTCCGGCGGAACCGTCGTGAATACTCCGGGTGAAAAGGTCGTGCTCTCGAGCGCGGCCAAGAGCCGTCTCGACCGCTACATCAACGAGACCGACAAGGTCATCGCCCGCATGTACGAGATCATGGGAGCCATCGACAGCTACGAACCCATCGCACCGAGCATTTCCGATGCCGAGCGCGAACAGCGCGGCAGCCAGGCGCTCGCCATCAACAACAACGCGACGGCCCTCAACAAGAAGGCCCTCGGGCTGTTCCACCCGCACGAATCTAGCGAAGCGCATTCCGAGCTCATCCAGGCGACCGAAAGCCTCCGCCTTGCGGCCTACTCCCTGTACACCTACTCCCTGCAAGAAGACACCGAGGAGCAGATGAACCAGTACAAGCAGTCCCGCAGCCAGATCGCGCAGACAAAGATTTTCCTGGAGCGTTTCCGCAACGACATCCAGAACCTGATTTCAAACTATCAACCTCAACAAGAAGAAAACTAAAGGTTAAACTATGATTCGCAACGTAGCCATCATGGGTGCCACTGGCGCCGTCGGCCAAGAGATCCTCTCCATCCTCGAGGAACGCAACTTCCCGCTGCAGAGCCTGAAGCTTCTCGCCTCCGAACGTAGCGCGGGCAAGGAATTCAAGTTCAAGGGCGAGACGCTCAAGTGCGAAGTCCTGAACAAGGATTCCTTCAAGGATATCGACCTGGTGCTCAGCTCCGCCGGTGCCGCGATTTCCCAGGAATTCGCCCCCATCGCCGTCGAAAACGGTGCCGTGGTCGTCGACAACACGAGCTTCTTCCGCATGGACCCGAAGGTCCCGCTGGTCGTGCCCGAAGTGAACCCCGAAGACATCAAGCTCTACAAGGCTGAACTCGGCGGCAAGGGCATTATCGCCAACCCGAACTGCACGACCATCATGATGGTCGTGGTACTCAACCCCATCGAGAAGATTTCCCACATCAAGAAGATCCACATTTCTTCTTACCAGAGCGCGAGCGGCGCAGGTGCCATCGCCATGGAAGAGCTCAAGCAGCAGTACAAGGACATCATCGAGACGGGCACCACCACGCACATCGCGAAGTTCCCCTTCCAGCTTGCATACAACGTTATCCCGCAGATCGACAAGATGACGGAAAACGACTACACGAAGGAAGAAATGAAGATGTTCAACGAAACGCGCAAGATTATGCACTCCGACGTTCGTACGAGTGCCACCTGCGTGCGCGTGAGCTCTCTGCGTTCCCACTCCGAATCCGTGTGGTTCGAAACGGAACGTCCGGTTTCCGTCGAAGAAATCCGCAATGCCTTGAAGAACGCTCCGGGCGTGACGCTCAAGGACGACCCGCAGAACTATGTGTACCCGATGCCGCTCGAAAGCGCCGGCAAGGACAACATCTTCGTGGGCCGTATCCGCAAGGACCTCGCCGACGACAACAGCAACACGCTGTGGCTCACCGGTGACCAGATCCGCAAGGGCGCTGCTTTGAACGCTGTTCAAATTGGCGAGATTCTCTTGAAGATGTAAGATCGACGAAACTCTCCTAAGGCGAGAGTCGCTGGCAAAAATTAAGAACCGCTCCCATCGGGGCGGTTCTCTTTTTATGCGGTCAAAACCGAATTAGACGTGGTCGAACGTCCACTTGATGTGGTCGTCCATGAACTCGTGGGCGTCGAAAACAAGCCCGAAATGGTCCTTGATTTTCTGCACGTCGAACAGCATGGGTTCGTCACCCCACCCCATGTCGGACTCGACGATTTTGGACTTGCAGCCCGGACGCAGGGCAATCATCTTTTCGGCAATTTCCTTCCAGCTGATCCACACGGAACCGAGACCGAGGTAGATGTCCTCGTTCTTGTCGCTTTCAAGCACGTTCAGGTACAGCTGGGCCTGCTGGCTCGCATGGATAAACTGGGTACCGTCGTTCTTGATGATGTGGATGTCGCGGTTTTCCTTGACAGCCTGAGCCATCTCGAAAAAGCGACGGTCCGGCTGAGAGCAGCCGTCATTGAACGCAGGGTTGCCGAACGTGTAGCCCGGACGGATGATATTGCGGCGCATCTTGACTTCGGGGAACTGGGACCCGTAACCATGACGGAAACCGAGAACAAAGGCCTCGCCCGCCGCCTTGGTGGCACCGTACAAATCCATCGGGAGGTTGCTCGTGACTTCGCGCATGGAAGGACGCATGCGGCCCATCGCCGCCGTACTGCTTGTATAGATGAACTTCTGGCAGCCGGCACGGGCGGCCATTTCCAGCAGGTTGACCGTGGCGCGGGTGTCGTTCATGAGCATGGCCGAGGGGGTATCGCCCCATCCCAGGGCAATGTGTATGCAGGCATCGCAACCGACCAGCCCGTCTCCCATCTTGTCGAAATCCGTAAGCGAGGCCTCGACAAAGCTGACCTTGGAATGGCTACGCAGGGACGGGACCTTGTTCGGGTGCCTCGTAGCAATCACGACCTCGTGGTCTTTCTCCAACAGGGCCTTGACCACATAGTGCCCGATAAAACCAGTTCCACCTGTAACGAATACACGCATAAGGACCTCTTTTTATACCACTTCCTTACCTAAGATACAAACCTTTGGCAGGTAGGGCAACCGAAAATCCATTTTTACTACATTATCACCATAGATTTTTCAAAGAGGTTTACGATGGCACGCATGCGCGTTCTCGTTTTGATGGGTGGTCCGTCCACCGAACATGATGTTTCCGTTGTCAGCGGCACTGGTGTTGTCCGCGCCATGAATCCGGAACGATACAATATCCATCCCGTTTTGATTGACAAGGACGGCACCTGGCACTGGTCCGCCCGCGAACTCAGCCCTTACCAGAAGGACAACTTCTCGGTGAACTACTTCCGTAGCCTCGAAGGCACGGCCGCCTGCACCAAGAAGTCCCCCGCCCTCTCCGAACTCCCGGCCGCCGACATCGCCTTTTTAGCCCTCCACGGCAAGTGGGGCGAAGACGGCCACATCCAGGCCATGCTCGAGAACTGGGGCATCCCGTACACGGGTTGCGGCCTCCTTGCCTCGGCACTCGCGATGGACAAGATCAAGTCCAAGGAAATCTACCGCGCGAACGGCATCCCGACCCCGCCGTACCGCGTAATCTGGAAGCACGACTTTACGGGCGACACGCTCGTGAGCGTTGCCGACGAACTCGGGTTCCCGCTCGTGATCAAGGACCCGCTGGGCGGTTCTTCCATCGGTATCGGCATCGCGAAGGACATGGACGAAGCCGGCAAGATCGTGCAGGATTTGTTCAAGGATTCCAACCGCCTGCTGTGCGAGAAGTTTATTGCCGGCGGCGAAGCGAGCTGCGGCTACATCGAAGGCGAAAAGCCGCTCCCGCCCACCGAGATGCGCATGACGACCCGCGAATACTTCGACTTCGAGGCGAAGTACAACGGCGAATGCCAGGAAGTGACGCCCGCAGAATTTGCGCCTGAACTGACGGCGCGCATCCAGGAACTCGTGAAGAACGCCCACTACGCCCTTGGCGGCGCAGGCTACAGCCGCACCGACGTGCGCATCACGAAGGACGGCGAACTCTTCGCCATCGAGACGAATACGCTCCCGGGCATGACTCCGACTTCGCTGTTGCCGCAACAGGCCGCCTGCATCGGCATCACGTACAGCCAGCTCATCGACCTGATTATCGACAAGAGCATCGCGATCAAGAGGTAGTTTTATTTGGCAGATTCCGGCTCGGAGGCCGGAATGACGTCATGGCGGACCTGATCCGCCATCTAAGCACAAAGTCCTAAGTTCATATGAAACTAGATCTCTATGTAGATACTTCCCGGAAGGGCATTTCGATGGCTGTCGCGACCGATGGCCAGGGTGATAGTGCCAGGTACGAGGAAATCGTGAATCCCGACGCCCGAGGTGAAATTCTCGGGGCCAGCGTCGACGAGCTCCTGAAGCGCCTGGGCGCCACGCTCGACGACGTGAAGCGCGTGATGGTGACTCTCGGACCGGGCTCGTTCAGCGGGCTACGCACGGGTGTTGCCTTCTGCCAGGGACTCTGCTTTAGCGGCAAGCGCGAACTCTACGGCGTTACCACGTTGCAGGCACTGCAATGTTTTGCCGGAGCGGAAAGCACCACGAACAAAGCGGCAGTCGTCATCCGCGCCCGCAACGGCTACTGGTACCTGCGCCAAGACGGCAAGGAAAGCTTTATCGAGACGTCCGACGTTGCAGAATCGCTCCGTGCAGGCAAGCCCAAAGCGATTGTCGCCGACTCCCCCGCGCAAGAAGACGAGACGCTCAAGACCGTGTTTGCCGAAATCGCGGCGACAGTCACCAGCGATACGGGCAAGCCCCTCAGCATGTGGGCTACGCTCTTCGATACCGTGAAGCCTTCGCTGATTCAAGAAGCGAACTACATCCAGCCTTCGTACTTCGAGAAACTTAAGGCGTAACCGCGCCGCACAGGGGCCACACGGATGCCGATTCGCATAATGAAGCCGGACGACCTGCCGCAAGTGCTCGACATCCAGCGCGCGCTCGCCTTCCAGGACTGGAACGAAAAGCAATTCACTTCAGAAATCAACGCGAGCTACGCGCTGTGCGTGGTGTACGAAGATCCGGAGGCTCCCGCAATTCTCGGCTACGCCGTATTCCACCTAATGGGTCCAGACAGCGAACTCCTGAGCATCGCCACCGTAGCTGCCTCCCAGCGCAAGGGCATCGGCACGGAGCTCCTGCAGGCTGGCCTTACGCGCCTAGACTTTTCCGCAGGCGACAAGATGTTCCTCGAGGTGCGCGAAGGCAACGAAAATGCCCGCGCCTTCTACGAACGCCACGGATTCAACGCTTACGCCAAGCGCGACGGCTACTACAGCGACGGAGAAACTGCTATCTTGTACCGCAAGGACCAATAGGGCAAAGAAGATGTCAAGAATCCTGATGAAAGACCGGAATATCCGCAAGAACCGCAAGAAAATTTTTGGCGTTCTCGCCATCGCGTTCGTATTCCTCGTCGTCCTCTTCTACGTCACCGTCGCAAAGAGCGGTTTCTGGCTCGTTCAGAATGACGAATTCACCCACGTGAAATGGGCCGTATTGCTGGACGGACAGACTGCCGATCTGGAACGCGACGACTTCGCGGCAAAACTCATGTCCGAAGGCAAGATCGATTCCATCGTCATTCTCGGGCGCAGGGTTTACCGCGACAAAAGCAACGCGGACTTTTACGCCGAAGACTTCATGAGGCTCGGCAAGTTCGACAGTTCCGCCGTATTCCTCGCCCGCCACGACGATCCCTCCACCATCAGCGAAGCCTACACCGTCATCCCATGGCTCAAGCTTCACAAGGCCGACACCGTGCTGCTCATTACCGCGGCCCCCGCGACCAAGCGCGCTGTCCGCATTTTCTCGGAACTCTCGGGCGAAAGCCCCGTCTACCTTTCTGTCGACATTCAGCATCACCAGTACTACGCCGACTCCTGGATTTTCAACAGGGAATCCCGCAAGAACTGGCTCCACGAATGGGCCGCACTCGCCCACTCCCATTGGGACCTCCTGGGCACAGACACCCTCGAAGCTGCCGACCAGACCTACGACAAGCGTATCCGCAACCTCAAGGCCGAAGCCGAGGACGAACCGTTCATCGACCTGAGCGCACTCCAGAAAAAAGAAATTCCGGAACCTGCAAAGGATACGGTCGCAAAGGATTCCGTGACGGCCAAGCCGGATTCCGCGAAGGCGGATACATCCAAGGCCGACGCGCCCAAAGACAAGGGAGACTCTGCGAAGAGCGCTCCCGAAAAGAAGCCTGTCGCAAAAGCCGACTCGGCGAACAAAGATTCAGCAAACAAGTAATTCCCTACAGGGAACGGAGCATCGCAAGCACCGCCGTAAGGGGCGCGTTCCAGTTGATGGCCGTCTCGTTGCTCGCGAACGAGCAGCGTTCATCCGTATACGAGAATCCGGGCAATTCGTTCGGGTATTGCGGCTTGCGGTGCATGTCCTGACGATCGCTGTTAATGCCGCCCACAAGCAGCCCCGGGATGGGGTCGACGATTCCGTCGGAATGACAAATGCGGTGGTGCGGGAAGACGGGCGAACTCCAGGCGGAGCCGGTCACAAAGCTCACATTCACCGGATTGCGCCCATAGATGAAGTTGACGAGTTCCACGGCGGCATCGCGGTAGCGCCCGTCGTGCGTCCAGCTGTAAGCAACAAGCAGCGTGAGCGCATGGTTTGCGATTTCGCCGTTACTCCCCCACATGAACTTGCGGATAGAAAGCGAATAGGCGTCGTCGCGCTGCAGCGCAAGGATGGACTCGGCGGCATTGACGATTGCAGCACGTGCCTTTTCGCGCAGCTTGACCGCAGCCGGGGCCGTGTCGTCGTTCAGGGCGAGTGCAATCCAGCCGAAATTCTGCGTATCGCGCCAGCTGAGACCGAGGTCGACAGGATTTTTCTCCATGTCCTGCATCAGCCGCTCCTCCGGCGTTTCGGCAGCGTACGGGAATCCTTCCCCGCCGAGTTCACGATACAGCATCGCGCGGGCCCAGAAGAACTCGTCTTCGACGTGTTCGTCGCCGTAGCCTCCGCTGCCCTCGGTATTGTGCGGCCATTCAACGGCCGGGTTTTCGAGCGCCCAGCGGTAAGCGCGGAGGCTTGCGGCAAGGCACCGCGTGGCAAAAGATTCATTTTCGATACCGCCCGCGGCCTTGAACACGCGGTGCGCCTGGGCCAGCGCGCCCACAAAATTGAGCGTCGACGTCGTAGACTTGCCCATGATGTAGCGTTTCTGCATCACGTCGGAATCCGTGGGCGTCACAAAACCGTCCCAATGTCCCGGCGTCACCTTGAAAAACACTCCACCGTCGCTGTCCTGCATGCGCAAGAAGAACTCTAGTTCAAAACGGATTTCGTCGAGCAGGCTACAAGGCTGTTCAAATGTCGGCACAAAGCCTTCTCCGCCCATGATTCCCACCGCAGAGGGGCACATCTCGCATGCGAGCAGGAGCGTTCCGACGCTTACGCCGCCATTCACGATGTACTTACCGTAATCTCCGGCATCGTACCACCCGCCATGCGCATTCCATGTGCCTTCGCGGTTCATGATGCTGTGGAATTCCAGGCAGTCGTCCTTGTGCGCCGCGGGCCGTGCCCACTTGCCGGCAAATTCCGCAGGCAGTTCGACTCCGCTTCTCTGGAAATAGAACGACTTGATGTTCGCCTTGAGTTCGTGTTCGAACAAATTATCGGAAATTTCAAAAAGGAACGATTCGGCATCGTATAGCTTGTTGCCGTCCACTCCAACGACGAAGACCGCAATCCTGTACTTACCCGGAGCGGCCAAAGCAGAAAAAACGCCTTCGAACAAAGTTTCCCCGGTATACCCGCAATCGCCACGACGTTCAAGGTTGCCTTCCAGGGCAACCTTCCCCGCCGCATCCAGAATCCGGAACGACGCCTCGCGAACCTGCACTCCCATGGGCATCGCCACCCAGAACACCTTAGGATACCCGGTGCCGTAACCGACATGGTTATAGCGGATAGAAAACTCTTGTTTACAATCCATGCTACAAGAATAACATTTTTGCCACGGCAAGACGTCTTTTTAGAACAAGATTCCGTTTACGCCCGTATCCTCCCCAGGAGTGCGGCCCCCGCGACCCAATATTGCTAGATTTTCAGGCATGAAGAAAGCTATCAAGATTATCGCCATCGTCATTGTCGCCCTTGTCGTACTCATCTTCGCGGCGCTCAAGTTCGCCCCGGGATTCGTCAAGGACTATGTAGTCGCCCATTCCGAGGAATTCATCGGAAGAAAGGTCGCCATCGAGAACGTAAGCCTGAATCCGTTCACGTTCACCGTGAACGTCGACACCTTCGCCCTCATGGAACAGGACGGCACCACGCCTTTTGTTGCGTTCGAGAAATTCCGCATCAACGTGGACCCGCTCAAGATTTTCACGAAGACTGCCGCCGTAAGCGAAATCTACATGAAAGGCCTCTACGTCCACGTGACGCAGAACGGCGACAAGTTCAACTTTAGCGACATTCTGGATTTCCTCGCCAAGTCCGACACGACTGCCACCGTGGAGAAAGACACTACCGCAACCGACACCGGCATGGTCAACGCGGCCGAAATCGCGAAAGGCCTCCCCGTCAACATTTCTGTCAAGAACATCGTGTTCGAGAACGGCAACATTATTTACGAAGACAAGAAAGTCGGCTCCAAGATCCACATCAAGGACTTCGGCGTGGCGATTCCCGCCGTATACCTGAGCAACAAGCAGACCGACGTGGGCGTGAACCTCAAGTTCGCCGATGGCGGCGACCTCGCCGTGAAGGTGACCGTCAACGCGGCCACGAACGATTTCAAGGTGAACGTCGGGCTCAAGGACTTCGCACTCGCCGCCGGAAAGCCGTACCTCAACGACTTTATCGCCTACAAGGACTTTAGCGGTAGCGTCTCGACCGACATCGCCGTCGCGGGTAACCTTGGCGACATTCTCTCGAGCAACGTGAGCGGAACCGTTTCCGTCGACAACGTCGTGCTGACCGAAAAGAGCGGCAAGACCATCGGCGTGAACCACGTGGGCGTCGGAATCGGCCAGGCCAACCTGAACCAGAACAAGTTCCTCATCGACTCCGTCATCGTCGACGGCGCCTACGCGCACCTCGACCTCTACAAGGACGGCAAGACGAATATCGACGTGCTGCTCGCCCCGCTGATGAAGAAATCCGCCCCGGCAGCCGACAGCGCCGCCCCGGCCGAAGAAGCCAAGGAAGAACCGAAGGAAGAAGCCAAGCCCGCCGGCAAGAAGATGATTGCCAAGGTCGGCAAGCTGTACGTGCACAACACCAAGGTGAGCGCAAACGACCTCACCATCTCCAAGCCCTTCAACTACACCGTCAGCGCCATCACCGTGAACGGCTCGAACATCAATTTCGACACCCCGTGCACCGTGAACGTGTCCGCGGCCTTCCCCGATGGCGGTAGCGTTTCCGTCAAGTACAAGGGCGCCCTCTCCGACATCGGCACGATGGACGCCTATATAAGCGTCAAGAACCTCGCGCTCAAGCATTTCAGCAACTACAGCCTCCACTACACGGGCTACCCGCTCTCGGCCGGTACGATGGCCTTCGCGAGCGAGAACAAGATCAAGGACTTCAATCTCGACAGCAAGAACACCATCGACATCTACAACATCGACGTGGGCGACAAGGACGACAGCGTCGACCCGGAATACATGGTCCCGATGAAGGTCGGCCTGTACATCCTCAAGGACAAGGACGATAAGATTCAGTTTGACGTGCCGGTCCAGGGCAACATGAAGGATCCGGAATTCTCCGTGCTGAAGATTGTCTGGAAGACCGTGATGAACCTCATCATCAAGGTCGCCCTCTCCCCGCTCAAGATTGTCGGTAACGTAGCCTCGACCGGTGCCGGCATGGTCGGCATCGACCTCGGCAAGAACGACGAGGTGGTCATTGACCCGATGAGTGCCACGTTCACGAGCGAGCAGTACGCCAAGGCAAGCAAGATGACGGAAGCCCTCGTAAAAGACCCGAAACTGAAGCTCGTCTTCACGCAGTTCTACAACCCCAAGAAGGTTGCCAACGAATACAAGCAGCACAAGCTGAAGACGGAATTCTACAAGCAGAGTCAGGGCAAGGAAACCCTGAACGAGCTCGACGAACGCGCTATCGCCGAAATCAAGGATAGCGACGACGCCTTCAAGGCCTACGCCAAGGATCACTCCGCCAACATCGACATGAAGGCCTTCAAGAAGGAACTCGCCGACCTCGCCGCAAAGAGGAACGACGACCTGCTCAAGGTTCTGCAGCAGCAGAAGGGCGTAACCAAGAAGAACCTGAAGGTCATCACCGCTCCCGCAGGCGGTCTCGTGAGCCATAAGGGCAAGGCGATGTACAAGGTGACCGTCGACGTGCAGTAGGAATTCCCAAATTATTCTACATTTGGGCGCGTTATGAGCGAAGAACTGTGTGCTAATCTTTCCCTGAAGGTGCAGGAGGTCGCAAAGGCCCCCAAGTACCGCGGGGCCATTTTCCAAATTGAAGCCGACGAGAAGGGACTTGCGCTGGTAGACGTGAAGGAGTCGAGCCTGAAGGTCTACCTGATGATAGATCCCGAGTGCGACAAGATTCTCGAAACCAGGTTCTTCACCTACGGCGGTCCCATCTTCACGGCCCTTGCCGACACGTTCTGCAAGAAAATCCAGATGGTAACAGTCGAAGAGGCCTGCGCCATTACCGCCGAGAGCATCGAGCTCGAACTCCGCGACACGCCCGACGTGCCCGCCATTCCCGAAAACGCTCCCGAAATCAAGCAGATGAATACGCTCATCAAGCGCATCCTCGAGACCTACCCCGAAAAGAAGGGAACGGCCATCCTCGTGCGCGAGAAGATGGAGAGAATCAAGTACCGCACGCAGACTGCCGAAGGCCGCGCCGAGGCGGACGCCGAATGGAATGCGCTTGCAAAGCACGAGAAAATCGAAAAGATTGAGGCCTGGCTGCACCAGTCCGTCCGCGGCATGCTGCAAGGCGACGGCGGCGACGTGGAAATCCTCGACCTCACCGAAGACAACCGCCTCAAGATCCGTTACCAAGGTGCCTGCGCCGGTTGCGGTTCCGCCATGGGCGGCACGCTCTTCTACATCGAGGACGAACTCAAGAACAATGTGTACTACAACCTGATTGTGGAACCCGAGGACCCGCTCGACAACTTTACGCCGAACGAAATGTCCGATGCCGACCGCAATTTGGCCGGACTGGACGACAACAATCCTCCACCAAGCCTGTTTTAAAAAATAACCCGCTCGATACGAGCGGGCTTTTTTTGTTTACAGACTCTTTTCAGGAACTAGTCGTCTAAAACGCAGCGGACACTACCGAAGTCATAGTCACGAACACTCTTGGTCTCGAACAAGCCCGAGTTATACCAGTCCAAATCCGCGTATACGGCATTGGAGCCAATCAGCATGGTTTCAAGGTTCACCCTGTTCCAAGATTTTTCAGTCCCGCAATCTTCCTCATCGCCGCAGTAGCCGGGATAAATCAGGCTGAAGCCGACTTCGTCTTTGCCGCCCTCGACGACAAAGCCCTTGAAGTCGTCTTCGACATAGGCAGAACGAAGGTCGTACTTTTCCGCGAGCAGCAACGTGAATTCCTTATAGGTCGGCAAATGCGTCCCTTCGGGACAAATTCCCTGCACCTTGTCTTGCGGAACGGAATCTGCACCATTCAGCGCAATCTTCTGCGAGTACATCCTGCCATAGAAGTCGCAATGCTTCGGGTTTAATTCGTGGCAAAGGGAGCCTTCCACTTCATAATTCAGGTTTTCGGCAAACCAGGTCACGCCATCAATTTCAATCGTCTTGTAATACTGGTTGTCACGCGTATCCAGATATACGCCGTAACTCTTTTCGGGATTCAGCACAACCCAAGAAAACTTGTATACGGAATCGGTAGAGCGGTCGTACAGATTATTGTCGCGGCACACGTACTTCGTTCCATCGTAGCGGCGGCCACGGCAAAGGTCGTAGGCGACGTCGTCCTGGCAAAACTGCTCGGCGTAGTCGATGGTCTTTCCGCCGCAAATCAGCTTGTTGCTCAAGCAACGCACAGAAAGTCTCGTATCGGGCTCCGCGCTAACGAAACAGGTTCTAGTAGGCGAAGAGGTCTCCCTTCCCTGGCAGAAGGGCGCATACCCGTCACCGAGTTGCGGCTGGGGAATATCCGGATACGCCGCGGAAGTCGGATAGGGATCAAGCTTGAAGAAGTTTTCCGTCTCGTAATTGGAGTAATTGCGGTCGGAACTCCAGAAGTTTTCGTCCGTGCCCTTACCGTTGCCGAGAGAAATCGGCTTGGCGTTGAAGCCGAAGTCGTCGGTCCCGTTCCAGTCACCGAACGCATCGCTAACAGGCCATCCGGTGCTGCTCTTAAGCTTTTTTGCAGCAACATCTTCGCCGCCAGCGTAATCTACCAGCGTCCTGAACTCATCGATACTCGGCAAATGGAAATCTTCCGGACAAACCTTCATGGCATCCGCATAAACATAAAGGCTGCTGTCGCCATAGTTCAAGTCTTCGGCCATCCATATCTGCGTTCCGATATACGTAAGCTTGTAGGTCTTGCCGTCGCGCGCGTCGGTAAAGGATTCCTTCAAGGCGACAACGCTGGACGAAGACTGGTCCACGGACTGCGACGACGTTCCGGCCGACGAACTGGGACTCGAGGCGTTAGCGCCAGAAGATAAATTGGAACTCGAAGATTCACCCACGGCAGACGAACTTGGAATTGAAGCAGAAGATTCCTCATTCACTTCAGGGTCTGCACTTGCCGAGTTGGAATCGCCACAGGCAGCGAAAGTCAAGGGCAAAGCGGCACATAAAGTCAAGAGACGTGCAAATTTAGGAAAATACATCCTTTTCCTCCTTTTTTTCCAAATATATTAAATCCGTGACTCCCTGTCGCCCCTACCATTCCAAGGAACACTTAGGGTCTCTAAATTTCTATATTTTTAACGGTAAAATCCACAAAGGAAAACTTATGTCCGAAGAACTCGTTTTGAAATTTGTTGACCCCGTGCCGATGCGCTACGGTGAAAATTCCCACCAGTCCGCCGTGTTCTACCGCGACCCGACCTGCACCGAGGCAAGCCTCGCCACCGCAAAGCAGCTCTGGGGTAAGGAACTTTCGTACAACAACATCGTTGACGCCGATGCAGCCCTCGAGATGGCCCGCGAATTCAGCGATGGCAATGCAGTCGTTATCGTGAAGCACATGAACCCCTGCGGACTCGCTACCGGCGAAACGCTGCGCGAAGCCATGGAAGCAGCCTGGGCAGGTGACCCGGTGTCGGCGTTCGGTTCCGTGATTGCCGTGACCCGCAAGGTCGACCTCAACACGGCCGAATTCCTCAAGGGCAAGTTCGTGGAAATCCTCCTCGCCCCGGCATTCGACGACGACGCTCTCGAATTCCTGAAGAACAAGTCCAAGGATATCCGCCTCCTCGAAGTCGGCGAAATCAAGAAGGCCACCCGCTGCAAGGTGTACAAGCACGTAATTGGCGGCATGCTGGTGCAAGACCGCGACGTGGACACCTACGAAAAGTTTGAATGCGTCACGAAGGCCCAGTTCCCGAAGAACAAGGAAGACCTCGCCCGCTTTACCTGGCTTGTGACCAAGCACACCAAGTCTAACGCCATCGTGATGGGCTACGAATACAAGCCCGGCTACTTCCAGGTGATGGGCCTCGGCCCCGGCCAGCCCAACCGCATTGACAGTAACCTCCGCCTCTGCCAGCCGCGCGTGCGCGACAACGTTGCTCGCATGGAAGAAGCCAAGGCGTTCTTCGACGAAAACGGCAAGCTCATTGACGAAGCCGGCCTCAAGGAACTCGAAAAGAAGGTCTTCGGCGAAGTCGTGATGGGCTCCGACGCCTTCTTCCCGTTCCCGGACAACGTGGAAGCCGCCCACGACGCCGGCGTGCGCTACATCGTGCAGCCGGGTGGTTCCAAGAAGGACGACCTCTCCATCGAAAAGTGCGACGAGTTCGGCATCGCCATGGTATTCACCGGCATGAGGCACTTCCGCCACTAAGGTAATCTATGGCACCCACGTCTCAAAGGGAAATCAATCAGCGGGAAAAGGACCTCTATTATGCGGTCCTGTCCTTCCTGAAGGCTGTCCGCAAGGCCGGTAAGACTACCGATGCCGAGTGGAAGGCGTACCAGGAAAAGCTCCTGAAGATTGCTCCCTCCCCCGACATGGGCAAGGCGGCAGATCTCTGGACCATGGACAACCTCGACCAGTTCAGCCCCGACAAGAACCAGCTCCCGCCGCTCAACGACATGGACTACGTGGCGAACATTTCGCCCAAGTTCGCGTCGCAGCTGATGGAAGCCATGTACTACGGCATGCTGAACCTGACCCAGGCAAACCTGATTTCCGACGAGATCCAGGACGCCGACCCCGACTGCGTTTCGACAGCATCGCTCGAGGAACTTCTCGTGAAGCTCTGGATAGGCAACGCGAAAAGCTACCGTAAAGTGGTGACGAATTAGGTACGAGGTAAATGAGCGACCTCATTACTCAGAAAGTACGCGTAATCGGCGGTGGTCTCGCGGGTTGCGAAGCGGCTCTGCAACTGGCAAGCCGCGGTTTCAAGGTAGACCTGTACGAGATGCGCCCGGTAAGGCAGACTCCCGCCCACAAGGACGGACACCTGGCGCAACTTGTCTGCTCCAACAGTTTCAAGGCTTTGGGAATCACGAGCGCGCATGGGCTCTTAAAGCAGGAACTCACGATGCTCGGGAGCTTTCTGCTGGATAGCGCCCGCGAAGCGGCCGTACCTGCAGGCGATTCCCTGACGGTGAACCGCGACATCTTCAGCGAATCCGT
>Ga0247609_10001617_pt1 | contig 26219 bp, 17 predicted proteins | sample 172DNAGHGlowgp2_FD_193487 | JGI IMG/M metagenome (GOLD analysis project Ga0247609, IMG submission 193487) | Sheep rumen microbial communities from Palmerston North, Manawatu-Wanganui, New Zealand - 1728 DNA GHGlow gp2 | ecosystem: Host-associated > Mammals > Digestive system > Stomach > Rumen ...
CTGTGCTGCTTTCGGGCGGTGTCGATTCCAGCGTGGTGCTCTACGAACTGGTGCGTCAGGGCTTGCATCCGGACTGCTTTTACATCAAGATAGGTCCTGAGGAGGAAGAGGAGTGGGACTGCTCCTCGGAGGAGGATTTGGAGATGGCCACAGCCGTTTCGCACAAGTATGGTTGTAAGTTGGAGGTCATCGACTGCCACCGCGAGTATTGGGACCAGGTGACGACATACACGATGGATAAGGTACGCGCGGGTATGACGCCCAACCCCGATGTGATGTGCAACCGTCTCATTAAGTTTGGTGCCTTCCACGAGAAGTGCGGTCACAATTACGACCTCATCGCCACAGGCCATTACGCCACGACGGAAGAAGAAGCCCCTATAAAGTGGCTCTGCACCAGTCCTGACCCCGTGAAAGACCAGACCGACTTCCTTGCTCAGATTTATGACTGGCAGCTGGCGAAGGCGCTGTTTCCCATTGGTCACATGATGAAGGACGAGGTGCGCGTGATTGCAGAGCGCGAGCATTTGGTCAATGCTAAGCGCAAGGACTCGCAGGGCATCTGTTTCTTGGGCAAAATCAACTACAACGACTATCTGCGCCGCTACTTAGGCGAGTTGCCCGGCGACGTGGTGGAGCTGGAGACGGGCAAGAAAATCGGTCAGCACAAAGGGCATTGGTTCCACACCATCGGACAGCGCAAGGGCATGGGGCTGGGCGGCGGTCCTTGGTTTGTCGTCAAGAAAGATATCGACCAGAACATTATCTACGTGTCTCACGGCTACGACCCTGCGACAGCCTACAAGCAGGACTTTCCTATCATGGACTTCCACAGCATCAACGGACAACTGCCCCCAACGGATATCACGCTGAAGATTCGCCACACCCCCGAATATCTGCCTGCCAAATTGGAGAGCTTGGGTGAAGGTCGCTATATGGTACATGCCGATGCACCCATTCACGGTGTCGCTCCTGGTCAGTTCTGCGTCGTTTACGACAATCGCCACCACCGTTGCTTCGGCAGTGGCGAAATCACCATCTAAGATTTCTATTTCAGCATATCACCTTCATGGTGCGTTGTGTGCCGTCAGCCAGTGTCTCGCGCACAATGGTAAGACCGTGTTGCAAACAGGAAACCTGACGACCGTCCATGGTAAAGTACTGACGACGGACGACTTCCGACGAATTGGTATCAATCGTTCTGATAGCCGTAGTCGTGATGGGAATTTGTTCTCCCATCAGGCTGTTCAGGTAAATCTCCAGAGCGGTATAACCCTCAGCAGAAGCCACCTGCTTGCCATCCTCAGGATCGGCAGGGTTGAAGCCATTGGCCGTTTCCCAGTCGTCAGCCATTCCGTCATGATCGTTGTCGGCTGGGGCAATGGCATCGGCATACACGGGCCACCCCTCCGCATCATCAGGCGAATCGATGAATCCCGCCTTGTTGAGTGACGAACCTTTATACTGCGCCTGCTTCGTACGCACCTCATCTACAATGCGCTGTTCCGTCACGTCGCGATGGATGGTACCTGCCTCCGCCAACACGTGTTCGTAGGCATCCTCCGCACTCTCCGTAGGCGTGCGATAGCGGTCGTAATCGTTGAACTGGCATTTCGACAGACGCGAAACCTCCGGCGAGGGATAAACCAACGTCTCCGACTTCATACCCTCTACCGTATACGTCGTATTGTTGTGAATGGCACTCCAGTTGTCGTTCGTCGCAGTGCTATTGCCTTCCATCACGTTGTCGGCAAAATACCAGCGCGAGGGATTGTCGTTGAGCGTCTTGCCATTGCGAGCGCCAGACAGCTCCATGAAATAGCTGTTGCCGGGCGTCGAAGGGCCGGGCTTGTAGTAGTTGCCCACGAAATTACACTCGTGCGAACTCTTCGGACCAGCCTCGTTTTCACCGCCATAGCACGAATTCTTCTTGCCCCAGTTGTAATTCACGTTGTTCATATACTCCATAAACACATTACGGTCCTCCGTCTCGCTGCTGGCACCGTTCAGTCGTGAACTGCGGTTGTAGTTGTGCGCCAGCAGGTTGTGATGATAGGTGGCAGGCGAACCACCCCACTGATCACCATAGCTGCGCTTGCCCTTCTGATGGCCGGCATCGTAAAGACCTTCATGGACGATACACCACTGAACGGTGGTAAAGTGGTTGTCGTAGATGGTCATATTCTCCTCGCCACTCCATCCAAAACAGCAGTGATCGATGATGATGTTCTTGGCATTCTCGATGCCCAGGCCTGCACCAGCGATGAAACGGCTATCCTCAGGTTTGGCAAGGTCAGCTTCATCAATAATGCCCACACGGAAACGCAGGTTACGGATAATGACATTGTCCGAACCGCCCAGGTTCACCTTACCGCCACGAATCAGGATGCCGTCGCCCGGAGCAGTCTGTCCGGCTATGGTGACATTCTTCAGACTGGCTCGCAGTTCACGTTTCTTCTGCGCATTCATACCCAGCTTGATGACACCACTCACGCGGAACACGATGGTCGCATTCTCCTTGCCAGCCTTGGTCAGTGCCCAGCGCAGCGACCCCTCAGAAGGGTTCGACGGGTCGTCTTCCAGATTCGTCACCTCGACCACCTTGCAACCACGTCCACCACTGACAAACTTGCCAAAACCGCGGGCCGTGGGAAATGCTAGCAACGCGTTCTCCAACGGCGCATAGTCGTCCGTTGCCGCCTGTTGGTGACTGGCAATGACCGCTTCAGGGTCGTAGGCCTTCGCCGAAGTCTTCAGAGAGCGATAGGCCGCATCCACCTTCGCCCACGTATTGACCTTCTCGTAGTCGACATCTGTCAGCTGGTGGCTCCAACTGATGCGCTGCGACACGTCAGCCAACGCATCACCGTTCTTACTCTTATATTCGGCATAGTACGATTTCGTCCCGTCGTTGCCACCCATCGTCTCCCAACCGGCGGCCTTGATGACGTTGTTCAGCTGACAGTTCAGAAACATCGAGCCACACTTCTCAGCTCCCCAGCAGCGGCCAAGGCTGACGCTCTTGTCTGAGACACCAGCAGCCTTGGTCACCTCACACTGGTTGAAGATGAATCCCAGCCACATCTTTGTACCATCTTCAGCAGTCGTATATACGGTAATATCCTCCGGAGCCGTAATATATCCACCATCCACGCAGTGTAGCGTACAGCGCTCAAACCAACAGGTACCACCCGCATAGATATAGTCCGTACGACCCTCTATGACACACTCCTTATAGTAGCTGCGTGTATCCTTCTTCGAACGGTGCGTATCCTGATATCCCGCCACCCGACAACGATAGTAGGTCTGACAATCGCCACTGACAAAGAGTGCCAGCGCCTGTCCGGCTGCTGAACCGCCCGTATTCTCGATACACAAATCCTGCGCATAGAAGTCGTCGGCAAAGACCGCCAGTGTGGCATAGTCGCGAACGTCCTTACTATTGCCGATATTGTTCTTGCCCTTAGCCTCGGTGATGATGGTCTTACCCATCCCCTCGCCTATCAACGCAATCTTCTTCATCGACGGATTCTGGCGTGTACCCACTTTCACTAGTTCCTTATACGTTCCGGCCTTTACCCGAATGGTAGCCTCCTCACCCTCAGCCACCGCGTCGATAGCTGCCTGAATGGTGGTGTAGTCACCCGTTCCGTCTTGGCTTACCACCAATGTCCGTTGCGCCTGCATAGCTGTTACTACAACAGCCATGAGTAGCATCAATAGCATTCTTTTCATATCGCTTGTTTACCTTATTATATATAATTAGACGGTCACCATCGTCATTTGTCGTCATCACGCCTTGCCCAAAAACGATAAAAGGGCAGACATCAAGTCCACCCTTTTATGCTATCAAACTCTTATTTCGCTTACTTCACCACAAACTTGCGACCGTTCTGAAGGACGACACCCTTGTAGCTGTCGGAAACCTTCTGTCCTGCGAGGTTGTAGCGAGCACCATCAGCCTTCTCAGCAACAGTTTTGATGGTCTCGACACTAGTCAGATCCTCCTTAGACTTGCCTGCATAGAAGTTGTAGCTCTGGAAACCAATCTGAGAGTTACCCTGGAAGAGCCAGTAGGTCTTGCCTGCCTTAACGTCAAGAATCATGTTGCCCCAGAAAGGCTGGTTACCAGCACCAATCACCCAAGGCTTGTCCTCGCTGCCCAACGCACGGATCTCGTCGTTGCTGAGCCACTTCTTCTGACCGACCTGATCGGCAGTACACAAACCGGCTTCAACGTCTTCTTCCTTCCAGGTCTGACCATTGATGTAACCCTCAACGAGATAGGGGCTGCACTGCTTGGTATCGCCGTCAACAACGAAAGTGGTACGGTTACCCTTGTTGGCCCAAACGCCAATCTTCAGCGCACCATCCTGCTTGACAGTGAACTTATAGTACAGTCCGCTCTGGGGCTCACCACCAGTTTCGGGGTCGAAGGTGACATACACCACGCGGTATTTGCCAGTAGCCTCTCCGTCGGTATAGATCTCCTCAGCCATCAAGGACACAGCAGGCACACCTGTGCCGACAACATACGAGAAATTGATATCGCCCTGATTCTTCACTTCCCACTTGATGGGCTTGGTAGAATTGATGGAAACGAGCTCGTAGAGGTGCTTTTCTTCGTCAATGAGGTTACCGATGGTAATGTCCTGACCCAAGTTGACAGTGGGATCATCGGGATCAACCTTGTCGGCAGGTTCTGCAGAACCTACAGCCTCAACCTCGATGTTGGCGGTACCGAACTTGACAACAGAATTACCATTCTCTACGTTCGTTGCCTCCTTGGTTTCGGGGTTAATAACGGCAGCATACTCGGCGGAGATGTTACCATCCTGGTCGACTGCGACAAAGGTCTCAGCCTCCTGTGCATTCACACTCATAGCACAAAGTGCTACGGAAATAAGCGTAAAAATTTTCTTCATACTCAATTTGTTTTTGTTATTAATTAGTAATTGATTTGTTTCGTTTTGTACGACATACGTACGTACTTCGTTGCAAAAGTACGGTTTTTCCGTGAATCCACCAAATATTCTGCTAAGTTTTTCGCGAAATTACTACTTTTTCAGACGGAACGAGTTCTCGATACTGTTCATTTCGTCCTGGAAGGCCTTGTCAACCTTCAAACGCTGCTCGATGGTCGAACAACTATGAATGACGGTGCTGTGGTCGCGGCCTCCAATGAGCTGTCCGATGCGGCCTGCAGGCATCTTGGTATATTTCTGTGCGAGATACATAGACACCTGACGGACAATGACATAGTCACGCTTGCGCGAACGGCTGAAAACATTCTTCTGCTCAACACCATAGTGATGGCAAACCTTCTCCATGATATCATCAACAGTGAGCGGTTTGTTGTCTATCTTGACAGCACGCTGGATGATACGCTGGGCCAGACGCAGGTCGACATTGGTGTTGTAGACAACGGAATAGGCCAGCAGCGAATTGATGACACCTTCAAGGTCGCGCACGGAACCATTGGCGGTCTCGGCAATATACTCGATGACGTCGTCGGCAATCTTCAGTCCGTCGCGACGGCATTTGGCATTGAGGATGTCCTTGCACAGCTGTACGTTAGGCTGTTCGAGCTCGGCAATGAGTCCGCAGGCGAAACGTGTCAACAGGCGGTCCTTCACACCCAGCAGATCGACAGGAGGACGGTCAGAGGCGAGGATTATCTGCTTGCCCAAGCGGAACAGATGATCGAAAATGTGGAAGAACGTGTCAAGGGTCTTCGCGGCAGTAGCCCACTCCTGGATATCATCCACGATGAGCACATCGATGCTCTGGTAGAAGCGGATGAAGTCGTTCACCGTATTCCGACGGGTAGCATCGGTAAACTGCACCTGGAACAGACGGGCAGAGACATAAAGTACGCGCCTGCGTGGGTACATCTCTTTACAACGCACGCCAATGGCATTGATGAGGTGCGTCTTGCCACATCCCGAGGGTCCATAGACAAAGAAGGGGTTGAAGGTCGACTTGCCCGGATGCTCAGCAATGGTCATGCCGACAGTGCGCGGCAGCTTGTTGGAATCACCCTCGATGAAACTCTGGAAGGTCTTGTGCAGGTCGAGCTGCGGATCAAGGTCCTGAGGAGTAACAGCATCGAGAATAGATGGCGACTTGTTGACACCCTGACGTGCTACGGGAGTATCGATGGCAACAGCCTCGCTACCCTCTTCGTCGATAGTCAGCTTGTGCTTCTGATCAACGACGATGCGATAGTTCAACTGCACATTATTGCCAAAACAACGACACAACACCTTGCTCAGCAAGTTGACGTAGTGCTGCTCCAGATACTCATACACATACCTGCTCGGTACCTGTACGAGGAGAGTCCGGCTGTCTTCGTTATATTTCTCGAAGACGATTGGCGCGAACCATGTTCTGAATTGCTGCTCCGTGACGTTGTCCTTGATGATTTGAAGGCAGTTGTCCCAAAGCGCCTTTGGATTCATTTCCATGCGGCGATCGTTGTTTTTTTAATAAGTTACACTAATGTGGTTAAAAATGATTTCGATTGCAAAGGTCGGCATTTTTTTTGAATTATGCAAATCCGTATTTTTAATCGGAAAAGTGCAAAAGTCGCGTAACTCGTTTGTTTATCGCACTTTATGTCACTTTCGGTTTGCTGTTATATACCGAAGCCTCTTGCAAATTTCGAAATAATTGAGCATCAATCACTTACACAATTCTTGCACACCCAGCACGTCTAGTGCAGTACATATTTTCTGACACGCTCGAAAGTGGGCAATATCAAGCAGTTGCAGCGTTATAGGGCGACTTGTTTATAACCTCGCGTCTATTTAGACAAAATAAAAATTATAGCGAATTTTTATTTATCTTTCTTTCCGAAAATGGAGAAGTGGACGTAACGTTTCGGATGGGCCTTCAGGTCTACCATCAGCGAGTCAGCCGAGGCCATCGTTGCCACCATATTGTTATACAGCGTAGGGTCTTGCATCAGCAGTCCAAGCGTGCCTTCCGTACTGTTCAGCTTGCGCGTCATCTCGTTGACGTTGGCCAGTGTCTGGTTGACGCCTGCCATCATCGTTGCTACATCGATAGCGGCCAGATTGCCCGTCAGCTGTTGCGTATTGTCGAGCACACCATTGGTTTTCTGCATCATGGCAGGCATCTCGCGGTTGAGCGAAGCCGACAGCGAGCGCAAGTCGCGGCTGGTAGCGTTGAGATTGTCGGTCATTCCCTCCACATTGTGCAGCGTCTGTCGCAGTGCGGGGTCAGCCAACAGGATGTTCAGACTGGTCATGATGCTATCCAGTTTAGGCATCATAGCCTCGATAGCGGGAACCATCCCTCCCAGTTTGCTCATAATGCCCATTTCAACACCACCGCTGATGGTGTCGCCCTTGGCCACCATGTGGATAGGGTCTTCACCGAGTATGAGGTTAATCTTGATATTTCCCAACAGGTCGCTGGATATCTCGGCATGTGAGCCCTGAGGCAGTCGCATTTCCTTGTCCAACCCCATCTCGGCCACAATCTTGCCCTGCGGGGCGTAGTTATATTCTATACCCTTGATGACACCTACCCTATAGCCGTTGGCATAGACAGGCGTTGAAGCCGAGACCCCGCTGACGTCAGTAAACGTCACATAATAGGAGTCGTCGTTAGAAAACACGGTGAGCCCTTTCAGGAATGTCAGTCCGTAGTACAGCACCACGATGCCCAGAATGGCCACCAAAGCTATTTTCACCTCTTTTGTAAAGAACCTCATATTTTTTTCTTTTTACTTTTTTACCTTTTTACTTTTAAACTCCCGTATGGCCTCCTGAACGTTCATCTTCGCTCCGTCCTTGAAGGCAATGATGAAACACTGGGGGAACGTCGCTGCCAGCGTCTTGCGCAGCTGGTATATCTCGTTGTAATTCTCAGAAGCACCGACTGTATATTTATACATTCCAGCCTCCTGGTAATAGTCAGCGTTCTGGCCCTTCAACTGCGGGTCGTTGGCCTTGAGCTTCGTGCTGGTACCCAGAATCTGCACCTTGAACACTGGTGCTGACGACGTTGCGGGTGCAGCAAGCGTCGCGGGTGTCGCAGGCGCAGACAGTATAACAGCGGGCTTCGACGGCGCTGCAGCAACGGTGTCAGGACTTGCTGCGGGCTGTTCTTCTACTTTGGGCTGTTCGACGGGTTGTTCCATGGGAACGACAATCGTCTGTTCTTCCTTCTTCGGCTCCTGCTTCTTCGACTCCGCCTTCTTCGGCACGACGGTGGGAATCTCCACCTCCGGCTTTGGATCGGCTTTCAGCGGTACGGTGATGCCGCCGTAGTTCTTTTTCTTATAGTCCAGGAAGGCTTGATAGATGCCTTGTGCCAGACGACTCACGCCATCTGAAGAATGCAGGAACTGCTCCTCGTCGGGCGTCGAAATGAATCCGAGTTCTATCAGACAGCTAGGCATCGATGTCTCGCGCAAAACAAGGAATCCGGCCTGCTTCACACCTTTGTTCTGACGTCCTGCCGACGCACAGATACGCTTCTGCACGTATTTCGCCAGGTCGACGCTTTGCGCCATATTGTGGTCCTGAATGAATTCAAACATGATGTAGCTCTCCGACGAGTTGGGGTCGAAACCCTGATAGCGCTGCTTGTAGTCCTTCTCGTAGAGAATTACCTCGTTCTCGCGCTTAGCGACTTCCAGATTGTCTGCCGCACGGTGCATACCCAGCGTATAGGTCTCGATGCCTCGCGAAATGCGTCCCTTGGGCAGCGCGTTGGTATGGATGGATATAAAGAGGTCGGCCTTATTTTTATTAGCAATGTCCGCGCGTGTGTGTAGGGGGATGAAAACATCCGTCTTGCGTGTGTAAATTACCTTCACGTCACTGCAGTTGCGCTCCACCAGTCGTCCGAAGGCCAGCGCAACATTCAGGTTGATATGCTTCTCCTTCGTAAGCTTTCCTATCGCACCGGCGTCGTTGCCACCATGCCCGGCATCAATCACCAGCGTAAATTTCTTCGATTTGTTTGCCGAGGTGCTGTTGACATCCTTGCTGACAGCAACCATCGTCACCGCCATCATCAGCATCCCTATCAGTATTCGTATCCTCACCTTTTTACCTTTTTACTATTTTACCTTTCCACGTGTATTTCCACTCCGGCACCCTTACATTCACCACCGAAAGGCGGATTCAGCTTGGTGATGCTCAAGTCCAGCGACGTCACCTGCGGGAAATCCGTAAACACACGGTTGGCAATACGACCTGCCACATGTTCCACCAGTTGCGACGTCTTTGCCATCTCCTCCTTGATCAGTCGGTATAGCACGCCGTAGTCCAGCGCCACATCAATCATATCGTGCTCAATGGCAGACGTGATGTCAACACCACAACGGGCTGACACCACGAAGTCCTGCCCCACCTCATTCTCCTGAGGCAACACCCCATGATAGGCACGTATCTGCACCTCGTTCAGAAATATGTAGCTCTTCGTCACCTTCATCTTACATCATACATCAGCCATCAGACATCTTACATTTCCTCCTCGCCACCGTCGATATACTTCTTCAGTGCACGCTCCACGCCGACTTTCCACGTGTTGATGTTCTCCGACTGCAACGACAGCGAACTCACCAACTTGATGACGTGCTCCAGAGGCATACGGTAGCGGAGCACACCCGATATCAGCTTGGCGTAGTTCCAGTATTCGGGATTGAACTTCTCCGACAGTCCTTCGACGGTAATCTTATATCCGCGCGTATTCTCAAACTGGAAGTCGTAGCGCTTCGTACCGTCGTCGTTCACCTGTTTGATGATCTTGCCCTTCGTCACCGACTTCGGCAATAGGATACCCTCCTCGTCGTCCTGCAGTCCAGTGAATATCTCGTAGGGATAGCCGTCAAGCAATCCGACCAGTGCCACCCATTTGTCCTTGTTGTTCTGGAATCGCACCACGTCGCATTCCAGCACCTTCGGGCGCACCTCCGTCACGTCAGGACGCTGGTTGTGCATCAGTTCCTTCACAGCCACCTCGGCAGCTGCCGACAGCTGTTTGCTCTCCTTTGGAGTCAACGCACCCAATATCTTGTCCAGCATCTTCTTTGTCTGCTGTTCCGTCAGGGTTGTTCCTGTCTGTTGGCTCGCTGCAGCCAGTGTCCTGACCAGCCATTCCGTCATAGTCTCGTTCGTATTCTTAACCATATTTCTACGCGCGCTTACTGTAAATCGTTTGCAAAGGTACGAATAAGCGAATGAAAAACCAAATTTATTTGAGTTTTTCTGAGTGGAAGTACCTTCTCGCGAAGCGAAAAGTTACAAATAAGTGAGCGAAATACAAAGAAAAACCCTTTTTTTCTTTCATTTTCGAGCGAAAAATGCTATCTTTGCACCTGACTATAAAAACTTAAACGGCTTATGAAACATTATCAACTGTTCTTAACGATGGCTCTCTGCCTAACAACCAAGCTGACTGCCAACGCGCAACCCTATGATTTTCAGAATACGAAACTCAGCGACGAGAAACGTGTCGAACTCTTTGTCAAGCATCTCACGCTCGACGAAAAGATGATGTGGATGTCTCCTATGCTGGGTACACCACGGCTCGGCGTGCCTGTTTCCGGATGCTACGAAGGACTGCATGGACTGGCCTTAGGCGGTCCCTCGCGTCATAATGGCGTGAAGACCGTAGACGGCAAGGAGGTACCCAACGACCTGCCTACCACTATCTTCCCGCAGGCCTATGGCATGGGGGCGACGTGGGATCCCCAGCTCATTCAGCGTATCGGCGAGATAGAGGCTGAGGAGGTGCGTTGGTATGCACAGGGCAACATTGCACAGCGCAAGGGGCTGGTGGTCTTTGCGCCTAATGCCGACCTGGCTCGCGATCCGCGTTGGGGTCGCACCGAGGAGAGTTTTGGCGAGGATCCTTATCTGACGGCTCAGCTCTCTGTGGCGATGGTGATGGGCTTGCAGGGCAATGATCCACGCTATTGGAAGACGGCAGCCCTGATGAAACATTTCCTGGCCAATAGCAATGAGGACGGGCGCGACTCAACCTCGAGCAATTTCGACGAGCGCTTGTTCCGCGAGTATTACTCCTATCCTTTCTACAAGGGCATCACCGAGGGCGGCAGTCGCGCCTTCATGGCGTCGTATAACAGTTGGAATGGCATCCCGATGTGCGTACATCCGTGTCTCGAAGAGATTACCCGTAAGGAGTGGGGCAACAATGGCATAATCTGTACCGATGGCGGCGCTTTTAGCCTGCTTGTCAGCGCCCATCACTATTATCCCGATCTGACGGCAGCGGCAGCAGGCGTGGTCAAGGCTGGCACCAGTCAGTTCCTCGATCGCTTCCAGCCTTACCTGAAGGAAGCTGTGGAGAAAGGCTTGGTGACTGAGGCCGAAATCGAGCAGGTAATCAAGGGAAATATCTATGTGGCACTGAAGCTCGGACTACTCGACAGTCAGTGTCCATACGCCGAGATAGGCAAGGACTCCACGGCCCAGCCTCCCTACGAACGCGACGAGGTCAAGCAGTTTGTGCGTGAGGTGACGGCCAAGAGCGTTATTTTGCTCAAGAACGATGGCATCCTGCCCATCAAGGGTGTCAAGAAGATTGCCGTGGTTGGCCCGTATGCCGATAAGATTGTCTACGACTGGTATAGCGGCACTGCACCTTACGAGAACACCATCCTGAAAGCCATGCAGGAGGCTGGACGTGAGTATGGCATCGAGATTCTCTATGCCCCCGACAACCAGTTCGGACGTGCCGAGGCTCTGGCACGTCAGGCCGATATGGTACTGGTGTGTACGGGTAACCACCCCTACGGCACTGATCGCACGTGGAAGGTTTGTCCTGTTCCCAGCGATGGCCGCGAGGCTAACGACCGCCATTCGCTGCAGTTGCCCGACGAGGACGAAATCCGTCGTCTGCAAGTCATCAATCCCAATACCGTTCTCGTGCTCGTGAGCAGCTTCCCATACGCCATCAACTGGAGCAACGAGCATCTGCCGGCTATTCTGCAGGTCACCCACTGCTCTCAGGAACAAGGTCACGGTGTGGCCGACGTGCTCTTTGGCAAGGTGAACCCTGCCGGTCGCACCACCCAGACGTGGGTGAAGGATATACTCGATTTGCCGGAGATGATGGATTACGACATCCGTCATGGGCGCACCTATATGTATTTCAAGGGCACTCCGCTTTATCCCTTCGGCTACGGACTCAGTTACACCCGTTTCGAGTATGGCGATGCCAAGGTGCTGAAGCAGGACAAGCAGAAAGTCTATGTCTCTGTGCCTGTCAAGAATGCTGGTGCTGTGGATGGCGACGAAGTCGTGCAGCTTTACGTCAGTTATCCCGAGTCGCAGGTGGAGCACCCCAAGCGTCAGCTCAAGGCCTTCCGCCGTGTGGCGATTCCTGCAGGCGAAACGCGTGATGTCGTCCTCGAAGTGGCCAAGAGCGACCTGACCTACTGGGATGCCTCACAACACGCCTTCGTACCTGAGAAAGGAAAAATCTGCTTCGAAATCGGAGCATCTTCGGCTGATATAAAAACCCAGTGCTATCGCTGAAAAATCCAATCACTTGAGTATGTAGAAGACGCCGATGGTGGCGTAGATGGGATAGAGGGTCTGTTCTATGGCTTTGAAGTCGCTGGGGAAGATGCCTGTCAAGCCCCAGTTCAGGTCGGCAGAGAGGCCAAAGCGCTTGTACACCTGCCAGTCGGCGCCAATGCCGATGCCAAACTGCACGGTGCGCAGGTCGTCGTCGAATTCGTAGGTGGCCCACTCGCCTTCCTTGTCGCCTATGAATATCTTGGCACCGGTGGGATCGCCCTCGCGCAGATAGCCGTCGGAAGCAATGCCACTGAACTCCTTGCTCAGGAGGAATGACACGTACGAACCGCCTCTGAGCACGACTTTCTTGCCGAGCGTGAGCGTGGCCTGCACTGGGACGGTGAGCATCCACTGGGTAACCTTCTGGCTGACGTGGCCTGTAAAGAGTCCAATGATTTGTGACCCGCCCTTTATGACCTCCATGTGGTATGACTTGGTGGTTATATCACTCTTCATCGCCTTGTTCTCAACATGTAGTCCGGCGGTGATGCCCCACAACTCATTCAGTGGCAGCTGGGCATCAAAGCCCACCATGAACGATGGTGTGAGACTGTAGCTGTCAATGCTACGGATGGTCGCGGGCAACGGGACGGGTGTTGTTCCGCCGATACTGTACCCAATACGCGCCCTGAGTTGCAGGCTGTCGAGTACGCCAGCCTTTGCAGTGCCTGCCATTACGAAGGCCAACACAGTCATTCCTATCGCAATTATAATCGTCTTTTTCATCTTACCTCTTACTTCTTATCTCTTACCTCTCACCTCTTACCTCTTACTTCTTACTTTTTATACGACACTTGCACCTCGTCGACATAGAGCGTACTACCGACAGCTCCCTCGAACTCGGCACCGTACTTGCTTGACGAGAATACAATTGCCAGGTTGAAATCCTTGTTGGCCACCATTTCCTCTGGAACATCCCTACCCTCAAAGAACATCTCAAAGTATGTCCACTGGTCGGTAGGCGGGAAAGATGGTAAACGGGCAACCTTGTACACCTGAGGATTGTCCTCTATTCTGTCGAGGTCAAGTACGTCGTCAGCATAGAGGAAGTATTGCTTGCCGTCAGGGTCGGTATTACGATAGAACACGCCGTAGATGTAAGGTTCGTCAACACGGTCTTTAACGACCTCACTCTTACTGTTGATGAACTCCTTGCCTGGCTGGAACTTGTAATATCCAGTAATGCGTACCGGTTCGCGATCCCACATCACACCAAACTCTGTGGCCTTCATCGTATTCAACAAGGTATACTCCACGATAAACCTACCTGTGTAGAGGTTGCCGGAAGCGATGGGTTTGCTCATGCTCTTGCCAAGTTCTCCTGTGGACATCGTTTCCAGACGGGCGCAATAGCCCTCATATCCATTTTCAAGCCTATAGGCAGGGAACTGTTCGGGGCCAGCGCCGGAAAAGAGTGTCAGCGCGTAACCGGGATTGCCCGACGCCCAGATATTCAGTTTCTCCCCATTCTGGTCAAACTCGAAAAAGTGATGATAACTTTTCTTTGAAAGCAGGCCTGTCTCTACCACGTCAACATTCTCGAACGAGAACTTGCTCGTAGGCAATATGGGTTCGGTGAACGCCACGTTGTATGTACGCTTCCACTGTCCGTCCTCCGAGGTGACGGTATAGGCCACTGAGCCTTTCGAGAAGTCCTGCGGCGAGCCGCTTGCAGGTTCTATGGTAGCACCATCGGTAATCTTGAAATTCACTGGAATCTGTTTCGGCAGCATGGCCATTGAGCGCACGACAAAGGTGATGGTGGTCTCCGTCGAGCTGATGTGCTCCTTGCGCATCTCAGCCTGCTGGTAGAAGTTCTTCTCCAATTCGGGGCCTTCCACCCATGCACTCTCGATGTCGCACTCATTGTTCTGCGCCTCATCCTTGATGCATGAAACCATGCAGCAACACAGGGCAAAGGCAATCATTGTCTTGTTCATCATTAAGTCTACTTTGTTCTTTTGCCTGCAAAATTAGTATAAAAAGAGCAAAATACAAAGAAAAAAACGGTTTTTTTTCTTTTATTTGCATACTTCGATTTTATTGCGTATATTTGCAAGCGAAACAAAAAAAGAGATGCCCTATGAAGAACTTAATGACCAGGCGGAGCATTCGCCGATATAGTGAGAAAGAGGTGAGCGCAGAGCTCTTGAACCGCCTCATGACGGAGGCCGGCAGGACACAGACGATGGGTAACCTGCAGTTGTATAGCGTGGTGGTGACACGTTCGGCGGAGATGAAGGCGAAGCTGGCTCCGGCACACTTCAACCAGCCGATGGTGACACAGGCACCAGTGGTGCTGACTATTTGTGCAGACTTCAACCGCGCGTCGACGTGGGCGCGGTGCAGGAACGCAGAGCCGGGGTACGACAATTTCCTCAGCTTCATCAATGCGGCAACAGATGCGCTGTTGTACACACAGACGCTGTGTAACCTGATGGATGAAGAAGGACTAGGCTATTGCTATCTGGGGACAACTGTGTATCAGCCACAGGCTATCATCGACCTGCTGGAATTGCCGAAGCTGACATTCCCCGTAGCGACGCTGACGGTAGGATGGCCCGACGAAGAGCCGCCCATGAGCGACCGTCTGCCACTAGAGAGTTTTGTGCACGAAGAAACCTACAATGACTATCTGGCAATGGACATCGACAAATACTATGAGGCAAAGGAACACCGTCCTGAGAACGTGGAGTTTGTACGCATCAACCATAAAGAGACCCTCGCACAAGTCTTCACCGACATCCGCTATACGCGAAAGGATAATGAAGCCATGAGCGAGGGGCTCATCTATGCACTCAAACGCCAAGGTTTCCTGCCTTGGACCGTCAGAGGATTTTAATCAAGTTCGATGGGCTTGTACTTCGGTACAAGGGCCTTCATGATGCACCAACCGATGAGGTAGGCTACGGCACAGATGCAGAACACGACCATGTAGGCTGCGGGCTTGCCCTCGAAGCCGAAGAACTGGAAGTTGGCACCCTGAGCAGCTGCCCAGTCGAAGAACTTTCCAGAGCCGAGGTTGATGGACATCGAACCAATACCGCCGGCCATTGTTCCCAGACCAACAATCGTACCAATAGTTGACTTGGGGAACATATCGCCAATGGTTGAGAACAGGTTGGCACTCCAAGCCTGATGACCAGCGCCCAGCAAACCAATCAGGATAGCAGGCCACCAAGCGCTATAGGCTCCCATAGGCTGAGCAAAGAGACCCAGTACGGGGAAGCAGGCGAAGATGAACATGGCGCGCATACGACCCAGATAGGGATTCATGCCCTTCTTGTCGACGAAATAGGTGGGCAGATAACCGCCACCGATTGAGAGGATGGTCACAATGGCATAGAGTGTGAAGATAAGCGCTATACCCATTGCCGAGTCGGAGGTGTAGCCATACTGGTCGGAGAAATAGGCTGGAGCCCAGAACAGGAAGAACCACCACACGCCATCGGTCATGAACTTACCCACGAGGAACGACCACGTCTGCTTGTAAGTGAAGCACTGGAAGAACGGAATGGTCTTCTCCTCCTTCATATTCTCACGATCCTGAGCTTCAGCAAGGTCGTTGTCCTGCTCGATGTAGTTGAGCTCAGCCTGATTGACGCGTGGATTCTTGGCTGGTTTGTCGTAGAGCCAAGCCCACAAGCCCATCCAAATGAAGCCCAGTGCACCAATGATGATGAACGCCATTTCCCAACCCCAGGCACGCGCCAGCAGGGGAATGGTGGCAGGAGCAGCAAGGGCACCTACAGAAGCTCCACTATTGAAGATAGAGGTGGAGAACGCACGGTCCTTTTTCGGGAAGTATTCTGCCGTAGCCTTGATGGCAGCGGGGAAGTTACCTGCCTCACCAACAGCCAGAATCAGACGACACGAGAGGAACAGCCATACGGAGATGGTGGCAATGGCCACAGCAGCATCACCGGTCAACTGTCCGAGCTGAGCAACAGAGTCGTAACCCTCGAAAGTCATTGCCACCCAGCCACAGCCAGCATGGAGCACGGCACCCAGCGACCATACGAAGATGGCGATGAGGTAACCTTTCTTGGTGCCCATCCAGTCGATGAACTTACCAGCGAAAAGGTTGGCAATGGCATAGAACAGCGAGAACATACCGGTAATCGTACCGTAGTCGCCATCCGTCCAATGGAATTCAGGAGCAATGAAGTCCTTCCACGTCAGCGAAAGAACCTGACGGTCCATATAATTGATCGTGGTTGCCAAGAACAGCAGCGCACAAATGACCCAACGGAAGTTGGACATCTTGGTAGTTTGAATCGGAGTCATATAACTTTAATTTAATCTAAGTTTCTATTTCTTTATAATCATTTGATGTCGATTACGGGGATGTTGTCCTTGTCGTTATAATAGAGGTTCTCGCCAGCCATACCCCAGATGAAGGTATAGTAGTAAGTGCCGGCAGCGGCGTGCATACTCCACTCAGGCGACATGATGGCCTGCTCGTTATGCAGCCATACCACGCGGCTTTCCTGAGGTTCACCCATGATATGGGCAATGGTTTGCTCCTGAGGCAGATTGAAATAATAGTAAGCCTCAATACGACGACCGTGGGTGTGAGGAGGCATCGTGTTCCAGGCAGCACCTGGATTCAGCTGTGTCAGACCGAGCTGCAACTGGCAGGGACCCTCTTCCAGTACGTCGTTGACGATGAGCTTATAGACAGTGCGGTTGTTGCATTCCTCCAGCGAACCTACAGGTCCCCAGACAGCAGCCTTCAAAGAGCCCTTACGACCATCGAGCGTCACCCACTGGGTCTTATAGTGCTGATGGGCAGTAGCCGAATTCAGATAGAACTTAGCCGGCTTCGTAGCATCCTTCGAGCGGAAGAGCACCTCCTTGTTCACGTCCTTGTCCTTGGCAATATGGCCGCGACCGATGTAGAGAGCCTCCTTCGGTGAGAGGGCATATTCCTTGCCGTCAACAATGACCCAACCGTCGCCCTCGCCGCAGTTCACCACACCGAGCTCACGATTGTAAAGGAAATACTTCTCCTTGATGTTGGGGTCTACGTCGAGGCCCAGCTCAAGGAAATTCTCGAGTTTCAAGGTTTTGTTTACAGGCATGGCACCGCCGAAGATAAAGCGGTCGTAATGCGAGTAAGTCAGATTAATCTCGTCAGCCACCATCACTTTCTCCATCACGAAACGCTCACGCAGGGTCTTCGTGTCGTAGTGCTTCACATCCTCCGGATGACAAGCCGTCTGGAAACTCACCTTCTGCTGGCCGAAGCCACTCGTTAAGCTACTCATAAGCATTAAACAAATAATCGTTCTTTTCATATATACTTAAATTTTAATTAATTCTCCTGCGCATTTGCTTTCTTTTCGTCAGCGACAATCTGGCGACGATTAAAGTACATCATTACCAGGGTGATTAATGTCAGCACACCCATGCCAACCCATTGGAGGTTGTTGACGCACTTGTAGATGACCCAACCGAAGAGCGAGCTGGCGAAGTCGAGCGCACCAGCCTGGAAGCCTTCAGGAATCTTCGCTGCAGGGTCATTTGTCTGGGCGAACACCGTCTGGGCAGCCTGCGTAAAGGCCGGAGCCATATCGGTGACAAACCACAAACCAATGCCGACAGCCACGATACCCACAATCAGCGTCTTCACCACATTACCTTTCGTATAGGGCAACACCATCACAAACACATAGAACATACCTGCCAGCGAAGCCAGCGGCAGGAACTCGTTGCCAGGCAGTGCCACAGCCATCAGCAGGGCCAGGGGAATCAGAATCAGCGAGGCTACGAGGGTCGTCGGATGACCAATGACCAGTGCCGGTGACATACCGATGTACACCTTCTTGCCTGCCCACTTCTTCTGCACCACCTCCTGCGTCTTCTCTGCAATGGGTTTCAGACCGTCGATAAAGAGTTTCGTGATACGGGGAATGAGTTCCATCACGGCACCCATCGTCACACCCAGGAAGAGCACCTTTTTGATATCCAACTGCGCCACAGCACCTATCAAGGCACCGACAATGACACCCAGCACAATGGGTTCACCCAACACGCCGAACTTCTTCTTCAGGCCCTCAGCATCGATGTCGAGCTTCGAGAAACCGGGAATCTTGTCGAGCAGCCAGTTGATGCCGATGGCAAAAGCCGTAAAGCTCTGGCAGAACGGCTGGGGAATGGAAATGCCCTCCATATCGTCGTAATAGCCCTGGAACTTCGAGGCAGTCAGGTCGGCCATCACCAACGTGTTGATATAGCACACGATAGCGGCGAAATAGCCCCATGCCAACGACTGGTCCATGACGAAATAAGCCACTGCGCCGATGAAGGCGAAGTGCCAGTAGTTCCACAGGTCGATATTCACCGTGCGCGTACATTTTGTAATAAGCATCAGGAAGTTCACGCCCAGGCAGATGGGGATAATCAGCGCTCCTACTGCGGTGTTGTAGGCCACAGCGGCAGCTGCGGGCCAACCCATGTCGAACACGCCGAGCTGGAGGTCGTAGAGCCGTGAGATTTCCGACAGCGGATTACCAAAATTGTTGGTCAGCAGGGCGGTCACGATACCCAGTCCGACGAAACCGACGCCTACATAGAGTCCAGACTTGAGCGACTTGCCGAACTTCATGCCGATACACAATCCAATGATGGTAAACAGGATTGGCATCATGACGGAAGCGCCCAGACTGATAATGTAACTAAATACTTGTTCCATTGCTTCAATTACCGATAATTTGTTGTTTGTTTTAGTCTATCGACTGCAAAATTACAAAAAAAATGGTGAAACGCAATACATTTCACCACTTTTTCTTACTAAATCGTTAACGTAAACGTCGTTTTTTCCTATTTATTGAGTACCACACGGCCGTTGCGAATGACCAAACCACGGTATTGCCGGTCGACACGCTGACCGTTCAGATTGTAGAAATCATCACTTCCTTCATCCGTCTTACAACGTACTTCTTTGATACCCGTCGGAGCTTCGACCTCGACAGGCGACGCCATCAGATAGAGTTCGTCGATGACCTCGCCGTTTAGCACATCTGTGCCGAAGATGCTTGTCACGTCGTAATACTTGCCAGCAGTATTGCTTGGAACTTTTGCCGTCTTGATGGCATACTTGTTCCAAATGCGCAACTGCATGTCTCCACTGACAGCATAGTTGTATTTGTCTTCCTTCTCTATCTGCACAGCCTTGACGACAATATAGTCTGAATAGTCCTTCGCCGTCAGGTCTTCCATTTGCACCTCACGAGGTTCCAAATCCTCACCCTCGGTCAGCGTGACGTTGACAAGGTCGGTCTTGCCCTCAATACCCACGACCTGCCTCATTCTGTTCTCCTCACCCACTTGGGCAATGATATAACCATTGAGCACATCGTTCTTCTTCAGTTCAAGACCCGTGTCCTTGAACATGATGCTGCCCTTGGCGTCACGGACGTAAGCCGTTTTACCGTCATTGGACACAAAGTGTACATGGGTATCATCCAGTTGCAGCACAACCTCTGTGCCGACTTCCAGCTGGAAGAGGTCGTCAACACCTACCACCTCTACTTCCTCGACGGTCAACTGACAGGTAGCCTCCAGCCCGGTGTTACTCACGACTGTGATGTTACACGTTCCTTTTGCCACGCCAGTGACACAGCCATCTTCGTCGACAGTGGCTATGTTCTCGTTGTCCGAGCTCCACGTGAGGGTGTAGTGGGCGTATTCCGGAACGGCAATGGCCTTGAGAAGACACTTCAGTCCGACTGCTACGGTATCCTTCTCCGTCAGATGGAGTTCTCTCAGGACGAATGTATTTTCAGTGCTAAACGTGATGATGCCGCCATCTTCGGCAATGTCATACAGTCCCCACTCCGTCTCCTTGCCACTCCAGCTCTTCAGGTTAGCTGGCGAAGTGGTATTGTTCAGCTTACTGACCTTCTTTGAGCCGGGGAATACGTCAGCTGCGGTATATGCACGACCCTTTCCATTAGCCCAAACGACCTCATACAGGTTGTGTTCGGGATTGACATTCAGGTTGTTACGACCGTTCCACATGTGTTTACCGGGCTTCTCCACACGGTGAACAAGCATACCACTGCCTGGCAGGAACTTATCCCACTTGAAAGCTGTCTTCTGGCGATTCTCGAACAGGAAGAATTCGCCGTTGACGGCCGAATTGATGCGATAGCCCTGGAAACTGGTGGCAAGGGGCTCCAACGTAAAGGTGTCCTCTGCGTTGATGATCTCAGGAACGTCGCAGAATCCTACGGAATAGCGTTCAAAGAGCGAATAGCCCGCAGGTGTGTTTGAATCGTCCAAATAGGCTCCACCCGCCATCAACGACCAGTCACCGGGATGCGCACTCATGCCCCCGCTACCCTCATAGTCAGTATCGTAGAAGTCAGGCAGTCCCAACACGTGGCTGAACTCATGACAGATGGTGCCAATACCGTCAATCTTGATGGTCTGAGGGTATGACGTATACCCCTGAAGCTCCACCGAGCTGGCATAGTCGCGAAAATAGACACCGTCCTTCTTGACCCAGTTCTTGGTCTTCGGATCAATGATGTAAAAGCGGTGGGGCCACCAGAGGTTTTCATCGTTGTCGCCATAGTTGGCACCATTACCCGCAAAGATGAAGTAGACGAGGTCCACATACCCGTCACCGTCGCCGTCGTATTCATGGAACTTGACGCTGTCTACCTCGGCAGAATCGAGAGCGGCAATCAGGATTTCAGCAATCTTTTCCTCATTATTGATATTGCAGTCATATTGGCTGTATTCCAACTGATAGGGACCAACGACATCGAACTGAGGCTGGAACTTCCCGCCTGAGTTATCACTGAAATAGTCGCGTACGCTACCCGGCAGCTTCTTGCCATCATAGCCCGTATAGTCTTCCTTGTTGACCATATCGTTGATGATTTCCGGATAGTCGGGACGCGAGAAATCCTTGTCCTTGAAGGTAGCAAGCACTATCAGTCCCCTGAAATTCTCATAATCTGTGGCACGGTTGCCCTGGGCGCGACGACTGGCAAGCGTCTCCTGCTGGCGTTGCTGAATCTGCTGGCGCATCTCAGCCATACGCTCGGACATCTCGGGAGTCTGATACTTCTTCACCGTCGCCAGATAGGCCTGCTCGGTTTCCGAGCGCTCTGCCTCGTCGTGAGCAACATGGGCCGTAGCCTTCAGCTCGCCGTTCTTCTTCTCGGCATACACGTAGTAACCCTTGCCATTCTTCACGACCGAATAGCCATCGGCAGTAGTCTGGAAATGGCGCCACTCGTCACCCACGAGTCTCAGGGTCACAAAAGTGCCGTCGGGCTGTTTTACCTTCACTGTTCCCGGATGTGCCGGAATGGCACGTATGCTGACTGCACAGAGCAGCATCATGGCTATCATCAACTGTCTTAACTTCATAACTCCCTTCATTATTTAACAAAGTATTTACGGCCGTTCTGAATCATCAGCCCCTTGTAGCCCGTTCCGACACGCTGGCCGTTGAGATTGTAGACTGCACCGTCTCTCACATCTTCCTTCCGACCTGTTACCTCTTCAATGCCTGTCGGCAGTTCGTTGTCATAGAACATGGCCTCAATATTGTCAAGATAGCAGACGGCATTGGTCTTGCTCGACAACATATTGAGCTGAATCTTGCTGTTTTCGGGGATGTACAAATAAGTGAAACTGGCCTCCGTGTTCTTCTTCACGTCTACCTGTCCCTTGCCTTCAGTGGTCTTGAATGCCGTAAAGGCTCCACCGTCGGTGCTCACTTTCAAGGAGAACTTGATAGCCTCACCGCCATTCTGCACCTTGAAGCGCAACGAGCGGATGCCCTTCCCGAATACCGACGACGTCAGCGTCCCTGAGCGCAGCAGTTTGGCAACCTTACCGCCATCCTTCTCCTCGATGGCTGCTTTCGACAAATCCCATTTACAATAGACGCCCTCGACACCTTGTGCGCCGTCTTCCGAAAGCGGCGACGACTCGAAATCCTCCACATACGGCGTATACAGGTCCTTGCCTGCCATGAAGCTGATCAAGCCGTCATTCTCGGTAATGTCGTACAAGTCCATGACCGCAGGTTTGCCATACCATGACACCAGTGCCGGCTCGGTCGTGCTCGTCAGGTCGATATACTTGCCGTTCTGCGGCGCATTGCAAGTCATCACGAACAGGTTGTGACTGGCATCGTTGTTCACCTCATTTTGTCTCCACTTATTGACATTGCTGGTCTCTGCACGCCACACCAGCAGACCGTGACCAGGCAGGAAACGGTCCCAGCCCGTCTTCTGGCGGTTCTCCAGATAGAACTCGTCGTCCTTGGTTCCCGTCTTCAGCAGGAATGCCTGATTCGACGTGTTGAACGACTCCAGGTTGTATGTTCCCGCCTCCGTCAGTTCCGTGGGTTCGCAGAATCCCAGTACGTGGCGCTCGAAAGCATTATAGCCAACGGGGGTCAGACCATAGTTCTGGTCTGTACCAGCAGCCATCACGTCCCAATATCCGGGGTCGTTACTCATGCCGTTTTCGTCGTAGTCGGCATCATAGTGGTCGGCCAGTCCTAACACGTGGCTGAACTCATGGCACATCGTGCCTATTCCGTCAAGATACTGGTGTTGCGCTTTCTGCTGCTCAAGGTCCATCAGCTCCGTGCCACAGGCATAGCGACCCATTTTCTTGCCATCATACGTCGACAGGCCGGTCCAATAGGTAGGATAGCTCGACATATCCTCGGCATGAGGCCAAATATAGCCCGCGTCGTTGCCTGAAATATTACTGGAATAACCCGCAAAGATGATATAGATCATGTCTATCTTGCCGTCGCTGTTCACGTCGTATTGACTGAAATCCACCAACGGGTCGGCTTCCGACATGACTTTCTTAAGGATATTGAAAATGCGCTCTGTCCATTTCTCGTCAACGACACCGCTCTCGTCCTTCGGATGGGGATATTTGCACGACAGGTCGATGGTCACGGGACCTACCACGTCGAACGTCGGGTCAAACACACCCAGCGAATTGTCACGGAAATAGTCGCGGGCGCTGCCTTCCACGTTGACAGGATAGTACTGCTTGGAGTCGTCGCGGTAGTTTTTCTCGCTGGTCAGCTTCTGGTAGAAGTCCTTCGCACCTTCGCCGAGCTTGAATTCGCAGTCGTTCCAGTTCACCAGCACCACCAGACCCTTGAACTTCTCGTAATTGATGCGCGGCCAGATGCTGGTAGCCGAGCGACGTCCCTGCTGGTCGTTATACAGGGGACTCACCATCTGTGCTGCGTGTTCCTTCATCTGCTTGGCAGCGTCGCTCATCCGAGGCGCCATCATCTTCGGCTGAACGCTCAAGAAAGCCTGCTCCTCGGCACTGCGCTGGTCAGCATTGCGAGCCACCATGTCCGTAGCCTGCAGTTTGCCGTCGTCCGTCTTCCGGGCATAACGCCAGAATCCGTCCTCGCCCTTCACGACGGTATATCCGTCCGCCGTTGTCGTAAAACTACGGTATTCGTCACCATGCATACACAGCGTCACCACCGTTCCGTCCGGCTGCTTCACGTCGACAGCCTTCCTCACTGCCGGTCTTGCCAACAGCGTTGCGGTACCCATCAGCACCGCCATCAATATCATACAAAATCTCTTCATCATTCTTTCTTTGTTATCGTTTCTATTTTTCTTTCTACCTTTTTCGTTGCGTTACAAATCAGTTAGAAGCCCTCTATATGCTTGAACTTCTTCCAGTCCTTGTCCTTCTTGTAAAGCTCCTCACTTCCGGAAGGCACGCGCAGGACGGTTGATTTGGTGTTGGCGAGATTCTTTGTCTTCGGGGGAGTTGGCCAGAAGACGGTCACCGCCTTCAGGTTCTTGCAGCCGTAGAGCATCTTATGACCGATGGTCGTTACCGACTGCGGGAACTCAAACAATTCGAGTGACTTGCAGTCCCTGAAGCACTCGTCGCCAAAGGTCACGATGGGTGACAACGTGATTTTCTTCAGGCTCTTGCATTCATTGAAGGCTTCCTCTCCCACGTTCTGCACAGTCTGCGGAAAGTCGACTGACTCCAAACCCTCACAATCCTTGAAGGCGGCTTTGTCGATGCTCTTCAGGGTCTTCGGCAGTTCGATGGTGACCAGCGACTTGCAGCCCTCAAACATACACGTCGGGATTTTCTCAAGCATGGGCAGCTTGACCTGGCTCAGGTGTTCGCAATGGCAGAACACCGCTTCGCCCAGTTCCTTGACGCTGGGGAGGGTAATGCTTTGCAAGCCGGTCTCCTGGAAGGCTGACCTGCCAACAGTCTGCAGCGTCGCAGGCAGGTCTATCTTGGTCAGGTTCGAGCAGTTGACGAAGGCACCTTCACCAATCTTGGTCAGCGTTTTGGAACACTGCACCTCGCTAATCCTGTCACAGGCCGAGAAGGCATAGTTTCCGATGGCCGTGATGCCTTCGGGAATCTTGTACGTGCCAGCCGTCATGACTGGAACGCGGACAATGACCGTCTTCTGCTTGTTGACCAGGACATCGCCTATCTTGCTATAATATCTGTTTTGCGGTGACACGCTGATATCCTTCAGGTTCCTGCAGCCCTCGAAAGCACGTGCGTCGATGTCCTGCATGCCGTCGGGAATGTCGATAAACTCGATGGTTGTGCCGCTGAAGGCCTCCGCACCGATGTGCTTCACATTCGCAGGGATATGGATTTTTGAGATGCCTGTATTCCTGAAGGCTGTGTTGCCGATATTCTCCAGCGCGTCGGGCAGTATGACGCGCTGAAGCTTCTTGCAATCCTCAAAACAACCGTTTTCGATAGTTTTCAGCGACTTCGAGAAGTCCACGTCCACCAGTGAACTACAGCCTCTGAAGGCAAGGGAACCCAGGTCATTCACGCTCGAGGGCATCTGTACCTCACTGAGATTCTGACAGTCCCTGAATGCTTCATTACCCACTCTTTCGGTATTCCACGGTAAACTAATGGTACGCAACAGCGAGCAGCCACTCATGAAACGGTCGGGGATATGGGAACCGGGGCTTCTTCCCAGAAGACCACGAAGGGGTATGTAGGCTTCCGACAGGTCAAGGTCGAAGAATGGATCGAGCCGATTCCCCGAAGTGTCTCTCACCGAAGACCTGCCGGCGAGTGACCTCAGAAAGCTCAGGTCGTCGTTCGACAATTCGCCCTTCACCTTCATTCGTCTGATGGCCTGCACCATCTTCTCAGGAATCTTTGACTTCAGTTCCCCCGGGTGGCTTACAACGACGTATACGCCATCGGGCATTTTGATATCCAGTCCATTTGTCTGGGCATCAATATTAAGAGACAGTAACATCAGTACTGCCAATGCTAAGGCTTTTTTCGATTTGATTAACAAGTAATTCATATTCCAAATAATTATTGATTTTGATTTCACGCTGCAAAATTAATAAAAAATGAAATAAGGAAAGAATGAAAGATGCATTTTTTTCCATTTCCAACCTTTTTTTTCGTTTTTTCACTGGCACTTTCATTGCAATACCTTCATCAGCCTCACCTTACGCCTGTTGGCGAACGGTCGCACGGCAAAGTGAATCCAGAGACTCTTAGAGGTTTGCTCTATCAGCAGCTCATCGAAGTCCTCCTGCGACTCATCTGCGATGTCAAGGAGTATACACGCATAGCGTATGGCCTGCT
>Ga0247609_10001618_pt1 | contig 26201 bp, 16 predicted proteins | sample 172DNAGHGlowgp2_FD_193487 | JGI IMG/M metagenome (GOLD analysis project Ga0247609, IMG submission 193487) | Sheep rumen microbial communities from Palmerston North, Manawatu-Wanganui, New Zealand - 1728 DNA GHGlow gp2 | ecosystem: Host-associated > Mammals > Digestive system > Stomach > Rumen ...
GATAAAGATGGTAATCTTGTAAATGCAGATGGTAGTACTATTAATGAAGAAGGAAGTATGGGTAATGCCTTAACTGGTAAAAGTGGAATGAGCGTATCATTTGGTGGTATGGATGAAGATGCTCCAGGAGAAAACTACTTTGGCATGATGCTTCCTGGTAAAAAAGGTAAATTATATTCAAAAGTTATTGAAGATAATTATAAAGTAGTAAGTGGTAACTTACCACAGTCAGCAGAAGATGTTGTAGTTGTTATAAATGATAATAATGAGATCGCACTTTCTGTTTTATATAGACTTGGTATCTTACCATCAAGTGAGTATAAAGAACTTACAAAGAAACTTGATGCTGGTGAAAAGTTAGAACTTAAGAGCCAAAAGATTGAATACGATCAGATTATTGGTAGAGAATTCTATATTGTTCCATTCTGTGATTACTATCAGAAGAATGATAAGGGAACATACGATAACATTAGAAAAGATGTTGATCAGATTAAAAAAGTTCTTGATAAAGCAATTAAAGTTAAGGTAAGTGGTGTAATTAAAGAAAAGGATAGTGATGATAATCAGGTTCTATCTAAACCAATTGCATATACACAGGCGCTTACAAATAAAATTATTGAATATACAGATGCTTCAGAAGTAGTTAAAGAACAGAGAGCATCAAAAGGTGTTAACATTCTTAATGGTATGACATTTGAACCAGATGATAACAAGATTAAGATTGAAGATGCTAAGAAATATATTAATAATCTTGGTATCACAGAAAAGTCAGATCTTCTTACAAGATATATGACAAGTCTTGGTGTAGATTTATCTCAGTATCAGAATATGGGTGGAGATGCAAAAGATGCTAAGAAAGATAAAACTTCAGCAAATGCAACACAAACTCCAGAAGCAACTGATATGAAGTTACCAGAAGGTGCTGATGCTTCAAAACTTCCAGAAGGTGTTGATGCATCACAGGTACCTCAGGGTATGGATAAAATGGATGTTACAGATGAAAAAGACATGGCTAAGGCTATGGATAAATATATTAAACAGGCAGAAGATGAATTCTTCTTGTGGGTATATGATAATAATATTTCATCAGGTTCATTTGATAAGAACTTAAAGAAACTTGGTGTAATCAGTCTTGATGCTCCATCACAGATTGATATTTATGTTGATAGTTTTGAAGATAAAGATGGTGTTTCAAAAGCAATTGAACATTATAATGATAAAGCAAAAGAAGATGATAAGATTGTTTACACAGACTTTATTGGTTTATTATTAAGCTCGATTACAACAATCATCAATGTTATTTCATATGTACTTATTGCATTTGTTGCAGTATCACTTGTAGTATCATCAATTATGATTGGTATTATTACATACATCTCAGTACTTGAAAGAACAAAGGAAATTGGTATCTTAAGAGCTATCGGTGCTTCAAAGAAGAATATCTCACAGGTATTCAATGCTGAAACCTTTATCATAGGTTTAGGCGCTGGTCTTATAGGTATAGGAATTACGTTGATATTGTTAATTCCAATAAATAAGATTATTCATGCAGTAGCTGATAATACTAGAGTTAATGCAATTCTTCCAATAAATGGAGCAATTATACTTATTATCTTAAGTGTAATTTTAACATTACTTGGTGGATTCATTCCTGCTAAGAAGGCAGCTAAGAAAGATCCAGTTACAGCACTTAGAACAGAATAATATATACTAAAGATATAATAAAACTGGCTATGGTCAATTATGATCATAGCCAGTTTTGTTATATAAAATATTTATTTTGATTTGTTAGTTTTTTCTTGTAAAGCTTTCATTCCTGCTAACGCCATAACAATATAGTATGGGCTATATAGGAATAAGTATCTTGCTCTTGATTCAAAGAGAAGAGTAAACATTGTAATACCGATTATACTTAATATACAAACAAGCTCTGTATCACTAATCTTAATCCATTTAACGCAGTTGATAAATAGAATAAAGAATAATATTGTAAGCCAAATTGTATGTTCCGTACAAGCAAACTTCATAAAGTTTCTTTCACCGTTATAATAGAGTGAACGAAGTCTCTCAGCAAATTTATTCTTTGGAGTACCTTTCTTTTCAAAGAAGCTACCACCAATACCCCAGGCAAAAGTTCCGTCATTATAGTTTGTTAAAAGCTTTCTATCAAGATGTTTAGCATAACCTACAATACCAAAATCCTTAAGCCTTTCCTTAATGCGTTTGATGTTTCCCTGAACTTTTTCATCATGAGTTTTAAAACTTGTTGTGTAAGTAACATCATCTCTATAGTAAGTTCCGTAAGTAACATCATTAAGTCCCATCATCGCATAATGAGTAAAAGGAACTGTACGATCATCAATCTTTTCAAAACCGATATAACTACATGCTGCTTTATTAATTAAAACTGCTGCAATTATTGAAATAAGTGCAAGAGGTATAACTTTTAAGCACTTTTTCTTACTTTCTAATGAAGCAAATAAGAAAGTCCAAATTTCTTTAATACATATTGCCATTAAAACAATTAAGCAAGTAGGTTTTATGTAATAACCAATTCCGCTTAAGAAGAAAATCAATGTCCAGCGAAGCAAGTTTTTAATTTCAGTACTTTTAGATGTTTTAATAACACAATATAGATGAATGATAGCTGTAGTAAATAAAATTACATATGTATCAGAGTAGGCAACTATAATCCAAGGTGATAAACCTACCAAAGCAGCGTATGTAAAGAATGAAGCAACTGTTAATCCACGCTTTTTAAAAAGTCTATTTACAATATCTACCGTAAAAATACCAGAAACATTAACATTTAATACACTAAAGAATATAACCATCTTGTCTCCGGAGAGAAAACTTATGTTATTAAATATAGATTTTATAATTGTAAATACAACAACTAAAAATACATTATTATTATATGAAAGATAATAATATTGATATGGAAATTTACTGTCCATCTTAGCACCAGTAGCAAGAATATCCGAAGAATTTCTTAATATTTCAACATCCCATCTTGTAGGGAAATATATGTAATATGCAACAACTAACTGAACAATTAATAAAAGAGCAAATGCCACATAAAACATAATCTTATAATTCTTATCACTAATCCTGTATAAAAGCTTTCTGATGTAAGTTTTATATATACAGTACATCAACCAAACAATCACTATACCAAATGATAGGAGAGTGATGTTTCCGATTATTATGTCGTTTTTACAAGCATATTCTATTTTCTTATCAATAAACAATAATGAAAATAAAATACAGAATAAAAATACATTTAATACAGCAAATACAATGTAATTTAATAGATTTTCAACTTTTTTCATTAGTTTTCCCTCGCATGTTTTTCTGTTATGTATTGTTTAAATCTTTTTGTAAGTTCTTTTCTTCTAATGTTTATATGTGATATTGCAAGTAGTGCAAGAAGTGTAAATACGAAGAATACAACAAACCATATTCTAGTTTCAGTTTCAGTTTTAGGCCACATTGCGTTGTTTCTTAGTATTTTTTTGAATACATACAAAACTAACTGATTCCAACATAAAAAGATTATGGAGTTTTTTCCAATATATGCTAATAGATTTCCTAAAGCTTGAACTTCAAGTATTTTGGAATTATCTATATGCTTTGAAATACTGTACCAAATAATAGAACCCATAATACCATTTATCCATAACAATGGAATATTCTTATAATCATTTGCCCACATAGTAATGTAAGTAATGGAAGCTAAATAAATATTAACTATAAGCATTGGTAAAATAATATATTTTGGAAGATTCAATGCACATTTTACAATCTTTGTTTCCTTGAATATAAAAGCTAAATAACCGATGTACATAAATCCAACAGCTGTCATTGCTGAGTCAATATTCCAAATAGGTCTTACATAATCAGTATGCATTGCAAAAAAGATTCTTCTTAAAGTACAACCTGTCATAGCTACGGCAATACATCCAACATGGAAAATAATTTTGTTATTCGTTCTTTTTAATATTGTAAATATTTCTTCTGCCCAAAAGAGAGCAATTAAAAACCAAATAGCGCCAACAACTGGTATGTTATATGAATGTATAAATAATGCATCTAAAGCATATGAAATATCGATACCGCCAGGATTTACCACAACGCAATCAATGAAGATTCCTAATAAACCAATTCCTAAATATGGTATTAATAGAGCTTTAGCTTTCTTTATTGTAACTTTCAAGAAAGAATTATCATGGTAAAAATAGCCTGATATACAGAAAAACATTGGCATATAAAAGCAATTAAAATATCTGACTAATATTTGATCACACAACGCAGTGTGTGAAAAAAGCATGAAAATAATTCCTATAGCTTTAAATATATCTACACTTTTAACTCGTTTCATTATATGTTAGACTCCTTGTAATTTAGCATTTCTTAATATGAACGTAAAAATGCGCTCACATTTCTACATTTTAGCATAAAATAAAGGTTTTATCAATGTTAGTAAAGTTACGTTTTATGTTGTCAATTCATTTTAATAAATGTATAATAGTAAAGGCTGTTAAGATATGAATATTTAAAGCCTGAATGGAGAAATTATGATATACGATAATATACTTGAGGCTATTGGCAATACGCCGATGATTAGACTTAATAAATTACCTAAAGAAGGTAGTGCAGATGTTTATGTAAAAATGGAAGGGCTGAATGTAGGGGGTTCCATAAAGACAAGAACAGCTTATAATATGATAAAGCAGGCATTAGCTAGTGGTGACATAGATAAGGATAGTATTATTGTTGAACCTACAAGTGGTAATCAAGGGATAGGTCTAGCACTTGTTGGTGCAGTTATGGGATTTAGAACAATAATTATTATGCCTGACTCTGTTAGTGAAGAGCGTAGAAAACTTGTAAGACATTATGGTGCAGAGGTTAAACTTATTCATGATGCTGGTGATATTGGAGCATGTATTGAGGAGTGTGTTCAAATGGCCCTTAGGTTGAAGGAAAAAAATCCAAAGGTATTTGTTCCACAGCAGTTTGAAAATGAAAATAATACAAAGGCTCATATTAATGGTACGGCACTTGAAATTATAGATCAGGTTGAAAAGCCTATTGATGGTTTTTGCTCAGGTATTGGAACAGGTGGAACCATAACAGGAATTGGTGAAGTATTAAAGGAAAAGAATCCGAACATTGAGATTTGGGCTGTTGAACCGGAGAATGCTGCTATCTTAGCTGGTGGTACAATTGGTACACATATTCAGATGGGAATTGGCGATGGAATTATTCCTGAAATATTAAATAGAAATATTTATGATGACATATATGTTGTAACAGATGAAGAAGCACTTGATGTTGCAAAAAGACTTGCTCGTGAAGAAGGTCTTATGGTTGGTATTTCTAGTGGAACTAATGTAGCAGCAGCACTTAAACTTGCGGAAAAACTTGGAAAAGGAAAGACAGTTGTAACAGTTCTTCCAGATACAGCAGAAAGATATTTTTCAACACCATTATTTGGTGAATAGAAATAATTTAATAAAATAGAAAAACATATTATTTGAGTCGTAAAGTCTATTGACATATGGCTTTTAGAGTGTTATAGTTTTATACAGTATTAAGTAGAGGTTGCGTTATTTATTAGTAACTTATTGGATGCGCCGGACGCAGGTGAAGATAAGTGAAAGGAAACAACGCCGAAAGGAATGTACCGGAAGCATTTTCTTGGGCATAAGGTGAATAATCTTATGACTGTCATCAAGCAATTGATGGGGCGCTACAGTAGTATCTTTAATTATGATGTTATTACAAGGCTTACCCATTATGCGGTAAGCCTTTTGTTGATTAGAATACCGACATGGTCGGAAGTTTCTAATCTCCTAATAAAGATATGAAATCCTCTATAAATGTACTAAATAATATAATATTAGGAGGTCCATTTATTATGGCAATTTTTGAAGGAGCAGGTGTAGCTATTATTACACCAATGAACGACGATTTTTCAATTAACTTTGAAAAATTAGGTGCAATTATTAATGATCAGATTGAAAAAGGAACAGATGCTATTATTATCTGTGGTACAACAGGTGAGTCATCAACTATGTCTCATGAAGAGCATATTGAATGTATCAAATATGCAGTTGAAGTAACAAAGGGTAGAGTTCCTGTAGTAGCTGGTTCAGGTTCAAATAGTACAGCTGAAGCTATTCATATTAGTAAGGCTGCAGAAGAAGTAGGTGCTGATGCACTTTTATGCGTTACACCTTATTACAACAAATGCACTCAGAACGGTTTATATCAGTATTACAAAGATATTTCTGATGCAGTTAACATTCCAATTATTATGTACAATGTTCCAAGTAGAACAGGTTGTAATATCTTACCAGAAACAGCTGTAAGAATTGCAAAAGAAGTTAAAAATGTAGTTGCAATAAAAGAAGCATCAGGTAACATTTCACAGGTTGCAAAACTTGCTTCAATTGCTGATGGTTGCATTGATATTTATTCAGGTAATGATGATCAGATTATTCCATTACTTTCACTTGGTGGAAAGGGCGTGATTTCTGTATTATCAAATGTTGCTCCAACACAGACACATGACATGGTTAGAGCATATCTTGATGGTGATGTTAAAAAAGCATGTGATATGCAGCTTGAATCAATAGAATTAATTAATGCACTTTTCTGTGAAGTTAATCCAATTCCAGTTAAAGCAGCTATGAATATTTTAGGTTGGGAGTCAGGTCCTGTTAGAAGACCTCTTACAGAGATGGAGGATGCTAACAAGGAAAGACTTACAAAAGCAATGAAAGATTATGGTATTTTATAGAAATTTGAGAAAAGAGGTGCGTTAGATGACAAGGATTATTATGCATGGCTGTAATGGTCATATGGGCAGAGTAATATCCGACTTAGTAGAAAAAGACGAGAAGGCAACAATAGTTGCAGGTGTCGATGTTTTTAATAATAAGGCTAATAGTTATACAGTATATAAAACTATGAAGGATTGTAATGTTGATGCAGATGTTATTATTGATTTTTCAAATGCTTCTGCAGTTGATGGTATGATTGAAGCTGCTGTTGAAAAAAAACTTCCAGTAGTACTTTGTACAACAGGTCTTTCAGATGAACAGTTAGCTAAAGTTAATGAAGCATCAAAGCAGATACCAATTCTTAGATCTGCTAATATGTCAATTGGTATTAATGCTTTAATGAAGATTTTAAATCTTGCAACTAAGCTTTTAGCAAATGAAGGTTATGATATTGAAATTATTGAAAAACATCATAACTTAAAACTTGATGCACCAAGTGGTACAGCTCTTGCACTTGCAGATTGTATCAATGATGCTGCTGATAATAGATATGACTATATTTATGATAGACATGATAGAAGACAAAAACGTGATAAGAAAGAACTCGGTATTAGTGCAATGAGAGGCGGTACTATAGTTGGAGAACATGAGATTTTCTATGCTGGTACTGATGAAGTGATTGAAATTAAACATACTGCTTATTCAAAGGCTGTATTTGCTAAAGGGAGTATTGCAGCAGCTCATTTCCTTAAAGATCAAAAGCCGGGTATGTATGATATGAGTGACGTCCTCGATTTAGATTAAAATGGGGGAAGGAGTTATTTTATGAATAATGGATTTATAAAAGTAGCATCAGCCACACCTAAGATTCAGGTTGGTAACTGCATGTATAATGCGGATGAGATTATAAAAATGATTAAAGAGGCTAATAATCAGCATGTTTCCATGATTGTTTTTCCTGAATTATGTATTACAGGATATACTTGTGAAGATTTATTCTTGCAGGATTCATTATTGGATATGGCTAAGAAGGCACTTCTAAAAATTGTAAAAGAAACAGAAAACATGGAATTGGTTAGTATAGTTGGTCTTCCTCTTGTATTTAATGGCGTATTATATAATGTTGCTGCTGTTGTTTGTAAGGGAGAGATTCTTGGTTTTGTACCAAAGAGTATCATTCCAAATTATTCTGAATTTTATGAAAGCAGACATTTTACATCAGGTGTAGATATTTATGGATATGTTGATCCTGGTGATCCTGGTGATGAACAGGAGGCTTGGTTTAGTACTAATATGTTATTTAAATGTACAAACATGCCTGAGTTTGTTTTTGGTGTTGAAATCTGTGAGGATTTATGGGCACCTATGTCACCAAGTATAGGGCTTGCTCTTGCTGGTGCAACCGTAATTGCAAATCTTTCAGCAAGTAATGAAACTACTGGAAAGATGGATTATAGAAAAAAACTAGTATCAATGCAGTCAGCTAAGTGTTTATGTGGATACATATACGCAAATGCAGGTGAAGGTGAATCAACAACGGATGTTGTTTTCCCAGGACATAATTTGATTGCAGAAAATGGTCGAATTATTGCTGAGTCTAAGAGATTTGAAACAGGAATGATTGTTTCGTATCTTGATTTACAAAAGATAGCTAATGAGAGACGTAGAATTAAGTCGTTTGCTACAAAGGATCAAGACAAATATACAACTATTGAATTTGATATTGATGTAAGTGACGTTACTGGATTTGATAGAAAGATTGATAGTATGCCATTTGTACCTAAGAGTGGTAAGGATAGAGATGATAGATGCGAAGAGATTATCACAATTCAGGCCATGGGATTAAAGAAGAGAATGGAGCATACAAATTGTAAGTGCGCTGTTGTTGGTATATCAGGTGGTCTTGATTCAACTCTTGCACTTCTAGCAACAGCTAACGCTTTTGACAGACTTGGTCTTGATAGAAAGAACATTATAGCTGTTACAATGCCGGGATTTGGAACTACTGATAGAACTTATACAAATGCAGTTTCACTTATTAATAGTCTTGGTGCAACATTTAAGGAAATCAGTATTGTAGATGGTGTTAAACAGCATTTTAAGGATATTAATCATGATTTAGATAACCATGATGTTACATATGAAAATGGTCAGGCTAGATACAGAACATTACTTTTAATGGATCTTGCTAATAAGTATAATGGTTTAGTTATTGGTACAGGCGATTTATCTGAACTTGCTCTTGGATGGGCAACTTATAATGGAGATCATATGTCAATGTATGGTGTTAATGGTGGAATTCCTAAAACTTTAATTAGACATCTTGTTAGATTCTATGCAGATACATGCGACGATAAAGGTTTATCAGATGTATTAAAAGATGTTTTAGATACTCCGGTTAGTCCAGAATTATTACCACCAGAAGATGGTAAGATTTCACAGAAAACAGAAGATTTAGTTGGACCATATGAACTTCATGATTTCTTCTTGTATTATGCATTAAGATTTGGATTTAGTCCTGAAAAAGTTTACTTCCTTGCATGTCATGCATTTGCTAAACCTAATGAAGTAAAAGGTTCTGAGGCTTATGATAAAGAAGTTATTCTAAAATGGCTTAAAGTTTTTTACAGGAGATTCTTTGCACAGCAGTTTAAGAGAAGTTGTCTTCCAGATGGACCTAAGGTTGGTTCGGTAGCAGTTTCTCCAAGAGGAGATTTAAGAATGCCTAGTGATGCTGTTGCTAAGGAATGGCTTGATAGACTTGAAAAAATAGATATTTAGTTATATATGTTTATAAGGGTATATCTTTTGATATACCCTTATTGTAATTATTTGATAAAAATTTTCATATTGTAAATTCGTTTCTTATATGATATTATTTTTTGTGGAGTTTAAAAATACTCACAATAAGAAAGGAGAGCATATCGGAAAGATATGTCGTAAAATAATGGGAAATTTTGAAGGAAAAATGAAATGGCATAAGTTTTTAGCTTATTTTATGCTATGGTTATCAGCAATCTTGAATTTTGGCTCTTATGCAATGTTAAAGTCAGGAGCACAGTATGGTAATGTTAAGGTTAAGGATGATGTATATGATATGTTTCCATCTATGAAAACAGCTGATGGAACATATGCGGTATTATGCTTAGTTATGGCAGTTATAGCTATTATAGCTGCAGTATCCTTAATTAAGTTCAAGAAGCTTGGACCAATTGGAGTTATTGCACTTTATGCTGTTAATGCTATTTCAGCTATGTATTATTTAAGTGCTGTTACAAAAGCTACTGAAAAAGTTTCATCTCTTGTTGATTTATCACCATTAAAAACACAGTATACTACAACAATTATTACTGGTATTATTATGGTTGCTCTTAATTTTGTTTATTTCTCTAAGAGAAAAGATTTATATAACTAAGATAATATAATATTAATTTTAACGCCAGCCTGTAAGGGCTGGCGTTTGTCACATATCCCCTTCGTTATGTGTATATCATATGTAAAGAAATTGATATATAAGAGATGGAGGGGCTTATGAAAATTAAAAAAAATCTAGGACAAGTAATTACTACACTTGCGATGACGCTTGCAATAACGGGTGTCATGTCTATGAAGACTGAGGCTAAGTCGCTTAACAATATAAAGCTTACGGCGCCTTCTGGTAAAATAGTTAAGGTTGCTAAGGGAAAGAAGGTTAAGCTAAAAACAATTGTTAAAAAGTTAAAGAATAAAAAAGTGACATATAAATCTAACAATCCAAGGATTGTTAGAGTATCAGCAAATGGTACCATAAAAGGTCTTAAGAGTGGTAAAACAAAAATTACTGTAACAGCTAAGAGTAATCCAAAGATTAAAAAGACAGTTAAAGTTGTTGTATATAGAAAAGCTGTTAAGAAAATAATACTTAGCGTCTATAAAACAAATTTAACCAAAGAAACAGGTAACAAGATAAATATTAATCTTAATTCAGGGGAACGATGCAAATTAAAAGCTAAGATTAAACCAGCTAAAGGCTCTAGTAAGATACTTAAATATAAATCGAGTAATAAGAGTGTGGCAATAGTGTCAAAGAAAGGTGTTGTAAAAGCTATTGCGTCAGGAAAGTCTAAAATTACAGTTAGCTCGACTGATGGAAGCATGAAAGAGGCTATATGTGAAGTAGTTGTAGAGAAAAGTAAATCAGGTAATGAAAAAATAGTGAATAAAAAAAATGTAAGTAAAAAGATTAGTATAAAAAATATTAAGATTCGTTCAAATAAATCTCTTAATATTGAACTGTCTGAAAAAAAGGAATTAGAATATAAGGATTTTAAAGTAATTTATACAAACAATAAAATCTTTAATGATTGTAAGATTAAAAGTGTGAATACTTTTGATAATATTCATTATGAAGTTGTTTTAAATGATGTATTTATATTAGATTCATACGTAAAAGTAAAGATAAGCAAACTTAATGGTGTTAATGAAAAAGAAATATATATTGATGAGAATTTTGATTACTATTTTTTTAGATTTGGAATAGGTGAAGGAGATACAAAGGATGCATACTATGCTTATAGAGTAGGCGATAATTTGAAGATTGACTTAGGAATTTATGATTATGAAAAATTATATAATTTTTCATCTCCGGTTAGTATAAGATATTTTAATATTCCTGAAGGAATTACAACAGATGATGATGGAAAAATACAGGGTGAACTGAAAGGATTAATGAATGACCATGTTATAAAAGTTGAATTTATTGATAAAAATGGAAACAAAGGATATTTAAATATACATTTATATGTGGGGGATGAGAAAAATATTTATGTAAAAGCATATGATAGAACTGAACTTACATATAAAGCTGGTGAAAACCGAAAAATAATAAATGGAAGTACAACTTTTAACCCTTATGATCCAAGTGTTCTTATGGCGGGAGGAACTAAAAGTGATGAATATTATTATGACTGGCAGGAATTCTCTGCAGAAGGACTTCCAGATAATGTGATTATTAATAAGAAATATGGTCATATTGGAGTTGAGGATGAATCTAAAGACGTAAAACCTGGAGTGTATAATATTACAATAAAGGCTGTAACTGCTTCTGGAGTAAGTGTTACAATACCATATAAGCTTACGCTTATTGAAGGGATAACAATAAAAGGTAGAGTTACTGATGAAGTAGGGAATCCTATTTCTTATGTTACGGTTGAGTTTAGACCAAATTATTATGCTGATAACTGTTCAACAATAACAACTTCTATACAATTGTTATATGATTGGGTAGTGGTTAATACAAATCAAGAAGGTTATTATGAAGTACGATTAAATCCTTATAATTATGATATTTGCATATATGAAAATGGTTGTTTGTATTGTTCTACAATGAATGAACTTTCAAATAGTCAAACATATAATATTAAAATGAACTTATATAAGAATAATTAATGTATATGAATACATATAAAATATAAAAAAAATCCACTATAATTGTAGATAAAAAAACGGGACTTTTTGTCCCGTTTTTTTATGTTTATATTAGTTATTAATAACATTTTTAATTGCAGCTTTTAAATCATCATATTCTTCAAAAGCAGGGTACTGTGGGTAATCTTTTTTAATAGCCTCAGTACTTCTAAATAAGAAACCAGCTTTACTAGCTTCAATCATACCAAGGTCGTTGAAACTATCACCACTTGCGATTGTTTCAAAACCAACTGACTGAAGAGCTTTAACTGTAGCATATTTTGATTTTTCAACTCTCATCTTAAATCCTGTAACCTCACCGTTATCAGCAACAATAAGTTCATTACAGAAAAGAGTTGGATAGCCAAGCTTTTTCATAAGTGGCATAGCAAACTGTGTAAATGTATCACTAATGATAATTACCTGTGTAAATGAACGAAGATCATCTAAAAATTCTTTTGCACCTGGAAGTGGATCGATAGTAGCGATAACATCCTGAATTTCCTTAAGTCCTAAGCCATGTTCTTTTAAAATATTTAAACGATAGTTCATAAGCTTATCGTAATCTGGCTCATCTCTTGTAGTCTTCTTAAGCTCAGGAATACCTGTTGCTTCAGCAAATGCAATCCAAATTTCAGGTACTAATACACCTTCTAAATCTAAACATGTAATATACATAATTGTTCCTCCAAAAAATATAAACTTCGCTTTGAATTATAACAGAATATATGAAAAATTCAAGGTATTCTGAGTATTTTTAGAGGCTTAATTAATTATTGAAGTTATAAATAAAATATGGTATTATTATAATACGAACGGTTGTTCGAATTATGCGCGATTATTAAAAATATGTTTATATGGAAAAATGATTGAAAGGAGGAGATTATGGAAGATAATAGAACATTTATTGCTATTGATTTAAAGTCATTTTATGCATCAGTTGAATGTGTTGAAAGAAGACTGGATCCATTAAAAACAAATTTGGTTGTTGCTGATAAAAGTAGAACTGAAAAAACAATCTGTCTTGCAGTTTCTCCTTCTTTAAAAAAGTATGGAATTCCTGGAAGAGTTAGGTTATTTGAAGTTGTTGATAAGGTTAAGCAGATTAATGCCTTAAGAAGAACTGAAAATAATATTAAAGAATTTAAGGGAACATCATATAAAGATGAAGAATTAGAAATTAATAAAGAGTTAGCAGTTGATTACATTGTTGCTCCACCTCGAATGGCTTTATATATGGATTATTCAACAAGAATTTTTGATATTTATCTTAGATATGTTTCACCTGAAGATATGCATATATATTCTGTCGATGAAGTATTTATGGATGTTACTCATTATCTTAGTACTTATAAGATGAATGCTCATGATTTAACTATTAAGATAATAAGAGAGGTTTTAAAAGAAACAGGAATTACTGCCACAGCAGGTATAGGAACTAACATGTATCTTTGTAAGATAGCGATGGACATTGTTGCAAAACATATGAAGGCTGATAAGAATGGTGTTAGAATTGCTGAACTTAATGAACGAACATATAGGGAACTATTATGGGACCACAAACCACTCTCTGATTTTTGGAGAGTTGGTAGAGGATATGTAAAAAAACTTCATAGTATGGGCCTTTATACTATGGGGGATATTGCAAGATGTTCATTAGGAAGTGAAAATGATTTTTATAATGAAGACATGCTTTATAAGGCATTTGGTGTTAATGCAGAATTATTAATTGATCATGCTTGGGGATGGGAACCTGTAAACATAAAAGATGTAAAAGATTATAAACCAGAAACTAATAGTTTATCTGTTGGACAGGTTTTAACCAGACCTTATAGTTTTGAAGAGGCACGTGTAGTAATAAGCGAGATGGCAGAACATATGGCTCTTGATTTAACAGCTAAAAGATTAAAGACAAATCAGCTTACAATAACTGTTGGTTATGATATTAATAATTTAAATGGTTATAGTATAAGTAAGGCTTATGGTGGTGAAGTTAAGAAGGATGTATATGGAAGATTAATTCCAAAGCATGCACACGGAACTTATAATTTTGACAATTATACTAGGTTAACTTCGGATATTGTAAAAGGTACGCTTATGGTTTTTGATAGAGAAGTAGATGAAAATTTATATGTTAGACGTATGAATGTTTGCGTTAATAGAGTTGTAACAGATAGTAAGGCTAGAGAGATTGATGATAAAAAGCGTGAGTATGAGCAGTTAAGTTTATTTGATCAATTAAGTGAAGATAATAATAAAGATATAAATATTAGCAGTAGTATTCCAAATTTTCCTTTAAGTGAGAATGATGATGTACAAAAAAATGTACATGGTGATGATTATAATGGATTTGAGAAAACTAAGGAAGATGAAGAAAGAATTCAGGAAGCTATGCTTTCAATAAAAGAAAAGTATGGAAAGAATGCAATACTTAGAGGAACGAACTTTAGAGAGGGGGCTACAGCAAGAGATAGAAATAAACAGATAGGTGGTCATAAGGCGTAGTTAGTCATGCTTTTAGGGAGATATGGATATGAAGTTAAAGAAAACAAAAAAATATGATGATATCATTAATTTAGAGCATCATGTCTCAAAGAAACATCCTCATATGGATATTAAAAACAGAGCTGCGCAGTTCGCTCCATTTGCGGCACTTACAGGTCATGAAGAGGCAATTGATGATAAGACGAAATCTCACCTTGATGAACTTGAAAAATTAGAACAGGGTATAAGGCTTGAAGGTGTTGATTATTATGATGGTGATTTTGATGATTAAATACTAAATGTATTGTGGGAAGAATTATAAAACTACAACATATTGATAATATAATAACGAAAAAAGTACTTTAAATAAAAAATTATTTGTGATAAAATCGTAACTAGATACAAATCGGAAACTAAATTAATTTTTTTACGAGGAAGGATCTAGGATGGACAGAGTAAAGTATTTGATTGCATCAGTGGTGCTAGTGGGGGTAGGATACTATTCACGTAAGATTAGTAGAGATGAATTCGTAAATAAGTATGTATTTGCTGCAATTGTAGTATTGTTTGCATGCATGCTATTTAGAATTTTGATTCCAGAAGGTCTTAATATCTTTCCTGCAATCATATGTATTATGGCTATTTGTTTAGAAGTTTTGAAATTTTTCGATTTATTCTACAAGGCCAAATTACATAAGATTCCTCATTTGAAGGCAGTCATAGGAGATCGTTTTGATGTTAAGCTTATAGTAGCTTATGTTGTAGGCGCCGGAATTGCGATGGTTTTGTCACGAAAGAGCGAATTTTAATCGTGGCACCTCAGGGATTAATCCCTGAGGAAAACTATCGCTTTTTTTATTTGAACGGGAAGAGGTAAAAATATGAAATTGAACTTTATTATAGGAAGACCGGGAAGCGGTAAATCAAAATACATATACGATAATATTATAGAGAATGCTAAGGATTTAAATGAAAATCATATATTGATTGTACCAGAGCAGTACACACTTAGTGCGCAGCATAAAGTATGTGAGTTAAGTGGTGGACATGGTAGTTTTAATATTGATGTATTAAGTTTTGACAGACTTGCATACTCTGTTTTTATGGAACTAGGAATAGAGATTGGTACTAAGCTTGATGAAACAGGTAAAAGCATTGTTCTTAGAAAAGTTGTTTATGAAAATAAGAATAATTTAAAGGTTTATAAAGAAAAGGCGGACATGGTAGGATTCGCTAATCAGATTAAATCTATTATTTCTGAATTTTCACAGTATAACATTGATGGTGATAAATTTGATTCAATGTTAAATGAGACATCCAGTACACCATTACTTAATTCAAAACTTGCTGATATAGCAATGATTGTAAATGCTTATAAAAAGGAGATAGATGGAAAGTACATAACTAATGATGATATTATTCATAAGTTATCAGAAGTTATTGCAGATTCTGAAATAATTAAAAATTCACATTTTTATTTTGACGGATTTACTGGTTTTACTCCAATTCAGTATGAGTTAATAGAAAGCATTATGAAAGTGGCTAAAAGTTGTACATATGCTGTTACATTAAAAGAGGATGATTATCCTGTAAATTCATATAATTCTAATGATTTATTCTCGCTTAGTAAGGAAACTATTATTATGCTTTCAAAGATTGCTAGAGAAATCAATACAGAAGGGTTAAGTGAGGATGAATTAATTAATAGTGTTATTCTTGATGATAAAAAAAGATATAAGGATAACAGCATGATTTCATACTTAGAAGAAAACATATTCTTTAGAGGAAAACCTAAGGAATATGAGAAAGAGGGAGAAGACATTAAACTTTTTGAATGTGATAATCCTAAGGAAGAGTGTGAATTTATTGCAAGAGATATAGTCAAGCAGGTTAGAAATAATAATATAAGATATAAGGATATTGCGGTAGTTTGTTCAGACTTAGAAGGTTATAGCAGATATTTAACAGAATATTTTTATAAGTATGACATACCTGCATTCATTGATAATAAAAAAGAAATTTTAGATAATCCTTTTGTTGATACCATAAGTGCCCTTTTAGATATTATTGAAACAGGTTTTTCTTTTGATAGTGTTTTTCATTATTTAAAGAGAAATATGACAGACATTAAAGTTGAGGAAGTTTTCCTTCTTGAAAACTATTGTATTGCTAATGGAATTAAGGGTAAGAAAGCATGGACTAATGAGTTTTATAAGAAAAAAGGCGACTTTGATGATGAACTTAGAAAGTTAAATGATATTAGAAGAAGGTTTATTAAACCTGTTATGGAAGTATATGATGTTGTTACTGATAAGTCTTCAACTATTAAAGATATTACAAAGGCTTTATATAAATATTGTGTATATATGGATTTTCAGGAAAAACTATATAAAAAGAAAGTTGAGTTTGATAAAACTGATGCCATGTTATCAAAAGAATATGAGCAGGTTTATAAGATTGTAATGGATCTTTTTGATAGTATGGTTGGCCTTTTAGGAGATGAAAAATGTGGAGCAAGAAAGTTTAATGAAATTTTCAGTGAAGGATTATCAACAATTAAAGTAGGTCTTATTCCAAATGTACATGACCAGGTTATGGTTGGTGATATAGAGCGAAGCAGAGTTAGTGATATTAAGGTTTTATATGTCTGCGGATTTAATGATGGTAAGGTTTTAGCATCAAGTAGTGATAATTCGATTATTAGTGAGACAGACAGAAGATTCTTAAAAGAAAAAGATTTTACTTTGGCACCTGATGATAGAAGCAGATGTTTTATTAATAGATTCTATCTTTATACATTATTAGCATTACCATCAGATAGTTTATCTATATCATGGAGTAATGTAACAACAACAGGGGATGGTATTTTACCATCATCAGTTGTTTCAGATATTAGAAAGATTTTTCCAAAGATAGGAGTTAGTAGCATTGCGCGACTAAGTAAAGAAAAAATAGTAGACATTAATGATTTGGATTATATCGTTAATGAAAAAATTGCATTTGATATTTTGGCTTCTTTAAGTGGAATTAAAAATAGAGATCTAGATGATGAAACTAAGGTTTTATATGACGTTATTTGTTTATCTCTTAAGGATAGTAAAGATAAAAAGAGTTTTAGAATGATTGAAAATGGTAAGAAGTTTTATGAACATGATAATACTCTTACTAAGGAAATTGCAGAAGAATTATATGCACTTAGAAGCATGATTGGAATTACAGGTTATGAAAAATATGCTAAGTGTCCATATAGTCAGTTCTTAGAAATTGCACTTGGAATAAGAGAAAGAGAAGTATATCAGATTTCAAGTATGGACATTGGTAATATGTATCATGATTGTTTGGAACAATTTTGTTTGATTATGAATGAAAAGAATGTTAGCTGGAAAGAGTTAACTGATGAGCAGATAACTGAATTCGTTGATAGTTCAGCTGAGATTGTAAGCAAGAAGAATGAAAGCATGCAGGTATTTGCTGAAGATTCATATTCTAAGTTTAGATTAGCCCGTATTATTGATGCAACAGTTAATGTTGTTAGAATGATTAGAAAACAGATAGAAGTTTCGAAGTTTACACCTAAATATTTTGAATATAAGGTAAATAGAGGAAGAGTTGACAGAGTAGATGTGTATGAGGAAGACGGAAGAGTATACTTCCGTGTTGTTGACTATAAATCTGGTAGTAATGTATTTGATATTGTAAAGGTTTACAACAAGTTACAGCTTCAGTTGCTTGCATATATTAATGATACTTATAAGAAGATTTCAGATGTATATAGAGAAAAGGAAATAATTCCAGTTGGTGGATATTATTATCATGTTGATGAGGATAAGTATTTAACTAAGAAAGAAGCTTGCCCGGATGGTAAGTATGATGATGACTTGGCATTTAACATAAGGCTTGTAGGTAATAAACTTTCGGGTAATACGGTTAATGATGAAAACTGCTTTTTAATTACTGATGAAGCTTTAATGGATGATTCGCTTGACTATAAGGATAGGTCTTCAAAAGTTGTTAATATAACATATAAAAAAGATTGTACTCTTACGACTAATAGTGAAGTCCTTTCTGATGGTGAATTTAAGAAATTAAGAGATTATATTGAAGATAGTATGGATGAGATGAAGAATGACATGTTATCAGGTAAGAATGAAAGACGTCCATATTGTTATGGTAATTCTACAGGTTGTGATTACTGCGCTTATTCTTCAATATGTAACTTTAATCCAACATTTAATAAGAATGATCAGTACAACGAGATTAAAATGAATAAGAATGATGTTTTAGATATATTAAGAAAGGAGGATTAAAGCTATGGATTGGACCCCAAAACAAAAGGAAGTACTTGAAGCTATAGATCAGGATGTTTTAGTTGCTGCTGCAGCTGGTTCAGGTAAAACAGCCGTTATGGTTGAAAAAGTATTGCGCCTTGTTAAAGAAAGAAGAACAGATATTGATAATATACTAGCTGTTACATTTACCAAGGCTGCTGCTGCTGAAATGAAAGAACGACTTACAAAGAAATTAGGCGAAATCCTCGAAGAAAATCCAGATGATGAATATATCTATAAACAAATATGCTATGTACAAAACAGTAAGATTACGACCATAGATAGTTTTTGTGCTTGGGTTGTTAAAAGGTATTATAATTTAACAGACTTAGATCCTATGTTTAGAGTTGCAGATGAGACTGAATCAAAGTTATTGTTATCGGATGCATTTGCTGAACTTATAAGGGATATTGTTGAAAATCCAGGAGATATAAATGAAGATGATTTATATAATGTTTTAAATTATTATACATCTGCGAAGAAAAGTGATGAACTTGAGAAAGTAGTTATAAAGCTTTTAGGATATTCAAAGGCATATGTTGAACCTGATAAGTGGTTTGATGAATGTGTTAATAGTTATAAGTATGATTCGTTCGAAGAATTTAAAAAATCAAAACTTATTAAGGATATTATAAAGATAACAAAAGATTTACTTAAAATTGAATACGATAATATGCTTAATGGAGTGGAAGTTATCGAAAGTGAATCACTCATTAATGAAAGATATGGAGATATTTATAAGGGGTATTTAAATTCTGTTGAATCCATAATTAATTCGGATTCGTATGAAGAAATTTACGAAATTATTAAAACATTAAAATTTAAGGATAACAAAAGAGCTCCTAAGGGTACAGAAGAAGCTTGGAATGTTGTTAAATCAATAAGGGATAATGCATATGATGTCATTGAAATGATAAGAAGCAATTATTTTGAACAATCATTGTCTGATTATTTTGATGATATTTGTAAGGCTAGTAAGGACGCTGAAGTTATCATTTATTTATGTAGGGAGTTAGATAAGAGATACTCTGAGTATAAGAGACGTAATAATATTGCGGACTTTGATGATATAAGTCATAGAGCATTAGACATTCTTGTAAAGTTTAATGAAAAAACTGGTGAATATGAAAAGACTGATGTTACAATTGACATTAGTAATGAATTTAAGTACACATTTATTGATGAATATCAGGATAGTAATGAGGTTCAAGAAACCATACTTAATGCTGTATCTCATCGAAAAGGTGAACCTAATAGATTTATGGTTGGTGATGTAAAGCAGAGTATTTATGGCTTTAGAAATTCTAATCCTAAAATCTTTATGCAAAAATATGAAAGCTATAGTGATGATAAAGATGCAAAAGAAAGAAGAATTTTTCTTGATCAGAATTTTAGAAGTCGAAAAGAAATTCTTGATTTTGTAAATTATGTCTTTAAACAGGTTATGGTTAAAGATATAGGTGATGTTACTTATGATAAGAAAAATCATCTTGTTTTTGGAGCAGATTTTCCAGAAAGCTTTACTGATGGAGCAAATGCAACAGAAATTATTATGATTTCTGATAAAGAAGATTCTGAAACTAGAATAATTGCAGAGGCTACTGTTGTTGCTCAAAGGATTTTAAATCTTATAAATCCAGAACATCCATATAAAGTTTATGATAGAGGATTGGGAGATTATAGAAATGCAAGATTATCTGATATAGCTATTCTTTGTAGAACAGGTATGTATGATAATAAAATTATGAATGTATTATCTGAATATGGTATTGAAAGTTATAGTCAGAAATCAACTGGGTATTTTTCTTCAGAGGAAATTACACTTTTGCTTTCTATACTTAATATCATTGATAATCCATATAATGATGTAAAGCTTTTAACTGTTATGAAATCTAAATTATATGATTTTACGGATTCGGATTTATCGCTTATGAAGATAAATGCTAATAAGAGAAATTTCTATAATAACCTTTTAGCATACATTGATAAGGGAAATGATGATAATTTAAAAAAGAAAACAGAATACTTTGTAAATCAAATGAATTTCTTTAGAGAACAAACAAATTATATGGGAATCTATGAACTTATTGATTTGATTTTAGATAAAACAGGTTTTATGTATTTGGTTAAATCCATGCCTGCAGGAAGAGTAAGGGTTAAGAATATTGAAATGTTAAAAGAGATGGCTCTAACCTTTGAACAATCATCATATAAGGGATTATTTAACTTTATTAGATACGTTAATAAACAAAAGGATTATGAGATTGATGTATCGGGTTCTATTGATGTTAATGAGAATGACGATGCAGTAAGAATTATGACTATACATAAAAGTAAGGGTTTACAGTTCCCTATTGTATTTTTATTTGCTACGGGTAAGGAATATAATACTCGTGATGAAAATAATAATGTTGTTTTAGATAGACAGCTTGGTATAGGTTTAACATTTAATGATAAGGAATTAAGGATTAAGGCTGATACTTTAAATAAAAAACGTATTAAGAAAAAATTAAACTCAGACATGAAGGGTGAAGAGTTAAGATTATTATATGTTGCTCTTACAAGAGCTGAGGAAAAACTAATTATAACGGGTAGTGTGCAAAAAGAAGAAAAGATAGATAATATATTTTCTAATGGAAGTGACAATACATTTGAAAACATGCCTACATCGTTAATTGAAGGAGCGAAGTCATATCTTGATATTATTGGACTTGCATTAAGTAGACATAGATGTCTTTTAGGTAAGATAGAGGGATATGAATTTAAAACAACGAATGATTTATATATGCAAAGTAGAGATGTGGATGTTTCTTTTGATTGTGTGATTTATGAAACAGATGAAGATGGTACCATAAATGCACATACTACTGATGGTTTACTAGAAAGACTTGATGCTCCTGAAAGTTCTGATAAGGATTTACAAGAGGATGTCGTTACGTTTGATAATTTAGATTCAGTAGATGTTTCTGGATTTGAAGAAAAAGTCAAGAAGATAAAAGATAATTTCTCATATGTTTATCCATATGATTATCAGACTAAGAGACGTACTAAGGTTAGTATTTCTGAAATTAAAAGAGCGTATTATGAAGAACTTAAAAAAGAAAGTGAAGATGAAGTTGTCTATACTGAAAAGTTGTACCCTATAAAACCAAAGTTTATTTCAAATGAAGAAGAAAAAAGTGGTGCAAGAATTGGTACAATGTATCATAGAATATTTGAATTGTTTGATTATGACATTGAATTTGATGAGGAATTAATTAAGAGTGGTGATTATAGTCAGATTAAGAACATGATTGATGCATTTGCTGATAGAGGACTTATTAATGGCGATGAGTATGAGGAGATTCCTTTGACGGTATATGCTAGATTCATATTAAGTCCTTTGTATGAAAAATTAAGGGAGGCTCATATAAATAAAACTCTTAGACGTGAGCAGAAGTTTATATTTACGACTAAGGCTAGTTCTATATCAAAAGAATATAAGGATGATGATCCAATACTTATTCAGGGTATTATAGATGCCTTTTATGAAAAGGATGGTAAAGTAACTATCATTGATTATAAATCAGATAATGTTTCAGATATGAAAGAACTTAAGAAAAAATATGAGGTTCAGTTACAGATATATAAGCGTGCAGTTGCGCAAATTTTAAAGAATGATAATGTTGAAAGTTTCATATACTCAACTTATCTCGGTGATAGTATAGAAATTTAAAATATGAAAACGGATAATAGTTTTTGCATAAGAGGAGGAAGCATAATGATATATCCAAAGTTTCTTCAGGCTGGTGGGACGATAGGAGTATTTGCTCCATCGTGTGGAATAACAGATGAAGAAAAGATAAAAAGATTTAAGAATGGTCAGAAGAATTTAGAAAAGCGCGGAGTTAATACAGTATTTACTGATCATGTTTTTACAAGTGATGACAGAGGCGCAAGTTCTACTGGTAAAATTAGAGCTGATGAGTTTATGAAATTACTTAAAGATGATAAGGTTTCAGTTATAGTTTCAGCAGCAGGTGGAGATTACTTAATTGAAATGCTTGAATATGTTGACTTTGAAGAGGTTAAAAAGAAACCTAAGTGGTTTAAGGGATATTCTGATAATACATTCCTTACATACATACTTCCAACTTTATGTGATGTTGCAAGCATGTATGGAGCAAATTATAGTGATTATGGTATGTCCGGATGGGGAAAGTCTGTAAATAATGATTTTGATATATTAAAGGGTAACATTAAAGAGCAAAAAAGTTATGATTACTTTGAAAGTAAAGTTCATGATAAACCAAATTTTGAAGGATATTTTAATGATGAAAAGGTATGTTGGAAGAATGCAACAGGTGAGGATGAAATTAAAATATCAGGTAGATTAATTGGTGGTTGCATGGATGTATTAAATTTTATAATTGGAATGCCTTATGATAATACTCTTAATTTCCTTGAAAAGTATAAAAAGGATGGAAATATATGGTATTTAGAAACGTTCTCTTTAACTGCTGAAGATTTATATATTAATTTATTACGTTATAAACAGATGGGATTTTTTAAATATACTAATGGATTTGTATTTGGAAGACCATGTTTTTTTGAAAGTTTTACTGGGCTTGATTTTAAAAGAGCAATTCTTGATGCATTAGGAGACCTTGGTAAGCCTATAATTTATGATGCGGACATAGGACATAAGGGGCCTCAATTTACAATTATTAATGGTGCGATTGGAGAATTTTCATCTAAGAATGGAAAGGGTAGTTTAAAGTTGAAATTAGAACCGTAAAATGATAAAATTATAAAGTCGGGGGTTACCGTTGGTTACCGATAATAAGTTAAGTTTACAAGGAGAAATTATTATGGGATTAATTAAGGCTGCACTTGCAGCAACATCAACAGTGTTAGCAGATCAATGGAAAGAGTATTTCATATGTGAATCTATTCCAGATGATACATTGATAGTAAAAGGTGAGAAAAGAACATCTTCTAAATCATCTAATAAAAAAGGTAGTGATAATATCATTACTAATGGATCTGTTATTTCGGTAGCTGTAGGTCAGTGTATGCTTATTACTGATCAGGGTAAGGTTGTTGAAGTTTGTGCTGAACCAGGTGCATTTACATGGGATGCTTCATCAGAACCTAGTATTTTTACAGGTGGTCTTGGTGAAGGATTAAAGGAAACATTTAAAAAAATTGGAAAGAGACTTACTTTTGGTGGGGACACAGGTAATGATCAGAGAGTTTATTTTGTAAATACAAAGGAACTTACAGGTAATAAATTTGGTACTAATGGACCAATTTCATTTAGAGTTGTTGATAATAACATAGGTCTTGATATCGACATGAAATTAAGAATTAATGGTGTTTATTCATTTAGAGTAAAAGACCCTATTGTTTTATTCACAAATTTAGCTGGTAATGTTCCTGATGAATATAAATTTGAAGAAATTGAACATCAGTGTAAGACAGAGTTTTCTGATGCATTGCAGCCAGCTGTTGCAAAGCTTTCAGCAATGGGGATTAGACCTAATGAAGTTCTTGCACATTTAGATGAATTAAAGGATAGCATTAATGTAGAACTTAAGGATAGATGGCTTGAGACAAGAGGTCTTTGGGTAGAGAATGTTAGTCTTAATCCAATTCAGTTATCAGAAGAGGATGAAAAACTTCTTAGAGAAGCTCAGAGAACTGGTATGTATAAGAATCCTACTATGGCAGCAGCTAAGCTTGTTGATGCACAGGCAGAAGCTATGGTTGGAGCTGCTAATAACGAATCAGGTGCTATGACAGGATTTATGGGTATGGGCATGGCAGCTAATACAGCTGGTATGATGAACCAGGCTCAGGGATTATACGCTCAGGGTGCAGCTCAGCAGCAAGCACAGCCTGCACAGCCAGCAGCACCACAGGCAGCAGCAGGTGGAGCAACTTGGACATGTTCATGTGGAACAGCTAATAGTGGTAACTTCTGTACTAATTGTGGAAGTAAGAAACCAGAGGTAGCAGCTGTAGCATTCTGTCCAAATTGTGGAACTAAGCTTGATACAGCAACTCCTGCTAAGTTCTGTCCAAACTGCGGTCAGAGTTTATAAGGTATAAATAATTTATAAATAATTTATAGGGTAATGGAGAGGATGAATGGCTGATACATTTGAATATAAATGCCCCAATTGTAATGGTGGTCTGATATTTGATAATAAGTTGCAGAAGATGAAGTGTCCATATTGCGACTCGGAATTTGATGTTGAAGCTTTAAAAGAATATGATACTGAATTAGATGAAAAACCTAAGGAAGAAACTAATAAAGAAGAACAGACTCAGGTTGAATCTAATACGGATGATGACAATTTTAGTGATGAAACAAACAATGATGAACAGTGGGATGAGAGCGATGGTATGGTTGTATACTATTGTAAATCCTGCGGTGGTGAGATTATTGGTGATAAAACAATGGGTGCTTCAGAGTGCCCATATTGTGGAAACCCAGTAGTTATCATGGATGCATTTAAAGGTGAGTTAAAACCAAATTTAGTTATTCCTTTTAAACTTGATAAGGAAGAAGCTAAAAGAAGGCTTGTAAATCACTATAAGGGAAAGTATTTGCTCCCTAATGTATTTAAAGAAAAAAATCATATTGATGAAATTAAAGCTTTGTATGTTCCGTTTTGGTTATATAATGCTAAAGTGGATGCGAATCTTTCATTTAAGGGAACAAAAGTATTCACCTATGAATCAGGTGATTATAGAATAACAGAAACAAGTTTTTATAGAATTGATAGATCAGGTTCCTTAGCATTTGACAAGGTTCCTGTTGATGGTTCTTCTAAAATGCCTAATGATCTTATGGAATCAATAGAACCATATGATTATAAGGATGCTGTTGATTTCCAAACAGCATATTTATCAGGCTTTTTAGCTAACAAATTCGATGAAGATGCAGAGACTTGTGTTCCTATAGCGAACACAAGAATAAAGCAGAGTACAGAGGATTCGTTTAGAAATACAATTGTTGGATACACATCTCTTACTTGTGAAAATAGTAATATATCATTTGCTAGCGAAGAATCAAAATATGCAATGCTTCCAGTGTGGATATTAAATACATCATGGAATGGACAGGATTTCTTGTTCGCCATGAATGGACAGACTGGAAAGTTTG
>Ga0247609_10001619_pt1 | contig 26155 bp, 27 predicted proteins | sample 172DNAGHGlowgp2_FD_193487 | JGI IMG/M metagenome (GOLD analysis project Ga0247609, IMG submission 193487) | Sheep rumen microbial communities from Palmerston North, Manawatu-Wanganui, New Zealand - 1728 DNA GHGlow gp2 | ecosystem: Host-associated > Mammals > Digestive system > Stomach > Rumen ...
TGGCGTTCATGGTTATCTTTTAGGGTGTTATTCATTCACATTGCCTTTGATGATGTTAGTTCCTGCGATAACGCAGACTTTTGGAGTGGTATCACTTCCAGCCGTAACTAGAGCGTATACGAAAAAAGATCCACGGAAATTAAAGCACAGCATGGAATCAGTAATAAAGATGACTATGATTGTGACTATTCCGGCAGGTCTAGCTCTTTCGATTTTGGGGCCATATTTATTAAGAATTATTTACCCTCATAGAGTTGAAGCAGTGAATATAGCTTCGCATATAATTCCTATTTTAGGTATTGCTACGATTTTTATGGCGTCTGTAACACCGTTTTGCAGTATGTTGCAAGCTATAGGACGAGTGGACCTTCCTGTAAAGATAATTTCTATCGGGTTATTAATAAAAATAGTAGTAAATTATATGTTAGTTGGGATTCCGAAAATCAATATTCAAGGAGCGGGAGTAGGAACACTAGTGGGGTACTTATTCATTCTGATTGTAGCGATGTATAATTTATTTAAAGAGACGAAAATTTTCCCAGATATAAAAAATACAATGTTAAAGCCTTTGCTTGCAAGTTTGATTTGTAGTGCAGGATTATTTATCTTTATGAAATTATTCTCAAAGCTTATACCACTAATCTTCGCTATTATTTTAGCTTCAGTTATTTACCTAGTTACTTACTTTTTTGTCTTAGCTTTGTTTAATTCTATAGTTAGCGCAGATCTAGAATATTTGCCAAAAGGTAAAAAAATTGTAAAAGTACTTGAAAAATGTCATTTTATAAGGTAATATATAACTTATACGTTTTTTACGTGGCGTGCAACCTATGTTAAAAGATATTTTTAAATATGACTTGTAAAAATTTGTCGAAATAAGACTAGAAATTTTAAAATGAAAAAACAATTTCAAAAAAATTTGAAAATTAATAAAAAAATGTAAAAAAAGACTTGAAAAAGTATTTTCTTTAGTGTAAAATTATTTTTAGTTTGGAAAGGCAAAGGCTATTTGCTACTTAAACGCTGAATGAGAAGACGTATTAAACTTGATTCTCTATGTACGAAAGTGCATTGATGAATAAAAAAATTTGGAGGTTGTTAAAATGAACAAAGCAGAATTAATAGCAGCAGTTGCTAAGAAGACTGGTTTTTCAAAAAAGGATTCTGAAAAATCAGTAGCAGCATTTATTGATTCAGTTATTGGTGCTTTAAAAAAAGGAGACAAGGTTCAACTTATAGGTTTCGGAACTTTTGAAGTTCGCAAGAGAGCTGCAAGAACAGGCCGTAATCCTCAAACCAATAAGCCTATCAATATCCCAGCATGTAAAGTGCCTGCTTTTAAAGCTGGTAAAGCTTTCAAAGATGCAGTTGATAGATAATTATTTACATAAAGAACCAACTTCTAAAAAGAAGTTGGTTCTTTGTCTTTTATTTTAAAATTTGTGGGAAAAATACATTTAGAGGAGAAATAATATGCGATTAGATAAATATTTAAAAGTTACGAGAATAATAAAAAGAAGAACTGTAGCCAATGAACTTTGTGATGCTGGCAAAGTTAGTGTTTCAGGAAAAATCTGCAGAGCTTCTTATGATGTTAAAGTTGGGGATATTTTAGAATTGACTTTAGGAGACAATATAATGAAAATAGAAGTTTTAAAAGTTAATGAATACTGTAAAAAAGAAGATGCTAAAGATATGTATAAAGTTTTAAATTAGTAAAAGATAAATTAAATAGAATATTTCCTTCTAAGATAGCATAGAGTTTTTATGTAGCTTTTAGGAGGTTTTTTTATGCAAGAAAATGAGAAATTTAAAGTGCATGATGTCATTTTAAAAAATAGAAGAAATCTATCTATTACAGGCGTTTTGGATGTAGATAATTTCGACGAAGAAACTGTAACAACTTATACAGATCAGGGTGAATTAACTGTAAAAGGCGAAAATCTACATATAAACAAAATAAATTTAGATACTGGCGATATATCTTTAGACGGGACTATAACTGCACTTATTTATTCTGATAATGTAAAATTAAGTAAACAAAGTTTTATATCTAGATTATTTAAATGAGAAATATAAAAATTAGAGGGTATATTCATGGAAATACACTTAATTTCACCAATATATGCATTTTTATTATCGATACTTCTTGGAGTAATCTTAAGCATATTTTTTGATTTTTTTAAAATTTTAAACATTGCATTTGAGTTTAATAAGATAATCCTCTTTATACAAGATGTTTTATATTTTTTTAGTTCGGGGATTATGACATTTATCTTCTTGCTTGCTTTCAATAACGGCAAAATCAGCTTTTTTATAATTTTAGGTGAAATAATCGGTTGGACATTATGGCATATCGGATTTGGAAATAGGGCTACTTATTTTATATCTAAAAAAATATATTTATTAAAAAAAGTTTTACATCACATCAAAGTTAAAGTTTTAAATTTAAAAGAAAAATTTAAAACTCTTTTAGTTAAGCCAAAAAGTTGGATTTTGAAAAGAGATAAAAACAAAACAAAGCAGAAAGAAAATTAGATTCTTTCTGCTTGCTCTAAGGAAAGATTAAAAAACGTTCCCGAAAGATGGGGTTTCTATATCTTTTATATTGTCAAGTAAAATTAAGGATTTTTTGCACTCTATGAAAAAATCTTCTCGTTCGTCATTTTCTAAAGCAATTTTTATAGTTTCTAAACTAGTTTGAATTTCATCTAAAGGGTCATGGTTTATAAATGAAGATAAGAAAGCTTTGTGATTTGTCCAGTCTTCTATAACATAGTTTGCTTTATTTATAGCTTCACTAGTGTGTTCATTGGAATAAGATCTTTGTATATCGTAGATATTACTTTTAAATTCACCAATAGTGAAATTTAAGAAAGAAAGTTCCCAAATGCAAATTCCCAAAGCTATAAACAACAAAACGATGGATATGATTTGCCGTTTCAAGATTACACCTCTTTTTTTATAATATTGAAGTTTTTATCCTTATTTGCAGTCATGATAAAAACGTCCTTTAAATCGACATTGTTGCTTTTTAAAGTTTCTAAGAGCCAGTTTTTATCTAATGCACATAATTCTAATGAATGCTCAGAAATTTCACCGTCTTTTACAACTACGGTTTCTATGCCGCTATCTTGTACATTTAGTTTTAGCATTGAAGCATCGACACTTTGCTTGTCCGGCTTTTTAACAATACTTAGCTTGCCGTTAGTTTCAACTATAGCGTAAGCGATATCAGATAGGCTGGAAACTTCTAGCTGTCTTAATTCTTCCATGAGATCGTCAATGCTAATTCTAAGGTCTTTCATTTTTTTCTGATCAAGTTTTCCATCATTTATAAGTGTAATTGGATTTCCGCAGATGAACTTTCTAAATTTTGAGCTTTTCAGCATAAATGTAGATATTAATATTTCGCAAGCGATCAAAACGATTATAGGGATAATACCGGTTACGATAGGAATACTGGGGTTTTGCATAGGTATAGAAGCTATATCAGATATCAATAAAGTTACAACTAATTCTGAAGCTTGCAATTCACTTATTTGTCTTTTTCCCATGATTCTAATCGCGAGAATTATTACAATATACAGAAGGATAGTTCTTATAAAAGAGATTATCATAAATATCACCTGTTATATTTTTACCTAAAACTTTACATTTATACGCTAATAATAAAGAATCACGCGTTTTACGCGTGATTCTTTATTAAATTATCGAATTATCTAAATATTCTTGCAATTCTTCTTCATCTTTTTTCTTTTTTTCAAAATAAACAATAGCTGTAGCAACTGCTGCAGCAATAGTCGCTGCAATTGTAACTATAGCAACCAATATGCTAAATCTATTACACTTTTTCATAAAGCACACCCCACATACTGTTTAATCTCTTTTGTAATATTATAATATATTTTCAAAGATTGTCAAGTTCTTCAAATTATTTTCTTTTATACTTCCAATAAATATCCTCGTCTTGTTGTATTAAAATCTTTACTGTTTAAATTCACGCTCTTTTTCCAAGACGTATCATTAAAAAAAGTATAATTTTTTACAAAATCATTCCTTTTAGTAAAGAACGTATGCTCAGGCTTTTCTGTAGATATCCAATTTTCAATTTCTATTAACCTGTTATACTTAGAGGTCCTTTCACTTCTGCATGGTGCCCCAGCTTTTATTTGCCACGAATTCGTCGCAACCGCAATATCTGCAATAGATGTATCTTCAGTTTCTCCGGACCTATGAGATACTATGGTCGTGTATCCTAATGATTTTGCAGTTTCTATAGTTTCAAAAGTTTCCGATAAAGTACCAATCTGATTTGGTTTTATCAATATCGAGTTCGCTAAATTTTGCTTAGACCATTGCTTTAATCTTTCAGAATTTGTTGCAAATAAATCATCTCCAACTAATTGAACTTTATTTCCTAAAGTTAACGTTAATTTTTCCCAACCATCATAATCTTGCTCGGACATCGCATCTTCTAAAGATATAATCGGATATTTTTCACAAAGTTTACTCCAGTATTCAACCATCTCTTGACTTGTAAAAGTTTTTTGACTTTTTGTGAGAGTATAATTATTTCCAAAATACCACTGACTGCTAGCTGCATCTAATGCAATTTTAACTTCATTTGTATTGTAACCTGCTCTGTTGATTGCAGTCACTATTAGCTCTATAGCTTCTTCGTTGTTAGCTAAATTCGGCGCAAACCCTCCTTCATCTCCTACGGATGTTTCAAAGCCATTTTCCTTCAATATTTGCTCCAGAGTATGATAAATTTCACTACACCAACGTACACCTTCTGTAAAACTTGTAGCACTAACAGGAGTTATCATAAACTCTTGAATATCCAAATTGTTTGAAGCATGTACTCCACCATTTAAAATATTCATCATAGGTATTGGCATCTTTTTAGCTGAAAATCCTCCAAGATATCTAAACAAAGGAATCTTATAAAATTTTGACATAGCCTTAGAAAAAGCTAAAGATACCGCTAATGTCGCATTTGCTCCCAAATTTGATTTATTTTTCGTACCATCCAATTCCATTAATAAATTGTCTACTTTCCAAAGATCCGGATTCTTTAATCTAGTCACTGCCGGAAAAATAACTTCATTTATATTTTTTATCGCGGTTTTTACACCTTTGCCAAAATATCTACTCGAATCGTTATCACGAAACTCAATCGCCTCATATTGACCTGTGGATGCACCCGATGGGACACTTGCCTTTCCAACACTTCCATCCTCCAAAGTAAGCACTACTTTCACAGTCGGAAATCCTCTTGAATCTAAAACTTCATAAGCTTCTACCTTTTTTATAGTGTTAGTCATTATAATCTTCTCCTTATATGTTATATTCGGAACGTTTTCCTAATTCAATTATTCACAACTCTAATCAATTTTATTCAGAAGAAAGATTTGATTCTTTTTAAACTTCCTCTTTTTCAAGATTTACACCTTTATAGTACCAACATAAAATTTGAGAATAAGTTGCACCTTGTTTAGCCATTTCATTGGCACCATATTGACTCATTCCAACGCCGTGACCATATCCTCTTACTGTAAATATCATTTTGTCATCGACTCTTTCAAGGTCAAAATTCGCTGAACGTAAATTAAAAAATTCTCTGATCTTTCTACCTGCGATATTTTCATTTCCGATTTGAATATTTTTTACCATTCCGGTTTTAGTTTTTTCAACTTGACCTATCATATTATCTTGATCTGATATTATACCAGTTTTATTTAGTTTGTTTTCTATAGTCTCGATAAACTCTTTAATCGTCACTTCTTTTTTAGATAAATATCCCGACGAAAATTTATCATAAGGGCTAGGTACTGAAACTAAATAACTTTCTTCACCGCCAAAAACATCTTTTATATTTTCGGTGTTGCCACTTGATATAGAAAAATATAAAGCTTCTATATATTCACCGTCTTTTTTTAAAACCTCTCCTAAAACGCTCTCAATTATGTTTGAAAATTTTTCACGATATTTTTCGTAATTTTCTCCCCATTTTTCTTTTAAAGTTTCTTCCTTCATGTAATAGATTTTATTTTCAGAATTGACTTTAAAATCGCAACCTTTGAGTTCTCCACTTGGATTAATTTTTTGTTTTTTTTGTAAATTTTTAAAATATGTGAAAGCTGCTACAGTTTGTGCTTTAAGTGCTTCAGTTTCGAAATCCGGATCCATCTCGCAAGCTACGCTTCTAAGTAAAAAATCTCTAATATTAATATCTAAAATTTCTCCAGTTGATTCGTCTAAAACTTTAAATCCAGATACTTTTTCATCTTTTAAAATATCTTTTCTATCTGATAGTTTCTCACTAAAAGCAGCTTTTATTTGTTCTATCGAACCTTTTACGTTTATAAATTTAGACAAAAATGGTATTGTAAGCATTAAAATAAAAAATACTGAAATTAAAATTATTTTCGATTTCATTTTGATTTTCCTCTCTTTTTTTAAATTTTATTCTACTTTATCTTTGTAAACTTGATCTGTCTATTTACAAAATTAAAAAAAAGCTGTAAAATATATTTGTAATTATTCAAATTTTTATTAGGAGTTGTTAGATTATGAAAGCTAAAGTTTTAAACTTTCCTTTATTAATTTCTGTTTGTTTACTTACAATCTTAAACATTTTTAAATTAATCTCTGGTAATGGTACTATTTTTGGTTTATCTGAGTACGCAACAAATGCTATTATATTCTTTATAGCATTTGCAGCTATAATAGCTGTAGTTATATTGAGTCGAATTATTAAACTAAGCTCACAACAATTAAATTTACAAAAAAATACATCATCAATAATTTTTTCAGTAACATCCCTCCTTCTAGCTGTAGCAATCATCATAAACAGCATTTATAGACTAAATGATTATCTCTTTGTCTATAGAAACTTTATTCAGCTCGTACTATTTTTATTCGGGATTTTATCTTGCGTTACTTTTGTCTTGATAGCTTATTCTGCTTTTAAAAACACTAATATCTTTAAAAACAAAGAATATTTAACTTTATTCCCTGTATTTTGGTGCATAATAAGATTATATGAAAGATATACTGTATATAGCGCTACCTCCAATTATCCTTGGGAAATGACTGATGAGATTCTCGTTATTTTAGGATTATTATTTCTTTTATATCAAGCTAAAATCTTTGCAAACGTAGAAAGTAAAAATAAATTTAAAAATATTATCACTTTTGGATACTCTTACGTTATCTTTTATTTCACTTTCTTTAGTTTATTTACGAAAACTTCGTCAACAATCTATTCTTCAACTAACTTAATTGATTCTTGTATGTTCTTATTTATCATTTTCTTCGTTATAATTTCTAAAGTTAGTTTACCTAGAGAAAATGCTCCTGTTCGTGATGTTTTAGCTGATGATTTCGATGAAAAAATCGGAACAAGTGTAAGTCCTGCAGATACTCAAAATCAAGAATAACTTATAAACTTAAACTTTAAGTTAAAATTTTAATTTTCATCTAAGTACATAACAAAAAGAAAAATTGTTAATTGTTTTTCAATTAATCTAATTTTTCTTTCTTGTTTTTTGTAAAATTTAATTCATTATATTTATTTTTGGAGGTATTTTTATGTCTATAAAAATTGGCATTAATGGATTTGGCAGAATTGGAAGATTGGTTTTTAGAGCAGCAATTAAAAGACCTGATGTATTTGAAGTAAAACTTATAAATGATCCTTTTATTTCTCTTGATTATATGGCTTACATGGTAAAATACGATACTGTACATGGAAGATTTGACGGCGAAATTTCAGTACAAGATGATAGCCTTTTAGTAAACGGTAAAAAAATTAACGTTTGTGCTCTTAAAGATCCCAGTGAAATCCCTTGGAATAAATCTGGTGCTGAATATATTGTTGAGTCAACTGGAGCTTTCTGCACAACTGAAAAAGCTTCTGCTCATTTTAAAGGTGGAGCTAAAAAAGTTGTAATTTCAGCTCCTGCTAAAGATAAAGAAACTCCTACTTTCGTCTGTGGAGTTAACCTTGAAAATTATAATAAAGATATGAAAGTCGTTTCAAATGCTTCTTGCACTACAAACTGTCTAGCTCCTTTAGCTAAAGTCATAAACGACAACTTCACTATTGTAGAAGGACTCATGACAACAGTGCATGCAATTACCGCAACTCAAAGAACGGTCGATGCACCATCAGCTAAAGACTGGCGTGGTGGAAGAGCTGCTGCAAATAACATTATACCATCTTCAACTGGCGCTGCAAAGGCTTGCGCTTTAGTTATTCCGGCACTTAAAGGTAAATTAACCGGTATGTCGTTTAGAGTTCCAACTCCTGATGTTTCAGTTGTAGACTTAACTTGTAGGCTCGAAAAATCTACCACTTATGATGAAATCTGTAATGCCGTAAAAAGAGCCTCTGAAAACGAACTCAAAGGCATTTTAGGATACACTGAAGATTTAGTTGTTTCGTCTGACTTTTATACTGATCCTAGAACTTCTATTTTCGACGCTAAAGCTGGTATTATGCTAAATGATCATTTTGTAAAATTAGTAGCTTGGTACGATAACGAATGGGGCTACAGTAACAAAATGCTCGATTTGATAGAACATATGCATAAAGTTGATAATGTTTAAATTTTGTGCTGCAATCTTAGATTTAGCTAAAATATAAAATAGAGCACTCCACATTTATGGAGTGCTACTTTTGTATCTAGAAAAAATTTATCAACTTGCATTTTTTATTTGGAGTCTTAATTTATCTGAAATCATAGCAATAAACTCACTATTAGTAGGTTTTCCCCTTCCTGTGTGTATCGTATAACCAAAATATGAATTTAATATTTCAACATCTCCTCTGTCCCATGCAACTTCTATCGCATGGCGTATTGCTCTTTCAACTCTAGACGAAGTCGTAGAATATTTTTTTGCAACCTCCGGATATAATTGCTTTGTTACTGCATTTATAACCTCCGGTGTATTTATAGACATTATGATTGATTCTCTTAAGTATTGGTATCCTTTTATATGTGCCGGAACCCCTATTTGGTGTAATATTTCTGTCACTGTTACTTCAACATTTGTGCTATTAAAGGGTTTTACTACTATGTTTTCTAATTTTCGTCCTGATAAAATGTTAAAAATTCTCTCAGCTAAACTTCTAGAATTAAATGGCTTCAATGCAAAATATGCAGCTCCTGCATTTAATACTTCTTTTTCCAAAACTGCATTATCGAAATTTGATAAAACTACAAAATGACAAGCTCTATTTTCCTCCTGTAAATGTTTCATCACTCCAATCGCATCTACTCCCGGCATAAATAAATCCATTAATACTACATCTGGATCGTATTCTTTTACCATGTCGATTACACAATCGCCATCTTTGTGAGAAAACTTTACATTAAACCCAAATCTCTCAAAATCTTCCGTCCTCTCTCTAGTAAATTGTTCTCTGTCTTCTGCTATAAGCAGTTTAAAGCGTTTTTCCATGCTTTTACCTCCTAAGTTTTATTTTATTATCTATATATTACCATATTTTGGATTAATTGGCAATACATTCCAATAAATTTTTTCAAAAAATTTTTAAAATCTTCTCAAATCGTTGGAATACCAGCATTTAAGAAGATTTTTCTAAGGAGGTATTTGAAAAATTCAAATCATTTAGATGTTCTAGCATATTCTCAGCGAAAATGGCATACCCTTTTTGCGGATCATTTACAAATACGTGAGTAATTGCACCAACTAGCATATCGTTTTGAATTATCGGGCTTCCGCTCATACCTTGTATAATCCCGCCCGTTTGAGATAAAAGTCTATCGTCGGTAATTTTTATTATCATATTTTTACTTTTCATTTTTTCGTTATAGTTTATATTTTGTATCTCGATATCATACATCTGTGGTGATGTTCCGGAAGTGGTGGTTAAAATATATGCTTTACCTAATTTTACCTGTTGTTTCATTGCAACAACTGCCAATTTATGCCCTATAAATTTTTCATTTAATAAACCATATATTCCGCATTCTGTGTTTTTATAAAGAGTCCCTATAGAATTTGGTTCTATAAAATAGCCTTTAAGTTCTCCCGGCATACCTTTTGTACCTTTTACTATCCCGCTGATGTTTGCTTTTACAACATCCCCATGCGACAAAGATAAAATCTCACCCGTATCCACATCACAAATTCCATGTCCTAAACCTGCAAAAGCTAAAGACTTTTCATCATAAAAAGTTAGAGTTCCGATTCCGGCTGAACTGTCTCTTACCCAAAGACCTATACGGTAAGTATTATCGGACTTACTTTTTAAAGGCTGAATTTTTGCTTTAAAATTTTCCCCATTTCTTACAACATCGCAATCTAAAACTTTTCCAGAACTTTCTTCAACCACTTTTAATAATTCTTCATTATCTTTTATTTGTCTATTATTTATGCTTAAAATAATGTCTCCTTTTTTAAGTCCTGCAGCTTTTGCAGGGCTTGTAATTCCATTTTCTGTTTTTATATCAGAAATACCTACTATTAAAACTCCCTCTGTGAATATTTTTACTCCAAAAGGTACTCCACAAGGATATACCTTTTGCTCCTTAGTATATTCTACATTTACTGTTTTTATCGGAATTAAGTTGAGAAGTTTTATATTCATAAAATATTTATTTTTATTGTTCTGATTTATATCGTACAGCGCCATAGATTTTTGATTTTCTTCAGTTTGTGCTCTTATGAATTTGTAATTTTCTAACTTCATGCCACAATTTTCCGTGATTTTGTACTCGTCCGGTAAACTATAATATATATATGCGCTATAACTGAAAATAAGACTTAATATTATAAATAAGCTTAAAGTTAATAGCTTAAAAAATTTTTTCAAAAGATCACCTCTTATCTTTTAAAGCTATAACTTTAATTTTCCCATTCACTTTTCATAATATTTTTGTTTTTTTATTTACAACTTATATCTACTAACATATTGATAAAACTCAAAATATTGTAAAAAACAAAATTCCCAAAATACAAAAAAGCGTAGAAAGTAGAAAAGTTCAGAGAAAAACAGTAATATCAATTACAAAGAGTGTAAAAAATAAGCTTATTACATAAAAAATTACAACGAGAAGTTTAAAAAAGCAACATAAATATTTTACAAATGAAGCAGTATAAGAGCTTAGAAAACTTAATGAAAATAAATAATTAAACGGTATACAACTGGATAAGTAAGCTTGATAAGAAAATTTACAAAAACAACAAAATATCAGGAAGAAATAAAATGTTGAATTGCACAGTTATATTAGGGCATAAGAAACAAAACTTATTTGATGAATTTTTAACCAAAGTGTCTAGACCGATTGTCGACTTCGATATTACGCTTGATAAATATGAATTACGAATACAAAAACGGCGCCCAGATCAAAATTTTACTTATTCGTCACCAATCCTAGCTAGCAAAACGTAGGACTTACATTAAGAAGTAAAAATTTGATTTAGAGTGGCGCTATTTTTTATATTGTATTTTCACCTATCATATTTATATATTGACATTTTATCTTTCTAATCTTTTTATTTTGTTAAATCATATTTGCATTTCAATATAAGGTCTGTTGAGTATCAAAAAATCCCCGCCAGCTAAGCTGGGGGGGATTTTTGTATGATTTAATCATTATAAATCTGAAGACCTCTTGTCATTCTGTCTTGTTGAAAAGCATCAATAATCTCGTCAGTAATAGTATCTACATGTCCATGTTGGTTCTCATAATTTTTCAAAAAGGCATCAAAATCTTGTTCTTCATTAGCATCATGAAAAGTAATTGACATTTGGCTTGATCCAAATTTTATTCCTCCAGAAACATTACCCAACTCATTCTTTTTTAATAATCTTGCCATAAAACATCCTCCTCTATAAAAAATATATGCTAATTAAAATTCAACTAGCATTGTAAATGTTAACATATATTTTGATTTTTGTCAAGCTTTTTTGAAAAATTTTGCAAAAATGAACATATAGCAAATAATCACAATGCATAAAGATAATAAAATAATCATTGATCTTGCTTAATTTTATACCAATAATAAATCTATTTAGATCTTATCGGTATCAACAGAACTTTTATTGTAACCTCATTCTAAATAAACTATAGAGTGATACCTAACTGATTGACAATACTGCAAAGTTCTGTAATTGAAATCCTTTTTGAATCCGCTGAACAATTAGGATCAATATCTATATTCGCAGCTTCTATTACAGTTTAACATATTTTTTCTTTAAGAGAAAATTTAATGCTACTATCGTTAGTATGTAAAAGAGTAATTATAATCAAATGTTCCACGTGGAACATTTGTTTTTTATTTCGAAAGAAATAGGGTTCTAGCATTGTTTTTAGTGGTCTCTAAGAGATAATCAAATTTAATATTTCTGATCTCACAAATTTTTTCAGCGGTATACTTTATCAATGAAGAATCACAACGTTTTCCTCTAAATGGAGTTGGAGACATATAAGGGGCGTCCGTTTCAAGCAATAACCTATCAATCGGTATGTGTTTAGCCACATTAATGGGATTTTTAGCATTTTTGAAAGTAACGGTTCCCCCTAACCCTATATACATGCCAATGTCTAAAATTTCTTGTGCGCTTTCTAAACTTCCAGAAAAACAATGCACTACACCCTTTGGTTTGTATTTTTTTAAAATGTTTAAAGTGTCTAGTGTGGATTCTCTAGAATGGATAATTACCGGAAAGTCTAAGTCTTTCGCTAATCTTAATTGTAACTCAAAAACTTGCTTTTGAATTTCATCAGATGGTGCATCGTCATAGTGATAATCTAGCCCTATCTCGCCAATGGCAACCACTTTTTCATTCGATGAAAGCTTTTTCAATATATCAATATAGTTTTCTGGAGAATCTTTTATTTCCAACGGATGTACGCCAACTGCCGCAAAAATCTGAGGATATTTTAAAGATAGTTCTACGGATTTTTTGGAAGCCTCAACGCTGCACCCAACGTTAATCACGTTACAAATGTCGGAAGAAAAAAGTCGATTTAAAAGTTCTTCTCTGTCGGGGTCAAAAGCTTTGTCGTCATAATGGGCATGAGTGTCGAAAATTTTTGACATAAATATCACCTTAAAAAGTTAGATTTAATAAAATTATCAGCGGTACGCTATAACTTGAACAAGCAAAGATCCTGCAAAAATAAACGCAAAAACCGCAGCTAAAATTTTAATTATTAAGCTATTTCTACTTAAATATCTTTTTGACTTTTTCTGTTTCAAGAAAATCACCCCTAAATTTAATTTACTTAAATTATACATGATTTTTAAAAATCTTTCAATATAAAAAACCATAAAATATTTTTTTGATTTTGTTAAACAAGGTTAAAAAATAAAAATTAATCCAATCTTCACTTCATTTTAAAATGAAAAATTTTAAAAATAAGTATTGACTTTTTTTTCTGGATATAGTATCATGAACATATTGCTGATACATATAATGAGTGTAAAGGCAAATTGGGAGCATAGCTCAGCTGGGAGAGCATCTGCCTTACAAGCAGAGGGTCACAGGTTCGAGCCCTGTTGTTCCCACCATATGGCCCGGTAGTTCAGTTGGTTAGAACGCTAGCCTGTCACGCTAGAGGTCGACGGTTCGAGCCCGTTTCGGGTCGCCATATTTTTTGCCTTTGTAGCTCAGTCGGTAGAGCAGAGGACTGAAAATCCTCGTGTCGATGGTTCGATTCCGTCCAAAGGCACCATTTTTTGCGGATGTAGCTCATCTGGTAGAGCGCCACCTTGCCAAGGTGGAGGTAGCGGGTTCGAGCCCCGTCATCCGCTCCATTTTTTATCTACATCTAAATATGGCGCCATAGCCAAGCGGTAAGGCATGGGTCTGCAACACCCTGATCCCCAGTTCAAATCTGGGTGGCGCCTCCAAAAAAGCTCCTTTTCGGGAGCTTTTCCTTATGTCAACATTCCAGCAGTTCTACTAAGGTCTTTTCTAAAATGATTTTTTTGTCTGTAATGCTGCTTTTTAGAGCTAAATCAGCATCTATTAAAATTTTTATATCTTTTCTTATTTTCTTTATTGGCAAATTAAAGCTTGCTTTATTCGCTATATCCAATCGAAATTCTTTCCTTTTATAATCAAAGTATTTTAGGAGCTCTTTGATGTCGGCAAGGCTCTTAATACAAGCTTTAACGCGGTACATATCGATGTAAGAACTTGCAATCAAACTTAAAATTGCAATAGGTTCTTCTTTTTTGTCAATTAGAAAATCTAAAATTTTCAATGCTTTTTTTAGATTTTTTTGCGAGATTGCTTTAGTCAAATCAAAAACGTTGGCTTCTAATTTTTTAGATATTAAAAAATCAATGTCTTCACTTGAAATCTCAGCATTTTCCGAAAATGAGGATAATTTTTTCAATTCGCTTTGTAAATCTAAAAGGTTGTCTCCACAACAATCGACTAATTTTTGAGCGCTTTTTATCGATAAATCTTTGCTTAACTTTTTAGCCCACGCTACGAGTTGGTTTGAAAGTTCAGATTTAGTCATTTTCTTGAACTCCACTAAGTCGGCAAAGGGTTCTAGATACTTTGCGAAACTGCGCCATTTTGAAGCTTTTTTAACATCGAAATCTAATGTGCTGAAGCTAAAAATGACAGCGGTTTGCTCCGGTAAGTTCGAAACTATTTCCTTTAATTTTTTAAGTTCATCGCTGTGAAGATCTTCTATATCAAGGTCTTGTGCCACAATGCACTTAGACTGGCTCAAAAATGGCAAAGTTTCTACAGACTCTTCGAAAGATTCCAAATTGAAATTTTCGCCAATAAAGTTTTTTAGATTGAAATCATTGACGTTATGGCTTAAAACACCCTCTATAAGCTCCTGTGTGTAATGCTTTACAAGGTACTTTTCTTGCCCAAAAAGAAAATAAAAATTCTTGAATGAATTCTCTTTGATTTGTTTTTTTAATTCTTTTTCAGAAATATACGGCATATTAAATTAATCTCCTTATAGAAACTTTATTTTGGTCTAGAAAATCGATACACAAATGTCCCATATCCGCGGTAGATATAGGAATCTTGCCACTTTGAGCGACTCTCTTAGAGTTAACGTTAACTACATTCGAACTGTTCGCCATAATGGTATAGTTCGAGTCGATAGAATCTATGTTTTCTGGGATTTTCCCCTCGATCAGGAAATTACAAGTTCTGTACTCATCGGGCAAATAATCGGCATTTACTCTGGATGGACAAACCAAAATTTTAACATCCTTTATATTGAGAAATAAAAAACCTTGCTCGTCCGCATTTATAGCCGTGATCTTTACTCCATCCCACGGCTCTAAATAAGCCTTTTCGTTATAATATTTGGCTTTGTTGTTATCTGAAATCCTACGCGATAGTTTATCATCGATATCATCTCTATCCGGCAGAAAAACAAAGTCAGGTCGATAGTCATCTATTAAATCTTGCACATAAATTGAAGTAGAGTCATCGAAATCCGTCAATAAAACAAAGTCTATTTTATTTACATTTAGTATATTAAGCGATGAAATCAACTTTTTGTATTTTATTTTGTCTCCGCCACAAGCTAGTATTGCCGCTTGGTTGTCTTTTTTTAGAATCAGTGAACATCCATCACCCGTGTCAGCTATTACAAGCTTTGTTACGTTATGGTCGAAAATTTGAAACGATAAAATCCCGGATAAAAGAATTATAATCGAAAGCATTGAAACAGTTTTTAGCAAGCGCAAACTTTTATTTTGCTGCAATAGCAAAAACGCAATAATCAAAACGATAGTGCTTGCTAGCCAAAACGATAAAAATGGATTTGCAGTAGAAACGGATGAGAATGGTAAATTTGACAGTCCCTTAACGGCAAGCAGCATAAATTTAATAATCCACTCAGAAACGAGCGAAAGCGGCATAACGATGAATCTAAATAGAGGAATTAGATTTAAAACCGCAACCACAAGCAACATTTGAAGCAAAAATGCTGCAGGAGTAGATATTAGAACATTCGAAACGATTGAAACAAGAGATACCTTCTTGAAATACAACATCGTTATTGGCAACGTAAATAAAGTGGCACTGACCGTTACAGATACGATTGATAAAATTACAAAAAGTATATTTTGTGCATTTGATTTACATTCTGTATATTTTAACTTCAGTAAATTACGGCATTTAAGATTTATTTTAGGACTTAGAATAACAATGCCTAAAGTAGCGCAAACAGACATTAAAAATCCAACGTCTCCGCTCACTGAAGGGTTAAAGATTGCAATTACCAAAGTTGCAAAGCCTAGAGAATTCAAAGAATCAGACTGCAAATAGAAAAACTTGCCCAGTTTAAATAAGATAAGCATTATTCCGGCTCTTACAACTGTGGTGGGGAAGCAAGTAATTCCCATAAATAAGAGTACGCCGACACAAGACGCTAACTCTGAAAATCTTTTAGAAAATTTCAAATGCCAAAATAAAGCGGTGAAAAGTTCTGCAATTATAGCTGTGTGTAGCCCTGAAACTACCAGCAGATGCGAGACCCCAGCGTCTCTGAAGTCTGATTTCATTTCATCCCCAAGATATTGCTGATCCCCTAGCAACATGGCATTAGCAATACTCGCGTGTTCGCTTGAAAGAAGAGACCTCAAAGATGAACACAAAGCCTTTTTCGCCTTCAAACAGTAAAAATAAAGCGGCTTATAATCTCCGGGCTCCTCTTCGTAATTTTCGAAATCATACAAATATGCAAAAACGTGAATTCCTTTAGCGGCATAGTAGCTTTTACTGGAAAGACCTGGCTCATCCAATTGCGAATACAAATGAACCTTACAGGTTACCTTGTCGTAAACATCAGCATCAAACGCTTTGCTGGTAGAAAGCCTTAATTTTGCCTCTTGTGGTGCGTTTTCTAAGCCTTCAATCTCAATTTTCTCAGTTTTTAAAGTATAATAATACCTATCATTCGTCTTATAAGGCAGTTCACAAATCGTCCCTTTTATATAAGCGTCAGAATCTCTTAGAACCTCAAGCGGTTTAATCCAAAAATTATACCTCAAACAATATATACTAAATGTAAATGTTATAGTTAAAAATACAATAGGTATAGTTTTTGCGAGCCTGATTTTTTTAAAACAAAGTGAGATCAAAAATAGCAAAGCGAAAACTATCGTAAATATGTACAACGTAGTTATCCGAAAAAACGTAGCAACAAAAAGTGAAATCAAAAGAGTAAAACCTATTAATGAAAATGGCCGTTTCATAAATCCACCTTTCCTCGCAAGTTATTGAAAAGCGCGAATCTTTAAACTTACAGCTCAACCCAGCTGAGCTCTTTTCCTCCGAGTAAGTGAAAATGTAAATGTTGAACACTTTGACCTCCATCTTTGCCACAATTGTTGATAAGCCTGTATCCGTTAAGATTTAAGTCCTTTGCAAGCTTTGACGCAACTTGAAAAATGTATCCGACAATATCACTATTTTGATCATTTATCTCATCGGCGCTTGAAATGTGAGATTTAGGAATAATAAGAATATGCACTGGAGCTATAGGGTTAAGGTCCTTAAAAGCAAGCACTCTCGCGTCTTCGTAAACTTTTTTCGATTCAATCTCTCCAGCAGCAATTTTACAAAATAAACAATCCATACATTATTCTCCTTCTTTTTCAAATTCAGCTTAACTTTAAGCGAATGACCCGCGCGTCGCGACCAAAATTTTAATTTTGGTCGCGATACAGTTTTTTAAAAAACTGTGATGTAATCAAAGGTTAATCTTTGATTACGCGCGGGTCATTTGCGAAAGCTAAGAAAAGTTCTCATTTAAAACATCAGCAACTTTGCCTAAAGCGAAATCAATTTTCTCAACATTTTTTATTCCAGCCATTGCAAAGTCCGGTTTTCCACCACCATTTCCGCCAGTAAACGCTGAGATTCGTTTGACAATTTCGCCTGCTTTAAAGCCCTTTTTCAAAGCGTCTTTACCTACGCAAGTAGCTGCAGTAGCTTTATCCGCGTTGACCGCGACCAAAACTACGACAAAATCAGACAACTTTTCTTTAAATAAATCGCAGATAATTTTAAGTTTGTCCGCCGAAGTATTTTCAAGTTTGCCTGCTATAACTTTCGTTCCGTTGACTTCAAAGGCTTTGTCTAAAAGCTTTTCTACTTGATTTTTCGCAATCGTTATACTTAATTTTTCTATTAGAGAATCTTTTTCTTTCAAGCTATTGACTAATTTAGCACAAGCAGCTGATAGATCGTTGGTACTTGGCAACTTTAAGTTTTTAGCGCAAGATCTCAAAAGGTCGATTTTTTCATTTAGTAAATTCAAAACGTTAAGTCCCGTAACTGCTTCTATTCGTCTGACGCCAGAAGCTACGGAGTTTTCAGAGATTATTTTAAATAATCCTATTTCAGAAGTATTTTTGACGTGAGTTCCACCGCAAAGCTCCAAAGAGAAATCGCCAAACCTAACAACTCGCACAACCTTTCCATACTTCTCGCCAAATAACGCCATCGCACCTAACTTTTTCGCTTCCTCCAATGGCATCTCGTCTATTTTGCCTTCTAACGCAGCTAAAATCTGTTTGTTCACTAAACTTTCAATTTCAGATATTTGTTCAGAAGATAGCGAAGAAAAATGTGTGAAATCGAATCTCGTGAGTTTATCGTTAACGAGTTGACCGGCTTGCTCAACGTGATTTCCAAGGACTTTTCTTAAAGCAGCTTGTAAAAGATGAGCAGCCGAATGGTTACGCGTAACTGCTAACCTGAAATCTTTATCGACAGCGATAGAAACAGCGTCACCCGCTGATAGAGAGCCTCTTAAAATTTTCGCATTATGAAAAATAACTCCAGCTGAATTTTTAGATGTTTCTACAATCTTAGCTTCGCAATCGTGATTTTTCAAAGTCCCCACATCGCCAATTTGCCCACCACTTTGAGCGTAGCAAGGCGTCCTGTCAACTAAAATAGACACTGTATCGTTTTCGTTTGCACTTTCTACAGCTTCACCTTTGTCGTTCAGTATGCAAATAGCATTCGCCTCGACCGATAGAGTATCATATCCGCAAAAAACTGTAGGTTCAGCTGGTATTTCCGCTTTGAGATCTGTTTTCCAAGCATCAAAATTTGAGCTTTGTCTAGCATTTCTAGCACGTTCTTTTTGTGCTTCCAGCAAGTTTTTAAAGCCATCTTCGTCTACCGACATATCCTTTTCAGCTAAAATTTCTTTAGTTAAATCCAGCGGAAATCCATATGTATCGTGCAATCTGAATGCGTCTTCTCCGGAAAGAATTTTATTTTCAGATTTAGAAATAAATTCATTCAGCAAAAGTAGCCCTTGGTCTATGGTCTTTGCAAAGTTTTCCTCCTCGACTTTGATAAGCGTTTTTATAAACTCGCGTTTTTCGGCAAGTTCCGGGTAAACTTCTGCGTTTTCGTCTATGACGGTATCGCAAATTTTGTGTAGAAATGGCGAATCGATTCCGAGTAGCTTCCCATGTCTTGCAGCGCGCCTTAAAAGCCTTCTCAAGACATATCCACGCCCTTCATTTGATGGCATAATCCCATCAGCAATCATAACCGTGGTGCTTCTTATGTGATCTGTAATAATCCTGAGATCACGGTCACTTTTTTGGTCGTCTCCATAATTCACTCCTGCAATCTTGCTCACGTGATTCATTATGTTCTGCATGGTATCTATGAGGAAAACATTGTCAACTCCTTGCATGATGCACGCCAAACGTTCTAGTCCCATACCAGTATCTATATTAGGATGAGCTAAGTTTGAGTAATTGCCGTTCCCATCATTTTCAAATTGCGTAAAAACGAGATTCCAGAATTCAACGTACCTGTCGCAGTCGCAACCAACTGTGCAAGTAGGAGATCCGCAAGAATATTTTTCTCCACGGTCAAAATAAAGCTCAGAACATGGACCACAAGGTCCTTGACCATGTTCCCAGAAATTATCCTCTTTGCCGAGTCTTACGATGTGATTTGGGTCTACGCCAACTTTTTTAGTCCAGATTTCAAATGTTTCATCGTCATTTTCGTAAATTGAGATCCAGAGCTTATCTTTTGGAAGTTTTAAAACTTCCGTACAAAATTCCCACGCCCAAGCGGTAATTTCATTTTTGAAATAATCTCCAAAAGAAAAATTCCCGAGCATTTCAAAATATGTGATATGTCTTGCTGTAACTCCGACTCTCTCTATATCGGGAGTTCGAATACATTTCTGACAGGTTGTTACTCGAGTCCTGGGAGGTGTTACTTCCCCTGTGAAATATTTTTTCATCGGAGCCATCCCTGAGTTTATCAGCAAAAGACTATTGTCGTCTTTTGGAATCAATGAAAAACTAGGCAATTTTAGATGACCTTTTGATTCGAAAAAATCTAGAAATTTTTTCCGGAGATCGTTAACTTTCATATATTGCATCTTGGCACTTCCTTTTGTATTTTATCTTGATTTTAACTTCCAGCTGTCACCGCAAGGCTGTACAATGATATTTAAAAATATCATTGTACTCAATGCGCGATTTTCGCGCATTGCACGAGCGATATTTCGCTCGTGAGCCTTGCGGTGAGGTTCGCTGGTACGAAAATATGTATAAATAAATTATATTCTCGCTTAAGTTCAATGTCAAATAAAGCAAAAAACAAGCCCCTGCAAAAATTCAGGAGCTATTTTCTAAATCTTATCAGCACTGCCGAAAATATTAGTTATCTTTTCAGATACCGTCTTGTAAATCGCGTCTTTAGCGGACGACAGATATTTTCTAGGATCAAAATTTTCAGGATTTTCAGAAAGATGTTTTCTAATGGCTGCTGTCATAGCAAGACGTATATCTGAGTCAACATTTATCTTACACACAGCCATTTCCGAGGCTTTTTTTAACATACTTTCCGGTATTCCAATAGCGTTTGGGATATTTCCACCATATGAGTTTATCGTACTTATGAATTCAGGAACAACAGATGAAGCTCCATGTAAAACTATCGGAAATCTTGGCAAACGTTTTGCAACTTGCTCTAAGATATCGAATCGCAACTGAGGTTTTTGATTAGGTTTAAATTTATAAGCACCATGGCTCGTGCCGATAGCTATAGCCAAAGAATCTATGTTGGTTTTAGATACAAAATCTTCAGCTTGAGCCGGGTCTGTAAAACAAGCATCGTCTTCGTTTACTTGAACTTTGTCTTCAATTCCTGCTAGTCTACCAAGTTCAGCTTCCACCGTTACATTTCTTTCGTGAGCATAAGATACAACCTTTCTCGTAACCTCAATATTATCTTCATAGCTCAGACTCGAACCGTCTATCATCACGGAAGAAAAACCTTTGTCTATGCATTGCTTACAAATTTCAAAACTACTTCCGTGATCAAGATGAAGTGCGATTGGTAAAGAAGTTTCGTCAATAGCAACCTTAACCATCTCAACTAAATAATCAATCCCTGCGTATTTGATGGCACTAGATGAAACTTGTAAAATAACCGGAGAACGCAAGTCTTTACAAGCGTGAGTTATAGCTTGAATAATTTCCATGTTGTTCACATTAAAAGCTCCAACAGAATAGTTACCTTCATAAGCTTTTTTGAACATATCTTTAGTATTTACTAAAGGCAAAAAATCACTCCTTCTTAAATGTTTTAAAACTACTTTCTTTATAAAATATTATACCTGAAAAAAGTATAAAGTAAAGCAAAGTTTGTCGACGAATTCATCTTTAAATTTAAAATTATAATAGAGAAAAATTGAGTATACAATACAAAAAACAAAGAATAATAGAGAAAATATAAAAATATGTTTTGATTTTTTAAAAAAAGATTGACTACATAAGAAATTTGTGCTAAAATAAAGAAGACATAAAATAAAAAATAGGGGGAATAGAAATGTCAACTTTTATGCAAAAGCCGCATGAAGTAAACCGTAAATGGTATATTTTAGATGCAAAAAATAAACCATTGGGAAGAGTTGCAGCTAAAGCAGCAGTTTTACTTCGCGGAAAACACAAACCAACTTTTACACCTCATGTGGATTGTGGAGATCATGTTATCATCATCAATTGCAAAGACGCAGTTTTGACTGGTAATAAATTAACTCAGAAATTTTATTATCATCACACAGGTTATATCGGTCATCTTAAGGAAGTTAGATATGATAAATTGATGGCGGAAAAACCTGACAGAGCTATGTTTTTAGCAGTCAAAGGAATGATTCCGGATAACACCATAGGAAGAAAATCCTTAACAAGATTAAGAGTATTTGCTGGAAATGAGCACAATCATGAAGCTCAAAAGCCAGAAACCTTAGAAATATAAGAAAGGAGATACAAAATGGCTGATAATAAAACTTACCTTTATGGAACCGGAAGAAGAAAAAGCTCAGTGGCTAGAGTTAGACTTTACAAGGGAACCGGTAAAATTACAATAAATAAACGCGACATAGATGATTATTTTGGTTTAGAGACTTTGAAATTGATTGTCCGTCAACCTTTAGAGCTCACAAATTCCACTGATAAATTTGATGTTATCTGCACTGTTGCAGGCGGAGGAGTTACAGGTCAAGCTGGAGCCGTAAGACATGGTATTTCTAGAGCTCTTTTGCAATATGACGCTGAAGATCTCCGTCCAGTACTCAAAAAAGCAGGTTTACTGACTCGTGACCCAAGAATGAAAGAACGTAAAAAGTACGGTCTCAAAGCTGCTCGTAGAGCTCCTCAATTCTCTAAACGTTAATCGCTATTTCAAAAAGCCCGATTTTTCGGGTTTTTTGTCTTTAGTTATAAAAAATTTGCAAAAATAGGAGAAACAAAATGAAAAACGAAATACTTATTAAGAAAAGTAATTTAAATGATTTAAAGCAAAACATAGAAAAATTTGTTCCGTACAATGAGCAAGAAGAAGTAGACAGAAAAATAATTTTAAAATATATTAATGATTTTGATGATGTACTGACCAGACAAAACGAATACGGTCATTTTACAAGTTCGGCATTCGTTCTTAATAAGGAACGAACGAAAATTCTGACGACACATCATAATATATATAACTCTTGGACATGGGTTGGCGGACACAGCGATGGCGATAGCGATCTTTTGCATGTGGCTATGAAAGAAGCAAGAGAAGAGACAGGAATAAAAACAGTTGCGCCGATTTTGAAATACATTTATTCGCTAGAGATAGCCTGTGTGAATGGGCACGAAAAAAGAGGCCATTATGTAGCTTCACATGTTCATTTAAACGTAACATATTTGTTGGAAGCTGATGAAAATGAAAAACTAAGTATAAAAGAAGATGAAAATAGTGGCGTAAAATGGGTTTTCATCGATGAATTTTTAAAGTATACATCAGAAGATTGGATGAGAGATAGAGTTTTTTCTAAAATAATAGCTAAGATGAAAAAGGATGGAATTATAGACCAATAGATAACATATTAATCAAATATGAAATATAAATTATGCTCAAAGCTGCTCGTAGAGCTCCTCAATTCTCAAAGAGATAACATATCGAAAATTGATTTTCTCAAAATCATTGAAAAATAATTAAATGAAATTCGCACTGTAAGGGAGGACTGTTCCACGCGATCCCCCCGCCCCCCTTCCGTCAAGGCTTTTGCTACACCGCCGAAGTCGGTTCCGCAAAACCTTTGTTCACACTGCCCGTAGGAATTGGGCAGAGGAAGTCATGACCTAGTGTCATGATTTCTATACTTTCACATGCCCGAATTGACTTTGCCCCGTCAATTAAGGAGTGGTTGAGTATAGTACATTCAACAGATAATGGCGATACCCCCAAAGTCGGTCTTCTATATCTGCGCGCATCTAGCCCTTGCTATTTCATGAATGCTGACAAACTTTCGTTCCTAGATTTCCACCCAATGCCGTTTCAGTCGCTCTCACTGGTTCCCGATATTTTTTATGGCGGTCTATCGTTAAGGGTCATTGCTAACGTTGCATATATAGCAAGAAATCACGGGGCATAAATAAAAAGCGGAATCGTTAATCGTGTTTAAACTTTTAGACCAACATAAGTTTTACGAGCAAATCTGGCTAAATAATGCCACAAAAAGCAGTTCCAGATATCTTCATACGCTCTTTTTAATGCAACCAAGTTTATTTGTAATGAGAATACGATATTAATTGATTACCTTGCTAAAAACAATCTAAAGACAAGCATTATAATGTCGCTATCTTTCACACTGCTAAAGAATTAGTTTGGCTTATTTCTCAAGAATAGTAGTTAAATAGGAAAAAATTTGGCAATAACTAATCTGTTTAAAGGCAAAAACAAAAATTTTAAAGACAGACGACATAGACACTTCAAAAAGCTAAAAAACACTTATAACATAAGAACAAAGCAAGAATATAATAAATTGACATTTATATTTTGGATTTCTGATTTTGTTTTACCTGCTTTTATTCGTCAGATCTCCTTATCTGCAATTTTTACATTTCATTATATCATTACACCATATGTTTTCTGTTGGTCACTGTCCATTTTCTATACGCATGTTTTCTTATTTGGTATTCGTTAAGACTTTACGAGTACGAAACTGGCGCTGTTTTTGTTACTATACAGGTGTAAGTTTGACCTCTTAAAAGTGGAACTTCCTTGCCGTCTTTAGTTGTATAAGTAAAGTGGCTATTATCATCCGCTCTGTGCCAATTGATTTCAATTATCTTACCGTGTGACATATAATATCCCTCTCCTGAACCTGTGAGATTTATGCTTAAAAGTTCAGTTTTCGGAATCAGCGAAGTCTCTGCACGCAAAACTAACACATTAGGCTTTGAGTTTTGAACGTTTTTGTTTCCATCCATTTGAGGCTTATCAAATTGTGACACTAGATATGTCTTCTTTTCAGCATCGTAATCAAACACTGTTGATTTATAGCCTGAAAATTTAACATTCAACTTAGTTGCGTCATTTCCTGATAAAACCGGAGAATCATCAGAAAAATTCATTTTAAACTTATAATTTTTATCCATTTGAGTGTTATACGCTTTTTTAGCTATGGCCTGCGAGAGTTTTTCGCCCGAAGTAAATGCACTGTGCTCTAATCCTAAATTTTTTCTTCTATCAGCATCACGCCACATATAGTTGCCGTTTGATATCAAATCAATAGAATCAATATAATGGCTCTTTAAAATATCATACGCTTGGAAACTACCTCCCAAATGTACATAAATTGCTCCTAAACCATGTGCCAGATTTATAAAGTAAGCTCTCGCACTTCGGATAGATCCGATATTTGGAGCGCTGTTTATGTCTTTAAAAACCTGCATTATCCTCGTAATGCCACCTTCAATGCAAATCTCAAACATCATATCGTTATCAGTAAGTCCATGAAGTGGCTGAGCCTTTTTCATGTTGTTCGTCATTATGCAAACCGATCTTAAACTCGTTTTGCTTTCATCCATTGGCAAGCCTGTTAGTGGATTCGTATTGCCGTAATCTACACTTTGACTTTCTCCGTTTGAACTATTATTGTCTGAATTTTTTTGAAAGCAACCACCTAAAAATATAAGTGAAAAACTTAAAAGTATTACTAATGCCGGCGATAAAATTTTTTTATTTAATGCGTTCATGAAAGAACCTCCAAATGAAATTAAAATTTTTATTAAGTCAATTCGTTAATAGGTACATAAGCTAAGATAAGGTTTTATTGATTTGTAGTCCATTTTTTACATCTGCTTTTTATTATATCATAATATCATAATTTAGATTATTTCGTAAAAGAAAATAAGATTTAGCAAGAGCAAATCTGTTAAAGGTAAAAACGAAAATTTTAAATACAGATAACATGGTCTCCAAAGACCTAAAAAAGCACTTAGAACGGCGATGCAGAGCAGGGATATAATGTCTAAAATCAGAATTAACACCTTCAACTGTATAAGTTTGACTTTTGTTTTTTAGTGAAAGATGAGGCCCCTTCATAACAGATTTCCAAGTAAAGGATACGCATCAGAATAGTATCGAAGAGCTTTAGGAGAGCGATCTACTAATTGTTGAATTCTTTCCCTGCTTTTATCGAATGCTATATCATAACCTACAATCTGCCTTTTATCTCTCTACAAACGAATAAAGTTCATCCATTTCTATAACTTCCACCCTTTCGTTTGGATAACTTTTGTTTGTAATCGTTTTAGCGTATTTTTTATCCAGTACAAGCATATATTTTTA
>Ga0247609_10001620_pt1 | contig 26153 bp, 14 predicted proteins | sample 172DNAGHGlowgp2_FD_193487 | JGI IMG/M metagenome (GOLD analysis project Ga0247609, IMG submission 193487) | Sheep rumen microbial communities from Palmerston North, Manawatu-Wanganui, New Zealand - 1728 DNA GHGlow gp2 | ecosystem: Host-associated > Mammals > Digestive system > Stomach > Rumen ...
GGGGCTTCATCAGGGCTGTCGGCATTGCGTCCACCCACTGGGCATTGACGCCCGTCAACTCAACACACCAACGCATTCCTCCAATCAGCATATCCATTGCCCCAGAAGCACGAAAAACGCCGATTCCGACGAGGATAGCCACCAGATAGGGAATAATCCTAACGGCAGTGGTAAAGCCGTCCTTGGCGCCCTCGATAAAGGCATCGTAGACGTTCACTTTTTTGCGGACACCAGCGAGTATAAAGCCACAGATGATGGTCATCAGCAGGATGTTGGCCACCGTAGTGCTCACCTTGTTCATAGCGTCGGGCGACAACTGCGAGAAACCCCAGATGATGCCGGCTACGACAGCACACGCACCACCCAGCGTCAGCAACATCGTGCGGTTCAGCAGGTTGATGCGCTGATAGAGCGAAGTGATGATGATGCCTGCCAACGTCGAGAAGAACGTCGCCAACAGGATGGGAATAAAGATATCCGTAGGCTGAGCGGCACCCAGCTGCGCCCTGTAAACCATGATGCTGACGGGTATCAGCGTCAGTCCGCTGGTGTTCAGCACGAGGAACATGATCATCGGATTCGACGCCGTATCTTTCTTCGTGTTCAGCTCCTGCATCTGCTCCATCGCTTTCAGGCCAAGGGGCGTAGCCGCATTGTCCAATCCTAGCATGTTGGCGGCAATGTTCATGAAGATAGAGCCCGTCACGGGATGGCCCTTGGGGATAGCAGGAAACAGACGTGTGAAAACGGGTGACAGCACGCGTGCCAACACGTTGACAACACCACCCTTCTCGCCAACCTTCATCACTCCCAACCAGAGCGACAGCACGCCCGTCAACCCCAGCGAAATCTCAAAGGCCGTCTTCGACGACGAGAACGTAGAATCCATCATAGCCGGAAACACGTCGTAGTCGCCAAAGAACGCCAGCTTCACTGCAGCAATCACAAATGCCACCAGGAAGAACGCTATCCAAATATAATTCAATACCATAGTTTCCTTTATTCGTCAGTCATAGTGACTGCAAAGGTAGTTATTTATTTCCTACCTGCCAAACAAAATGCAAAAAAAGAGCGGTTGCTCGCGCAACCGCCCCTTCCGATTTATATAATATCAAAGTATTTGATGTCAAATTACTCCTCAATTAAAGGGTAAACATCGTTGTTCTCCAGATTCTCATCAGTCAGGACTGCTCTTCCTGTTTCGAGAGTTGCCCAGTTAACTTTTTCATTGGCAACCCATGCTGCGAATTGAGGATATACGCGCCTAATGTCTACGTACTCGTCGCACCACTCAGTACCAACCTCGCAGTTGAACTTACCAGCGGGCTCACCCTGCTCAGCGGTAATCTCAATCCACTGGCCGTTCTTCTTCACATAGAGCTTAATGGCGTTAGCATCACCGTTAGTATATGTAATGCCATCATTCAGGACAAATTCCTTTGCTTCTCTCTCGGCCAGACCAGTGTTAACCATTGTGTTTGTACTAACACCGAACTTTCCGTGAACCTCAACGCCACCGACGACTTCAGTACCCTCAGCGTTCAACTCACCACCGATAGTCAGAGGCAGTGTACCACCAGCTGCCCACAGTTTGATGTAAGCCTTACCATCATGAATATCCCAGTCGAATACTACGTCGTTGAAGTCCCAGTCAGATTTCTTGCCAGTAGGATCGTTATTTACTGTCAAGTCCTCAGCCATGATACGACCCTGATAGTCGGGCGTGTAATCATCGGGAGGAGTGATTCTCTGAGCCTCGTGCAACGTTACAATCCAGTCACTGTAGTAGCCGTCGCCACCAGCCCACTTAGCCCAAGTCTGGAGTGCAGCACCATCAACGGGACGGTAACCATCATCGTAGAGTTGCTGGAACTTTGGCAGGTTAATGCAAACTTTGCCGTCAACAGTTATCTTCATCTCCTCTTCTGTAACAGGGATGGTCTCACCACCATACATATTGGTGTTCGAGTAGTAATACGGAATCTGGTTAGTACCAGCGAGAATATAATTGCTCTCGTAATATGGCTCGTTTGCACCAGAAGTGAGATAAATGCTCTTAATTTTGAAAGTACCATTGCCATTCATAAAATGAAGGGCTTTTAATTTGGTTGCATTAATCTCATATTCAACCTTGGTTTCACCACTCTTACGATTCTGGTCATAATTTGCAGAACCATCGACTTCAATAGAGAAATTGTAATCATGGGGAGTGGGCTCAGCATACTCAACCACCAACTTAGTGTAGCCAGTAGCATCAACATCTAATGAAACGTCGAAATTCTGACCGTCCCAAGTCCATACACCGTTTTCATCTGCACTCAAAGGGGTACCATTTTGCTTGGAAGCATTTGCGAGCTGGCTGGTAATATCCAAATCTTCTTTAGCATCTGCGGGCTTAGTACCAATCTTCATCACCTTTGTACCGTCCCATACATACTTAGGCTGGTTACCTGGGATATTGCTCAATACAACATATTGATCAAGAAGTATATCTTCCTCGCGAAGAAGTTCAAAATCGAAACCGAGGAATGAACGATCCCATTTGTCATTAAGAATACTTGATTCAACACTTGCTTCAAGGCCTTGCTCAACTGCCCATTGTGCAATCGTCTTCCAACTCACAAGAGCAGCTTTGTCATTACGGTGCTCTGAGCTACCTGTATTGTAGTAACCGAAGCATGAGGTGTCGTCGATGTTCACCATCAGCATAATCTGGTCTTGATGTGAATCTCCACCAACGCTTTCACCATTGTTAAGAACGGTAACGCCTGTAGCTCCTTCTGCACCGCCAGAGTTCTTCTCAACACCATAGCCGCCTGCGTTAAAGTTGTTGATATGATATTCACCTGCACCTACTGTCAACAGGTTCATATTAGCACCATTATATGTAACTGTACCACTGGCTGCCGCATTCGACTCCTTATTACCTGTTTCGGGTGCTGCGCTGCCACCGGTATATACCTGCTGAACGAAGAAATGACGGAAATGAGGATCCTCATAGCTCAGTGGCTTAACAGACTGGAAATACTTTCTTACCAACTCTTTCTGCGGTCCTGTAAGAGGATCGGGAACTACCCAGCCACCAAAGTCCTTAGAGGCATCTGCCCATTCGTTGGCATTGCAGTTTGCACCAGCATGGGCTGCATCATACTCATGAGTTGCACGATAAGTTTCGCCAGGATTTGAACGCGTGAAGGCACGTGTAGATGCACCAAAGCCCCAAGTCTGGCTACGGGATGGCTGACCAAACGTTGCAATGAACTTTGCGTCGTACTCAGCCTTAACGATTTGCTCCGGAGTCATTGTCTCGAAGTCGTGATTTGAACAGCTGGCGAATGCGATAGCTGCAAATCCAATCATCAAATACTTTTTCATACTGTTAAAAATTTAAATGGTTTTATAATTAATAATTGCTTAAATTCTCGAATTCGTTTGCAAAGATAGCCAAAAAAGATGGAAAAAACTGCAACTTCTTGTTTAAAAAATGTTAATCAAAAGAAAAACGTTTGAGAAAACACCAAGTTCGTAGTTCGAAACCGCATAAAAACAGCATGGAATTTCTATCACCTTACGGGCTGAACGTCGCTCTGCTCCCTGATCTCTGGCCGACAGCAGGGAAGTGTCAAACCGACAGCAGGGAGTAGAGTGACGGTTAGCAGGGAAGGTGGTCAATACTATCGGAGTAATCGAAAATACTTTTGGACTATTTGAAATTACGTTCGGAGTATTGCATTTTAGTGCCGGTAAACTCGGAGTTTAGTGGCACTAAAATGAGAGTTTACCGGTAGTAAACTGTCTGCCGGAAAAGAAGGAGGACATCTGCCTCACGCAGATGCCCTCCAAGATACAAATTAAAATCTTATTATGTGTACGTTATTGCCTTAACTCTATCTTGGTTATGGTAATATTATTGAGCCAAATTTGCAGGCCATTTTGCTTGATAAAATTAACATCGTCACCAGTCAGAGGCAGAGCGACATAGCCTTCCGCAGTATTAGCCAGAGCATCATCATCCCAATGTCCCCAAGACGTATTAACTTTCTTTGAATTATCATTATTATTATCTGAAGCCTCTACTAAGAACGAGGTGTTGTCACGATATATCTTAGCTTCCCAATACCATTGTCCACGGGATCCAGAAATATACAAATTGGCTGGAGTGCTGTCTGTCAATCCGCTAAAAGATTCGTAACCCACTAACGACTGGTTCGTATATTCTGTTACACTCCAGATAGACGTTCCTGTCGTCGGAGGTGTGGGAGCTTCGGGGATGGGCGTAGCGTTCGTATTATCGATATAGATGTACTTGGCTGTGAAATATTGTCCGTATACAACCAAGCCCAGGCTCTTCTTTAAAGCTTTAGCCTCATCTTCAGACAGTTCAAAGGTGACATGTTCGCTTTGTAACATATTATTTCCACTGACAGTCCGTTGCTGATAGTTGTATAAGTCCATCCAGTTATATTGCTCTTTCCTTTGAATCTTTACAGTCCAAGTAGAAGCAGTTGATTCGTTACCATAACCATAAACATGAATGACAGTACCTGCACCCAAACCGCTGAATTCTGTCTGATAATCCGACTTTAACAGTTGAACGTCACCCTGCCAGCTGGCATTAAACACTTGTGTACCAGCCCAAGTGTATGAAGCCGGAGGCGTGATAGTCGGCTCACCAGGGTTCGGTGCTGACGGATTTTCGATGGTGACATACTTCAGGACGAAGTTGATACCCTGGATGACGAGATCGCCGCTGGCCAGAGAGTCTGCCTGGGCTTGATTCAACTCAAACACAAGGTCAAGGTCGTCGTAATGTCTGTCTTCACTCCCATAGCTCTTAGTATCGATAACATGCCAAGGATAAGCTACGGCAATCTGAGCCTGCCAAGAATCATTGTCGCCTTGTTCGTAGCCGAGACCTGCCACATGAATCTTCGAGCCATCGGTAATGCCTGTCAGGCGGCTCTTGTCAATTCTCAACTGGTTGACACCCCAATCGTACATATTCTGACTGCCGCTGAACAATAAGGTTCCGGCAGGCCTTTCGACTGTGGTTTGTGAAGCGTCGTAGCTGACCTTATAGATGGTGAAGCCGTTACCAACGATAGTCAGTCCGCTACCGCCCATCTGCTTGGGAGTCAACGTGACAGACTTCACGACAGGCGTCTCACTGGAGGAGCGCGTGCCGACCCAACTGGGCACTAAGTTGAAGCGCGGAGCACTGCTGACGTCTGTTGCCGAAACACCATTGACCGTCACGCTACCAGAGCCTGTACCATAGACGTAGACTATAGCTGCAGGAGCGTTATTGAGAGAAGATGCGGAAACCGTCGCGGTATTTCCATTTTCACTTATAGTTGCTGTTACCCACTGGCTTCCCTCAACGAGTGTGAAGCTCGGCGAATTGTCGATACCTGGAATGTCGTCATCATCATCATCGTCATCATCAATGACTTCGTCCATATACTCCGGATGGCGGTCGTAGTAGCCATCAGGAATCAGCTCAGATACGCCGTAGAGATTCGTTGGGACACCTGTTTCCCAGGGATCTACAATATTGTTGACCCAGTCCTTAAAGCCGGTATAGGCTTCATCGATGGCGATACGCTCGCCAGCCCACTTGGTGCCAAGCGTAGCACGGTACTTCTGGGGAGCCTCACCGGCAACAGCCACAAGCTCTTCTACCTCATTCCCCTGCTTGACAAAAATGGGAATGTTCTTCAGACATGCACCACCCTCACGCTCATAGTAGTCGTCCAAGTCGGTCGTCAACACCATCTCCTTTGGTAGCGGTTTGGTAACACACATATCAACAAGGCTTGCAGGGCTAGAGCCTTCTATATAAGTATTGACCATCTGATCCTGATCCGCACCGAACTTGGTGTGTACCTCTCCTTGATTGGCAACGTCGATGGCAAATGTACCACCAGCAGCCAACAACTGGATATAAGTTCTATAATGCTCCGACTCAATGACCTCGCCACTTTCGGTAACTTTTTCCTTCATGTAAATCCAAGCGTCGAACACAACATCGTTGTAGTCCATATCCCTTTTCGTCACGTTACCCAAGTCCTCGCAGAACACACGACCGCATTCCTTCAGGTGGATGCGTGTAGTTGTCTTAGGAATAGGTGTGCCGTTCGTTGACCATGTAGCGCCGCAAGAGTTGGGGTTAGGAGTCACCATCAGCGTGCCATAGGCACACTCCGTGCCATTGAAGTCAAGCACAGGATATGCTCCGTCGCCTATTTCCTGGAGATGTTCATCAGTAACGTATTCGTCACCCTTCTTAATCTTAATCTCATTAATAGAATAGGTAATGCCCGAAGTGATGGAGAATGTCTTTTTATGGGCATCCACCGTCACCTTACCGTCGATGAGCAGGTAATCATTGCTGCCACTGGTGCTAAATCCCTGGAAGGTGCCGTCGGCTTGGGCAATCATTCTAACGTTGCCCTTGATGTGCATACCCGTGTTGCTCTCCATTATCACTTTGAAATTGTCCATACCTGCCGAGCCTGCCTCTGTATAGCTACCGTTCATCAGGTTGAACTCACCGTCGTACATGTGGGCATAGCCCGTGACTATCAGCTGACAGTAGTTGTAGAACGTGTTGTTCTGGGCACTGAAGGTCATAGTGCCAGTGGTGTAGTGACCTGCGTTCACCCAGTAAATCTGCTGCTGGGTAACATTTGTCTCGCCAGAAATGGTCACCTTACCGTCGTTATAGAAATTACCTGTGCTGTTCAGCGTCATGGCAGAAGCCGTCAACTCAGCCTCGTCGCCTAAGTTCATGAAATAAGAGTTGTTGGCGTCAGCAGGCGAATAAGTCAGGGGACCTGTGACGTTGAACTTACCCTCGTTGTAAACGGTAGAGAAGTTACCAATATCGTATCCCTGCGTATTGGTCGCTCTCACGGTACCGCGATTGAAGAGCTTGATACCCTGATTGGCAGCAATACTGCTGCGTTTATCAGTCAGCGTAGCACCTGCGGCCACAGAAATAATGCCGGCCTGCTCGCCATAGTCGCTCTCTAAGGTCACGCTACCATTGAGAATATAAAGGTTGAAGTGGGTAGCACCACTACGTCTGATGGTGATAGTCAGATTGCCCTCCACATTAACATAGACATTGTAAGGATAAGCAACAGTCCTGTTGGTCTCGCTGTCATAGCCGGAATTCTGATAGGTACCACCCAGTTCAACGATACCATCAGTGTAAGTTCCTTGGTTGGTAACCTTTAGGTTATAGCCTTCAACTATCTTGTTGGCATAAATGGCATAAAGGTCATACATGGTAATCTCGCCATACTCAGTCGTTACTGTTTTTCCCTTGTACAACGTCTCCAAGTCGCTAACCTCGTCGGCATTCCCAGGAATCTCTGTCGGGAAATAGGCTGCGATTTCATCTCCTGACGGGAACTTGGCATAATCGTCGCCATTAACTGAAATAGTGCGTGTAAACGCCCTCGAAAAACTGCTGGCCGAACCAAAGCCCCAATCCTGATTAGGATTGATGTTACCATAGGCTGCCTTGAAATTTTCGCTAAACGCCTCCTTCTTGGATTCAATGATAGAACCAGAGAACTCGTCGCGTGAACAGCTGGATGTTAGATAGGCTGTAGTGAGCAGAGCCAATAATCCTAAACCAAAAAACTTCTTCATTCCGCTCATAAGATTTTAATTTTATTGTTACGTAACTATAATTATCAATTGACGGTGCAAAATTACAAAGAAATTTGCTAAGTAAATGCATTTTTGTGTTAAAATCTATAAAATTGCACAAAATTAACCTCATTTTGTCTATATTATTTTGTATTTTTGACGCGAAAGCAGTAATTTTGGAACCCAAATTAGTTCACTTTTATAAGAATTGCGAAAATGAAGATGACCAACTCCGTGATAAAAGTAGCCTTGGGAGCAGTAGTGCTTCTGGGGGCAATGGCGTGTTCGACGAACTATTATGACGAGGAGCAATATCAGAAATACTTAGATTACAACTCGCCCGTTGACAGTATTGACAGTCGCCACCAGTGGCTGTTGTCCACCGAGCAGCAGTATCGGGTGAGGGCAACTGTAGGTAAGAACTTGCAGACGGTGATGATTCTATCCAACAATCCATTGACTGACAAAACGGCCTTGGTGCTGGGTAGTGCCAGCATTACCGACGGTGCTGTGGTTGACCTGCCTGTCTGCTTTGCCCTGGCGCAGGAGACACTCTATGCTGCACTGGTGGACAAGGACGGGAAGTACTATGTCACCCAGTTCCCTGCCAATCAGATGGAAGTGTCGTTTGACAACTACTCCAGTGGTATACCCACCAATCTCACGCTGACTCCTCAGGGTTATACCTATATCTTCGAAAAGGACTTTCCGTTGGCAGACGATTTCGACTATAACGATCTGGTGTTACGTGTCAGCATGGAGCGTACAGGCTCCAAGCAAGTGACCATCCACGTAACGGTGGCGGCTGTGGGATGTAATATCCAGCTTGCCGGATATCTTCGGCTGATGAACTGCAAATACGATGATGTTGAAAGTGTGACCACCGCTGATGGCAGGACATTCAACGACAATTTGCCTTCGGCTTCGCAAAATCTTGTTGACAGCTACGACCTGTTCATCCGAGGTAGGAATGACCAGCCCGTCATCTGCCTGTTTGCCGATGCACATTGGGCTATGGACAGCCATCAGGAAATCACTGATAACATGGGTTCGATAGCCGTTCGTAAATACTATAACACATCAAGAAACAGTAATGAGGAGCACGAAATAAGAACCCCTGTCAAGGAGAGTTATATCGTGAACTTCAAGGATTCGAAGTATGCCGATAACCTGACACTCGAGGAGCTCGATCCGTTTATCGTTACCGACTATAATTCAGCTCGCTACGAGACCCACATGGATGACTTGAAAGCTGCCCAGGTATTGTACCCTTATCAGGTGGATTATCGCATCAAGACCCTGCCTTGGATGTTGGTTATTCCAACAGATGATTTCCACTATCCGTTAGAGGGCGTCCAGATTGGTTTCCGCAAGAAGACTCAGACGGGAGCTTATGCTATGTTTGGCGCCTATACCGCCAACAACCACTCGTTCGGTCAGTGGGTGGAGGACTGCCAAAGCAACCTCGACTGGTACGAATATCCTACTAAAGAATATGTCTGGTAGTTGAACTACGAGCCATATTTCTTCGCATTATTTTGACAAGCGCTTCAAGTCTATCTGCTTGTAAGCCACGCGCTGCCGTCGCCAGGTGTAGACACAGTGTAGCGTGCCGTCCTTGCCCTGAATGATAGCAGGATAACTGTATTGGTCGATGGGCGAATCCTCTAAGGTCAACATATGCTGCCAATGCAGGCCATCGTCACTGAGGGCAATGGAAATTGGTGTGCGTACACCTTTCTTGGTCAGTGGCAACGTCTCGAAATTATTGTAGATAAGTACGTGGCGTCCATCCTTCAACGTCACGGCATCCGTGCCGCTCTGGTTGTTTTCGACTTCAGACAGGGTGACGGGTGTCCATGTGTTGCCGTTATCGCTACTGAAGCTCGTGGCAAGTTTCGCATTATGCGTACGCATCAGCACCTGTAGACGGCCGTCCTTCAGTTTCAATATTGAAGGCTGGATACAGTCAATGGGGTGCTGTTTCATATCATCGGTCTTCGTGGCTTCTGTGCTTTCGACAGGTATCCACTTCCAGTTCAAATCCTTGACAGCCTTACCTTTCTTCCACAGTCCGTCGCTTAGGTCAAGAATCTCCATGTGGAATCGCCAGCCGTTATCCTCGGTGGAGGAACCACAAAGTAGGCGGTTGTTCACCAGTTCGGGCTTGTTCTTGATAGGGCCGAGGTAAGCACGACCTTCTGCATCATAACCAAGGGGCTCCTTATCGCTCCACGTTTTGCCTCCGTCTTTCGACTTTGCCAACCAACCTGTCCAATCGCCTACGCTACTTCCTATCTTGAAGAAGAGCCACAACTCGCCATTGGGCATCTCGAAGAGCACGGGATTCCAGCACGACTTGCGCTTCAGCGTCTTGGGAACATTCGGCAGACGGGTGGTTTTGGTAATGTAGTCGTAGGTATCCTCGTCGCGTGTGCCTTTCTTTGCGGGCAAACCGCAAAGCACACGACGAATAGGACCATTCGTGGCAGGGGTGGTGTCATCTTTCATACCAGAAAGGCCAGCAAATTTGGCACGCGGATCGTTAAGATCTAGCACACCATCGGCAGCCAGTATCGGAGCACTCCACGTGTCCGAGCCCTTTTTCTTGATGTTCACCCAAATGCAGACATCAGGATCTTTCTCGTGCGTGCCACCAAAGTATCCTGTCACCAAATCGCCATTCTTCAATTCAACAATTGTCGACGCGTGCGCCTCAGGGAAGTAGGTGTGGTCATAAAGGAACTGATCCTTCAGAATAGCATTGCTACGGGTGGGAATATCACAAGCAAAGTGATACTTGCCAGAGCCTACTTCCTTCGTTGTACCATCAGGCAGACAAATAGTTGCCGTTGTGTTGCAAGGCACTTCGACGTCCCATTCTACGTGTTGCAGGTTCTTCTTCCAGTTGCTAACAATCTTGCCATAGGGTGAATCGTAGCTAACGTTGATCCATTCGCAGTTTTGTATTTCGAAGGCAGGCTTCAGCACGATGTGCTTGTAGTCTGTCGTGTTTGTTGCTGTGTCACAGCAACAAACAGGACGAATACCGCCCAAATACTGATAGCACCACGTGAGCAGGTCGCCTAACAGCATCACGTGATTGCCTGAGTTCATCTTAGGATTGGCCTTGTCGCCATTCCATAATTCCCAAATGGTTGTTGCCCCCTGCTCCGTCATATAGCCCCACGAAGGGTAGCTCTTCTGGGTTGCCAGCAAATATGCCACGTCGCTGAAGCCATTATCACTCAAACCTCTGAGGAGCCACGAGATGCCAATGACGCCACACGACACGTGGCCTTTATTTTGGACACAGATGTTTTCTACAATTTGCTTTACGACATCTTCCTTGCAGTCGTCGGGCACGATGCCCAGCGCCAAAGGCAAGAGATTGGCTGTAACAGTGTTGTTGCCATAGAATATGGAGTCTGGATAGAGCACATGTCCAGGACGGAGACTGGTGCCACGCTTGATGGTCAGAAACTGCTTGTTGAACGCTTCCGTCATCTGTTCGCGGATAGGTTGCCACAGCTCTTTTTCACAGCCCCATTGCTCCATCAATTGCATAGTACGAATAATATATGCTGTGGAGATGAGCGTGACATCCGTCTGTCGTGCAGGGTCTTGTGAATGGATAAGTTCCAGCTTCTCTGGTGGCACACACCAGTCGGCATACTTTCCGCAATGGATAATACCGTCCTTGGAGTATTCCTCAATGATGTGCTGTACCCACTTCTTGATGGCAGGATAGCTCTTGTCAATGGCCTCGCGATTACCATACTGTCGCCAAAGCATATCACAACCAAAAGGCAATGCTGCCGCCCACGCCACATCGTCGCTATAATAGTTCCAGAAAGCTGGCGCTACGTCAGGAATGCACCCATCCGTGCGTTGTGCTTCACAAATGTCACGCATCCATTTGGTATAAAGGCGTTCGTTATTGAACAGGTACGACTCGCCTAACGACCCCATCGTCCTGTCGCCCAGCCAAGGCTGGCGTTCGTCACGTTGCGGACAGTCGACAGGCATTCCTTTATAGTTGTCCAAAACGCCCCACCAGGCATTCTTCATCACTTTATTCAAGATGGTATCAGAGCATTCGAAGTGTCCTGTCGTCTGCATATCGTCAGCCACCACCTCAGCAACGAAATCGTCCTTCGTGGCATTTTTCAGGCCAATGACCTCAGCAAACTTAAAGCCGTGATAGACGAATGTTGGAGCCCACCAACGGCCATCCTTGCCCTCTTCACCATTGCAGACATAGATATCTGTAGATCGGGCATTACGGAAGTTGTCGCGATATAAAGTTCCATCGGCATTCAGTTTCTCAGCGTAGACGATACGGATAGTGTCGCCCTTTTGTCCTCGAATGCGAACTTTCAGCCAACCTGATATATTTTGACCGACGTTAACGATGTTTTCCTTAATGGATGCCGGCTGTATTCGTTGTAGCACCTTCATGCCTGGCGTCATTTGTGCACGAAGATAAGCCTGTGGAATATCCGTACGTTCAGCATTCAGCCATTTCGAATCGTCATAGCCTATCTCGCTCCAACCCAGCATCTCCATGCGGGCGTCATATTCCTCACCGTCGTATTCGTTGTTGGCGCGGATAGGTCCTTCAGCAGTAATCTTCCAGCCCTTGTTATCCGTCTGCAGTCGCTGGCTGCTGCCGTCCGTATATTCCACAATGACGTTGATGCGGCACTTGGGATAGCCAAAGGTATGAATCTTATAGGGCTTGTGTTGCTGCATAGGGAAATAACGGCCGTTGCCAAGAATAATGCCAAGACAAAGACATTTACCCGGTCCCTCACAGATAAGGGGATATTTCTCGATACTCTCCGTCACGTCATACGTAGTATAATAAATGGTCTTGCGATAGTCTGAGGGTACAGGCTGCAGCACACCGTCGCCCATGCGCTGACCATTGACGTAGAACTCATGCAATCCAATACCTGCGACGTACGCCGTTGCTCGTTTTATTGCTTTGTCCTTCAACTGAAACTCCTTACGCAGGTAGCGTGCAGCCATGCGTGTATGCATACCTCTTTCTTCGTTAGGTAACAATTGTTCCAAGCCAATCCAATAGCCACTCCATTTACCTTCATCAAGCAGTCCGATACTAAAATGCTCGTCGCTGCTCCAGTCGGACTCGCCGGCTGTGGTCCAAACCTTTACCTTCCACGTACAAGCCGTATTGCTCTTCAGCGTAGAACCGCCATACCACACCCACAGTTGTTGATCGCTCTCTATGCGTCCAGAGTTCCACAGCTCTCCCTGATCACCACTAACAACTATCTGATAGGCAGTCTGACGCACGTTTTTCTTATCGCTGGTTATCTGCCACGAGAAACGTGGCACGTTGGTATCGATACCCAGTGGTTCATCCAAGTTCTCAACACGCAGATTCATCACCTCTACTTTGGCAAAGGCCAACAAGGGCAACAGGACAAGCAATATAATGAGAAGTTTCTTCATCCGCATAATCCGTGAAATCCGTGGTTCATTCATTCAAGTCGCGTTCCTTTGCTTTATATCCGTCAGGCGACAATTCCGTCTGGTCTTTCTTCAAATAGTCTTTGGTGCTGTCAATGACGATAAGTACGCCATCCTCCACACGTGCTGACTGTGGATGATAGCGGAAGGTGAGCACCTTGTTGTCGAACTCGCCTAAATATTTCAGTTTCCCTGTAGCAGCCGTCATCCACCACACGTTCTTCTTCTCACCACTAATCTTCGTCAGGTCGAGCTTCATGTTGTTATTGTTGTAATTATAAACCAGCAGATAGTCGTTGCCACGCGTAGCAATCAGACGATTGTACTTCTCACCATTCTCAAGGATAATGGTCTGGTCTGGCACACGCTCAAAATAGGGGAACGACAGGATAAGACGCTTCAGGTATTGCATCTGGCTGTAACCAGGATCCTTCAGCCCTTGATACCAAGTCTTCACATCACCGGCATCACCATAACTCGTGGGATAGCCGGGCTTCAGCATCTGCATGATGGCATTATGGCCGTAGGTATGACCACAACTGCCTGCAAACACGCTCCAATAGGCATAACGGCGCACGTCGTAATCCTTCCAACGCGGCTCGTTGGTGTCATGCAGTCCCATAGGAATATCCTCGTACGAGGGTTCTGCATCCAGCACAGGCTTGATGGGGTTATACTTCCACGTGGAGTCGACATACATCCAGTTGTCCTCCTCCGTATTGTCAGGGATGGGATAGTCGGCATTGCCCATACGCTGTCCGTATCGACGGTGACCGCTTTGGAAGGTATGGAAATCCATCCATGAGGCTTTTGACCACCATTTGGCAGAAGTATAGCGCCCGCGGGGATGATACGTCATGAGATGGTTCTTGTCTATCAATTTGATGGTCGTGGCCAACGTTTCCCATACTTCGGGCTTGATATCGCCTTGGATGTCACCACCCATGAACCAGATGATATTGGGCTTGTCCTTGTATCGGTTGGCGAGGAAGGTGCCATACTTCTTCGCATTCTCCACACTCAGTTTACCGTCTTTCACCAGTCCGCCCCAGATGCATACCATTCCGATATAGATGCCGTGCTGGGCGGCCATATCAACGATATAGTCCATGTGATCCCAGTAGCCATAGACACCTTTGCGATTGATGTCCTTGAAGTTCCAGCCGTCGATATTCGACATCTGACCATAGATGTTATAGGCTGGTACACCATCAATGGTCTGTACTTGTACGACGTTATAGCCTGCTTTGGCACACGATTGCAGATACCACTCAACCTCAGCCCTGTCGAGCCGTTCAGGCAACAACCAGCCGGTATCGCCCAACCAGAAGAAAGGTTCTCCGTTTTCAAACTGCAGATAGCGTTGGTTATCCGACACACGTAACTTGCCATTGTCCCATGGCTTGTTTGTTGACTGTGACGAAAGAGTCGACAACAGCAGGCAAATCATCATCAGTAATTTTCTCATACGCTTTTTTGCTCTTTATATTAAAGACTGACAAAGACCATTTTTGTCGTCATCCTAAAGGATGGTAGAAAATGACGAACAGACAGAAAAGTTAAGAAAACTAAAAAACATATATATAAATAAGGTGTAACCAAAACTTTTCTCTACTTTTGCAGCCCGAAAGTCGATGCAAGTCAACTTTTCAATATAGAAAATAATAAAGACAAGTATATGCAAAAGAATTTGGTAATTGTTGAGTCGCCTGCAAAGGCTAAGACCATTGAAAAGTTCCTTGGAAAGGAATATAAGGTGATGTCGAGCTATGGTCACATCCGCGACCTGAAGAAGAAAGAGATGAGTATCGACACGGGGTCCCTTGAGCCAGAATACGAAATTCCTGAGGAGAAGACCAAGCTCGTCAAGGAACTGAAAACGAATGCGGAGAAAGCCGACAAGGTTTGGTTGGCATCCGATGAAGACCGCGAGGGAGAAGCCATTTCATGGCATCTGTGTGAGGTGTTAGGACTGGACGAGAAGAAGACCAGCCGAATTGTATTCCACGAAATTACCAAGCCGGCAATCCTCAATGCCATTGAGCATCCTCGTCGACTGGATATGAACCTGGTGAATGCCCAGCAGGCCCGTCGTGTATTGGATCGTCTGGTAGGTTTTAAACTCTCACCAATCCTGTGGCGAAAGGTCAAGCCTGCTTTGTCAGCAGGTCGTGTGCAGAGTGTGGCTGTACGTCTGATTGTTGAACGCGAACGTGAAATCCAGAGTTTCAACAGCGAGCCTTACTACAGCGTTAATGGAATCTTTGCCATTACCAATGCTGATGGTTCGCAGACAGAAGTCAGAGCCACATTAGCCCAGCGCCTGAAGACGCATGAGGAAGTTGAGCAGTTCTTGGAGAAGTGCAAGGATGCTTCGTTCGCTATCGATTCTGTGGTCAAGAAACCCATGAAGCGTACGCCTGCTCCCCCTTTCACCACGTCGACGCTTCAGCAGGAAGCTGCTCGCAAACTGGGATTTACCGTCAGTCAGACGATGATTGTTGCCCAACACCTGTATGAACATGGACAGATTACCTATATGCGTACGGACTCTGTCAACCTCTCTGGCTTATGCATCAATGCCAGCAAAGAAGAGATTAAGAAACTCTATGGCGAGGAATATAGCAAAGTCCGTCAATATCATACCAGTTCGAAGGGTGCCCAGGAAGCTCACGAGGCCATCCGTCCTACCTATATGGAAAATGCAACCATTGAAGGTACTTCGCAGGAAAAGAAACTCTACGAACTGATTTGGAAACGCACTATCGCCAGCCAAATGGCTGATGCTGAAATGGAGAAAACCACTGTCAACATCTCTGTCAGCGGAACCGACGAGATTTTTGTTGCTCAGGGCGAAGTGGTCAAATTCGACGGTTTCATCAAGGTCTATCGTGAATCGGTGGACGACGACGAACAGCAGGAAGAAGAAACCCACGTGCTGCCTCCTTTGAAGAAAGGAATGGAACTGACCCGTCGTGAGATTCAGGCTACAGAGCGTTTCAGCCAAAGTCCCTTGCGCTATACGGAAGCTTCGCTCGTTCATAAGCTGGAGGAACTGGGCATTGGCCGTCCTTCAACTTACGCTCCCACGATTTCTACCATCCAGCAGCGCGAATATGTTCACAAAGGCGACAAGAAGGGTGAAGAGCGCTTTTATACCATCGATACCTTAAAGGGTAAAGTGATTTCCCAGAAGAAGCGCAAGGAGATGGCGGGCTCTGACAAAGGCAAGCTGTTACCTACCGATATTGGTATCGTTGTAAACGACTTTCTGATGAAATCCTTCCCAACCATTATGGACTACAACTTCACTGCAAAGGTAGAGCAGGATTTCGATAAAATTGCCGAGGGAGACGAGAAGTGGACAGACATGATGAAGAGCTTCTATAAGAAGTTTGAACCCACTGTTGAGAAGACCATGAACGCCCGTCAGGAGCATAAGGCTGGTGAGCGCCAGCTGGGTAATGATCCCAAGAGTGGCAAACCTGTCTTCGTCAAGATTGGACGTTTCGGACCCGTCGTACAGATTGGCACTGCCGAAGATTCCGAGAAACCTCGCTTTGCCCAAATGCCCAGCGAAAAGAGCATAGAGTCCATCACGTTGGAGGAAGCTATGGAATTGTTCCAGCTACCTCGTACTTTAGGTGACTTCGAAGGCTCACCCATAGTCATTGGTACAGGACGTTTCGGGCCTTATGTTCTTCATCAAAAGAAGTACACTTCGCTGCCCAAAGACACTGACCCTATGGCCGTTACACTTGAGGAAGCGATAGCACTCATCAAGGAAAAGCGCCAGCAGGAATCGCAGAAACACCTGAAGTCATTTGATGCTGACGGTAAACTGCAAATACTGAATGGCCGCTATGGTCCTTATATCGCTTTCGACGGTAAGAACTACCGTATTCCCAAGGCCATGCATCCTACAGCCTCGAAGCTGACTTTTGACCAGTGTATGGAAATCATCGAAAAGCAGAAGAAATGAGACGCATCATCCTCATTGGTTACATGGGTTCCGGCAAGACAACCGTAGGCAAGGCGCTCTCGAAAGAGACTGGCATGATGTTCTACGATTTGGACTGGTATATTGAGAGCCGTATGCGCAAGACGGTGTCCCAAATCTTTGCCGAAAAAGGTGAAGAGGGTTTCCGCAAGATAGAATATAACATGTTGCATGAGGTGGCAGAGTTTGAGGACGTCATCATCAGTTGTGGTGGCGGAACTCCCTGCTTCTTCGACAATATGGATTACTTGAATCAACAAGGTGACGTCGTTTATCTGAAGGCTACTCCCGAGACTCTACACAAGCATTTAATGATGGCTAAGATTGAACGCCCGCTACTGAAAGGCAAGAGCACTGAGGAACTGATTGCTTATATCACTGAACATCTGGAGCAGCGTGAACCGTTCTATCAAAAAGCGCGCTACACCCTTGATGTCAACGTGCTCGACGACTACGACAAGATTAGTATCAGCGTGGCATCTCTACGCTCTCTATTATCCCTATAATACCTAACAACTCTAATTTCTTATTTTACAATGAAGAAATGGACCACCGATGACTCCAAGGAGCTCTACAACATCAACGGCTGGGGTACCAGCTACTTCGGTATCAACGATGAAGGCAATGTCTATGTGACTCCGTGTAAGGATGGTACGCAGATTGATTTGCGCGAAGTGATGGACGAACTGTCACTACGCGACGTGCAGTCACCAGTGCTGTTGCGTTTTCCTGATATCCTTGACAATCGTATTGAGAAGACGTGGAGTTGCTTCAAGAAAGCAGCCGAGGAATACGAGTACAAAGGCGAGAACTATGTGGTGTTCCCCATCAAGGTAAACCAGATGCAGCCAGTGGTTGAGGAGATTATCTCCCACGGACGTAAGTTTAACTTGGGCATTGAGGCTGGCTCGAAACCAGAACTGCACGCAGTCATTGCCGTTCAATGCCAAAGCGACTCCATCATCATCTGTAATGGTTACAAGGACCAGTCATATATCGAACTGGCTCTGTTGGCGCAAAAGATGGGCAAACGTATCTTCATCGTCGTTGAGAAACCGAACGAGTTGGAAATCATCGCCCGTGAAGCCAAGAAGTTAGGTGTTCGTCCCAACATCGGTATCCGTATCAAACTGGCTTCTTCGGGTGCAGGAAAGTGGGAAGAGAGCGGTGGCGACGCCTCGAAGTTCGGCCTGACCAGTGCGGAGCTTCTTGAGGCCCTCGACATGCTCGACAAGAAAGACATGCGCGACTGTCTGCGCTTGATCCATTTCCATATCGGTTCTCAGATAACGAAGATCCGTCGTATCCAGACGGCTCTGCGCGAGGCCTCGCAGTTCTATGTGCAACTGCATAAGATGGGCTATAACGTTGATTTTGTCGACTGCGGCGGTGGTTTGGGTGTCGACTACGACGGCACACGTTCTCCCTCAAGCGAGAGTAGTGTCAACTATTCTATTCAGGAGTACGTCAACGACTGTATCTATACTTTCGTAGATGCAGCCAACCGAAACGAAATTCCTCATCCCAATCTGATTACGGAGAGTGGCCGTTCGCTGGCTGCCCATCATTCTGTGTTGGTGATTGATGTGCTGGAAACAGCATCATTGCCTGAGATGCCTGAGGAGTTTGAGCCCGACGAGAACTCGCACCAGTTGGTAAAGGATCTCTATGAGATTTGGGACAACCTGTCGCCTCGCAATGTACTCGAGGACTGGCACGATGCCGAACAGATTCGTGAAGAAGTGCTCGACCTTTTTGCTCATGGTATCGTTGACCTCAAGACGCGTGCAGAGATAGAGGCCATGTATTGGAGCGTGTGCCACGAGATTCACGCTTTGGCCAAGAACCTGAAGCATGTGCCGGAGGAGCTGATGAATATCGATAAGTTACTGGCAGACAAGTACTTCTGTAACTTCTCGCTGTTCCAGTCGTTGCCTGACTCGTGGGCCATCGACCAGATATTCCCTATCATGCCCATCCAGCGTCTGAACGAGCGTCCTACGCGCAATGCCACCATTCAGGATATCACCTGTGACTCGGATGGTAAGATTGCCAATTTCGCCACCAACCGTCACAACTCGCATTCCCTGCCCGTTCATGCATTGAAGCGTAACGAGAAATACTATCTGGGCGTTTTCCTTGTGGGAGCCTATCAGGAAATTTTGGGCGATATGCACAACCTCTTTGGTGACACTACCGCTGTCCACATCTCCGTGAAGGACGGAGGCTATCATATCGACCAGGTATTCGATGGTGAGACGGTCGAGGAAGTTTTGGAATACGTGCAGTATAATCCCAAGAAACTGGTGCGTCAGCTGGAAATCTGGGTGGCCAAGAGTGTTAAGACTGGCAAGATTACCCTCGAAGAAGGCAAGGAGTTCCTTAGCAATTACCGATCGGGGCTCTATGGCTATACCTATCTTGAATAACTAGAATATCTAGATCATCTAGAACAACTAGAATATGAAAGAAAAACTAACAATAGTAAAAGTAGGAGGAGCTGTGGTCGAGGACGAACTGCAGCTCTCTCAGTTATTGCGCGACTTCTCGGCTATCGAGGGGCGTAAGGTTTTGGTACATGGTGGAGGGCGTAAGGCTACTAAGATGGCAGAGCGACTCGGCATCGAGACGAAGATGGTTAACGGACGCCGCATTACGGACAGCGATATGCTCGAAGTGGTGACGATGGTGTATGGTGGTCTGGTCAATAAGAACCTTGTGGCTCGTTTGCAGGCCAATGGTGTCAATGCGATTGGTCTTACGGGTGCTGATGCCGACGTTATCCGCAGCCACAAGCGTCCGCCAGTTACTCTCACCTCTCACCTCTCACCTCTCACCTCTGAAACAGTCGATTACGGCTTTGTAGGTGACGTTGACAACGTTGCAAATGAGACCCTCACGCACCTCATCGAGGCAGGTATTACCCCTGTGATGGCTCCACTCACTCACGATGGCGAGGGACATATTCTGAATACCAATGCCGATACGATTGCCTCAGAGACTGCTAAGGCGCTAGCTCAGCAATACGACGTAACGCTTATCTTCTCTTTCGAGAAAAAAGGCGTGCTTTCGAATCCTAATGACGACGACTCGGTGATTCCTGTCATTACACGTACATTATTTAATAAATATAAGGCCGACGGCACCATCAGCGGTGGTATGTTGCCCAAGATAGAAAATGCTCTCAATGCAGTCGATGCCGGCGTCTCGAAAGTGATTATCACCCTGGCAACAGCAATTGACGGTCAACACGGAACGATAATAAGAGGTTAAAAGAAGACAGAGGAAAATAAAAGAAGTTATAAGAAGGTGAAAACCATCAGTTTCCAAACCGACATCCTGCCGCTGAAGAATGTACTCTACAGAATGGCGCTCCGCATCACGATGAATCCTGCGGAGGCAGAGGATGTGGTGCAGGAAACGATGATGAAAGTCTGGAACAAACGCGATAGTTGGGAACAGATAGAATCGATAGAAGCCTTCTGTCTGACCATCTGCCGTAACCTCTCACTCGATAAGGTTCGACGCATGGACAACCAAACGCAGTCGCTGGATGCATCCATCCAACCTCACGACCAACACGTGGCTTCCAATCCAGAAGAACAGACCATTCAGAACGATAGGGTCCGGCTGGTGCGACAACTCATCAGTGCCTTGCCTGAAAAGCAGCGTAGCTGTATGCAACTGCGCGATATGGAGGGCAAGAGCTATAAGGACATTGCCACCATTCTCAGTATCACAGAGGAACAGGTGAAAGTCAATATTTTCAGGGCTCGGCAAACAATCAAGGAGCGCTTTAAGAAGATAGAAGAAGAAAAAAGATGATAAAAATGAAAAAAATCTTCTTTTCCTGTAACTTTTGATTTTGATAAACGTCATTTAATATAGAAAAGGCAAAAAAAGTATGGACTACAAGTACATCGAACAACTCATGGAGCGCTATTGGAACGCGGAGACAACCCTCGAAGAGGAAAGCATTCTGCGTACCTTCTTCCGTCAAGAGAACATCCCTGCGGAGATGGAACCCATGCGCGCACTCTTTGCTGACGAGGCAAGCCACCAGACGTTGGACGACGACTTTGATGCCCGTATGCTTCAGATGGTAAACGAAGAGGGTGCTCCCAAGAGCATTAAGGCTCGCGAGGTGACACTCACCCAGCGACTGATGCCACTCTTCAGGGCCGCAGCCGTTGTGGCCATCATCCTCACCCTTGGCAATGCCGCTCAGGCTCCTTGGGATTCCACCTGGAACACCCCTGACGACTATGTCAGCAACCTGCAGGACGCTGATACTGTAGCGGCAGTAAGCCCTGTGCAGGTGGCTAACGTGGGCGAAATGACTGGCGATAGCACCAAGGTGCTGGCTCCGGCTCTGCCTACCGACTGAGATTATATTTCTATGCTTTCTCTATATTATTAATCAAGTTTATTCAAAACGCTATCCATGAAACCAATACGGGCTGCCCTATCTGATGAGTCAGAGGCAGCCCGTATTTCTTTCTCAAAACGTTCCGCTTAATGCTCGTCAGCCCTTTTCATGTTCAGATGCAACTGGTAGATGGCTGGCAAGAGGATGAGCAACGAGAAGAATAGTGCCAACACCACATGTGTTTCCGACCCCTTAAAGATGTCAATGAGTTTGATGTCTGGATTAGGATAGAGGGCATTAATCACAAATGCAGCACTATTGTTTGACCAGTGATAAGCCACGCCAGGCAGTATCGAACCCGTACGCCAATACATCCATCCCAACAGCAAACCAATGATGAAGGCATGGGGCATCTGCACTGGATTCATGTGGATGAGGGCAAACATCACCGCCGAAATGGCTATGGCTCCCCAAACGGATAGTTTCGGCGACTTCAGCAACTCCTTCAGGATGGCACCGCGCATCACGATTTCCTCGCTCAACGGGGCTAACAGTCCGATGGTCAAGTAGCCCCAGGGCGTTCCCAAAATAGTATCAAACTCATTCTCCATCAAGTTCGGCAGTTCGGGCATCTGTTCCTGTATCCATGCCGACGGGATGAGCGCTCCCAAGGCCGCCACCACACTCCAGGCAAGCACTGTCCAGGGCCGTGTGCGCAACCATTTGGGCGATACAACAGCATAGCGTGCCCATAGGAATACTACGATGACCAGTACGGCACATACAGCCGTCATGGTTATCAGCATGGCAGCCGTCTTGTCGCTGCTATGAGTAACAAGGTTCCAGACCGTTTGTATGATGGCACCGCCAATCAGTTGGATGCCGATAAAGATGAGCAGATAGCTTAACGCCTTCTTCATAATATCACTTTTTTTGCCTGTATTTCGTCTTTTCTTAGTTGTTCGCGCAGGGCCTCCATGCTGTCAAATCGGCGCTCTTCGCGTAGTCTGCTGATAAACTCGACACGCAACGACTTGCCATAGAGGTCTTCGTCGAAATCGAAGATATTCACCTCCAACGTCTGGTGGCTTCCGTCGAACGTCGGACGGGTACCGATATTCATCATGCCTGCTTTCCACGTTGTGTCGTCGCCAATGCTTACTTTCACGGCATAGGCACCGGAGGCGGGTATCAGCTGTCGCTGGTCGTCAGCCACGATATTCGCCGTAGGGAAGCCCATCTGCGTTCCAATATGCTCACCGTGTTCGACACGCCCCGGCAACGCATACGGATGGCCCAGCAATTCGTTGGCCTTGCCGATATTGCCATCGGCTATCAGCTGGCGGATGAGGGAACTGCTGATTGCTCCCTCGGCTCGCAACTGGCGCACCTCAATGCCCAGTTCCTGTCCATAGCGCACGTAGTCGTCGAAACCTTCCTCGCGGTTATGTCCGAAGCGGTTGTCGTAACCCGTCAAAAGCACGCGAACACCCCATTGGTCTCTCAGCATCCGCTCCATAAACTCCCTCGCTGTCAGAGCCTTCAATTCTGGCGTGAATGCCAACACTTCCACGCGGTCGATACCTGTCTGGCGGATAAGGCTGACTTTCTGCTCCAACGGCGTCAGCACCTGTTCCTGACGGGGTGAGTGGTCGAACGTAATGCATAGCGACTGCAACCCCATCGCATGGGCCTCGCTCACCACTTCGTGCAATACAAACTGGTGACCGCGGTGAACACCGTCGAACATGCCTATCGTTGCTACATATCCCTTCATGCCTTCCTCATTCTGACGATTAATCTATACACTTCGCCTACCCATAGAACAGGCGATGTTCCAAAGATGATCCAACCCCAGCACGACCATTCGAGTGGAACCGTACGGAACATCTTTCCGCCAAAAGTGACGATGAGCCACTGACCTGCCAACACCATTGCCAGCACGAATAAGAATCCGCGACAGGCACACAACCTACGGAAGGCCGAATGGCACGAACCCAAACTGCGGGCATTAAACAGGTTCCACCATTGCAGCATGACAAAGATGCAGAAGAAAATGGTCAGCTCCTTGGGGTCGACGCCGGCTATGCGCTCAAAATAGTAGAGCAGGGCAAACGTCACCACAAAGAACAATCCGCCAATGATGCCAATGCCTCGTATCATCGGACGCGTAATGATAAACGCATCCTGCGAACGGGGCCGCTCCTGCATCACCTCCCTCGATGGCGGCAACGAGGCCAGCGCCATGGCGGCAAAGGTATCCATAATCAGGTTCACCCACAATATCTGTGTGATAGTCAGCGGCATCTCCGTCCCCACAAAGGCACCAAAAAGCACCAGCAGCAAGGCCGTCACGTTGACCACCAGCTGGAAGAAGATGAAACGCTGGATGTTTTTATAGAGCGAGCGTCCCCACATCACCGCATGGACAATGCTGCGGAACGAGTCGTCAATGAGCGTGATGTCGCTGGCCTCCTTGGCCACACTCGTACCACTGCCTAACGACAGTCCTACATGGGCGCGGTTCAATGCTGGGGCGTCGTTGGTACCATCACCCGTCACTGCCACCACTTCGCCACGTTGTTGCAACAGAGCCACCAGTCGTTGCTTGTCCGTCGGACGGGCGCGCGACATCACCTTCAGCCCCTTCACCATCTGCAGGGCTTCATCGTCGCTCAACGCCGCAAACTCCGCACCCGTGATGGTGACTGGGGACTGGTGCGTGTCATCGCAGGTGACATAACCCTGTCCCTTGTCACTGAAGATTCCACATTGCTGCGCTATCTCCATCGCCGTAGCCGTTGTGTCGCCCGTCACGATCTTCACGTCGATACCGGCCTGCCTGCATTGGCGGATAGCGGCAGGCACCTCCTTGCGCAACGGGTCGCTAATGGCCACAATGGCTAATAGCTGTGAATTTTCCGCTATGGCCAGCGTCCTCATGGCATGTTGTTGCCATTCGGCCAATTGCGCTTCGGCCTGCTGCCGTTCCTCGTCAGTCATCTTGCACATCGCCATCACAATCTCTGGCGCACCTTTTATATATACCGTGTCGCCAACGGTGGTCGACATGTATTTCCGTTCCGTCGAGAAGGGTTCGCGGGCCGTAATGGGGTGAGCTTCGCGCAGTTTCTGATAATCCACTCCCTGTGCCACCAACCAGCGCAGCAAGGCCTGTTCCGTAGGATTACCCACGTCGTGCGTCGCCGTCGTATTCAGCGCAATAGCATTATAGAGGTCTGAAGGCTGAAGGCTGAGGTCTGAACCTCTTCCATCATCCATCAGACATCTGACATCACTTACCGTCATCCGGTTTTCCGTCAGCGTACCCGTCTTGTCCGTACAGATACACGTCACGGCACCCATCGTCTCCGAGGCCTGCAACTTACGTACCAGGTTGTTCGACTTCAGCATCCTCCGCATGTTCAGCGCCAAAGCCAGCGTGACGGCCATTGGCAGACCTTCCGGCACAGCCATCACGATGAGCGTCACTGCCATCATAAAGTACTTCAGCACCACTTCCGTCATGCCCACGTAGTCCGTCGTGTGCCACAGCTCGTCGATCAGGATGTCGTGCACCAAGAACACCACGAATGCAGCTGTCGACAGGCCAATGCCCACCTTGCTGATGAGCTTGGCCAAGCGATCCAACTGAATGTTCAACGGGGTCTTCACGCCCGTTATCTCCGTCGATTGGCGCGCCACGTGACCAATTTCCGTCTCGTCGCCCACGGCTGTTACTACGTAGAGTCCCGAACCGCTCATCACCATCGACGAACGCAACAGCAAGTCCTTCGGATAAGCCTCCTCACCTCTGATGTCTGATGTCTGAGGGCTGATGTCTGAACATCTTCCATCTTCCATCTTACATCTGACTTCTTTATTCGTCATCGCCTCGCCTGTCAGGCTCGACTCGTCGACTTGCAAATCGATGGCCTCCAGCAATTGTCCGTCGGCAGGTATCTCGTCACCCGTTTCCACCATCACGACATCTCTCACCACGACGTCACGACGGGCAATCTCCTGCACCCGTCCGTCGCGAATCACCTTTACCGGCTGTTCCTCGCCCAACTGCGTCAGCACGTCAAACTTACGCGCTGCGTCGCGCTCGAAGTAGAAGCCCACCGTCGTCGCCAGCACCACTGCGGCAATGATGCCCACCGTTTCCATGAAGTCGTGCTTCACGAACGCCAGCATCAACGACACAATGGCCGCAACCAACAGGATGCGCACCATCGGGTCTTCGTATTTCTCCAGATAGAGTCGCCACATCGAGGTTCGTTTCGGCGGTGTCAGCACGTTCTCGCCGTGCTCCTCCCGACTTATCAGCACCTCCTCAGCACTCAATCCTTGTCGTTTTTTTTCCATATTTGGGTACAAAGGTAGTGTAAACCGAGCGAAATACAAAGAAAAAACTCGTTTTTCTTGTATTTCCGAGGTGAAACCTACCTTGACCAAGGGTCACAATTACAAAAAAAAGGTAAAAAATAGGGCGTGGAAGCAAATTTTTCACTTTTCACTCTTCACTTTTCACTTTTTTTCGTATCTTTGCACCCGCTTTCACACAAAGCACCGGACTTGTAGCTCAGTTGGTTAGAGCAACAGACTCATAATCTGGAGGTC
>Ga0247609_10001621_pt1 | contig 26149 bp, 29 predicted proteins | sample 172DNAGHGlowgp2_FD_193487 | JGI IMG/M metagenome (GOLD analysis project Ga0247609, IMG submission 193487) | Sheep rumen microbial communities from Palmerston North, Manawatu-Wanganui, New Zealand - 1728 DNA GHGlow gp2 | ecosystem: Host-associated > Mammals > Digestive system > Stomach > Rumen ...
AGAGTAAAATCTTTTTTAGATCCATTAATTGAAAAAGTCCCATTATTAAACTCTTTGACCAAAATCACAGAACAAGCAACTAACACCTTAAAAAATACAAACTCATTCAAAAAAGTGATACTTACTAGATTTCCCATGGAAAAAACTTGGTCAGTATGATTCTTAACTGGAGAAGACTTAGAAATTTTTGAAAATGCCTCATGAGAAATGCATCTAGTTTCAGTTTTCATTCCAACTACCCCAAATCCTACCAACGGTTACTTAATACTAATGAATCCTAGAGATTTTATAGAAACTGAAGTACCAGTTTCAATGGCAATATCATTTGTTATTTCAATGGGAACAGCTGGAGCTACTAAAGAAATAATGAAAAAAGTTAAAAAATCAGATTTTTAGATTTTGATTGAGTCTTTATGTTAATAATTGTAGATAAACCTATATGAATAAGTAGTTTTGATGTGATTCGTGTATTAAAAAGAGAATTATGAGAGAAAAAAATCTGACACAGCTGAACATTAGATCCTATGGCATCATGATTGATGTTAATCTGAACATGAAATGATACTAAAAGATTAAATGATTTGATATGACTCGATAAATCGTATGAAACGGTTATTGATTTTTCTAAAAAATCTGATACTCGAGATATGTGATATCGAGAATATTTTGAAGAAATAAATGTTGAATGAAAAGATTTTCCTTTGGAAGAAATTAAATCAAAATTAGATTCAATTATTCCTGAATATGAGCTTCCTCTTACACCATTCAGTGCAAAGAAAAAAGATTGAAAAAAACTGTATGATTTGGCCAGAAAATGAGAACAAATCATTGAAAATAGGCTGATGAAAACATATGGGTATGAAGTTTTAAACTATCATTTCCCTGAGTTAAAATTAAGATTAGATGTTGGTTCGTGAACATATATTAGGTCAATATGATATCGATTATGACAACAATTCTGACTAGGATGAATACTTACAATGCTTAGAAGAATTAGAGTTTGAGATTATAAATTAGATGAAATAAATTTAGATAAAAGCTGAACTTTTTTTAAAAAAGAGTGAGATAATATAAGTTTTAAATATTGAATTATTGAATAGTCAGATTTTTATTATTTTGAAAATGTAAAATGCAACAAGTATTATTTATTGGATGATGAAATGTTTATCCAACTCGTGAAGATTTTGTTGAACAATTAAAAACACGGGACAATAACCCATTTGAACCAAAAAAGAAATGGAAAAATAATTTATCAAAAGATCTATGAGAAAATTATCAAGTAGCTATGATTGATATGCCAAATAAGAATATAGCTTCATATACGGAATGGAAAATATGGTTTGAAAAAATATTTCCATTTTTAGAATGAGATGAAATCATTATTGCTCATTCATTAGGAACTATATTTACTTTAAAATATTTAGCAGAAAACTGGTTTCCAAAAAAGATTAAACAACTACATTTAGTAGCAGCTTTGATTGACGATAAAGGAATACCACCAGAGGAATCATATTTGTGAGATTTTTTGTTTGACATTCAGAAAATTCCAGAAATTCAAAATTTATGTGAAAAGATATTTTTGTATCATTCAAAGGATGATTTTTGCGTTCCATTTTCCCAGTGAGAAAGATTACATGAATTTTTGCCTAATGCAAAATTTGAAGTTTTTGAAGATAGATGACATATGAATATGCCAGAATTCCCTGAATTAATTCAGAATGTTAAAAATGTTTAGTCTGATTTTTTGGTAAGCATTTTCTTTGCAAAAATTATATTCGCTAATAGCGATTATAATTCATAAAATTATTAAAGCAATATTTGGTTCTAGATAAGATAATATTCGTTTCATGAATGTCATATAAAGTGCAAGACATCCAAAAATTATGGATCTGGAAGTAGCTATGGATTTTCATTTAGTTAATTTTATTAGTTCATGATTCCACGATGGAGAGATGATTCAATCAAATATTGAGAATATTAAATAGATACATGCCAATAAGATTCGGGATTTGAATAGAATTCACGCAATGATTAAACATACAGCTTGTCAGATAGTACTCCGAGTTCGAGAATAATTATATCCGTATTTTTCTCATCGTTTATAAGCATATTTTGATGCAAACATACTTCATATTGTAAATATTGTAGTAATTAATCATGATACCCAATCTAACATTCATTTTTCTGATAATATTGGTAATAATAAAATTCCAAAAAATGTAACGTGATGAGAGAGAGAACGATAAATTAAAAACATTCTCATATTTTTATTTCAAAATACATTTTTTATTGCATTTACTCATGTATCTACATTCAGCTTTATAGCTTGTTTAAATGTTTTTATTTTCTCTGAAATTCTTGATGTTTCTGTGAGTTGATATGTTAGAATAATTAGTATAAAAGCTGATATACAATCGAGAGCTGCTAAAATAGTATATCAAGTATCTGGTGAAATTTTTAAAATAGTAGAAGCTATTAGTGGCGTAATTATGGCAGCAAATTCTCAATAGAATGAAAACTTTCCAAAGAATCTTCAGAATTTATCTTCCTGTCATAATTTTAATAGATTTTCTTCTAAGAATGCTTGTCATGTTCCACTTCGAAAACTATAGTATAATGCTTGAAAAATTGCGGCGATACAAAATCCTGTAAGATTTGGACATAATAGGATAAATATTGCACATAAAAAATTTGAAACGACAGATGCTATTAATGATTTTTTTCTTCAAAATGTATCTGCTAAAACCGATGTTGGTAATTCTAAAATCCACATTCAAAATGTGAATATGTTTGATATTAATACTATTTCGAAAGTTGATAATCCTGTGTATTTGTAAAAAATTGATATAATGGGAACTAGGAATGTAATTCCAGAGATTAAACTAATCCATCAGTGGATTTTTATGTTTTTTTCTGCTTGTTTTTTTGTTAGCGTCATACTCATAAAATACCATAAATATTTACTGTATACCTAAAAGTAGATTGAATAAAAGATTAAAATCGTTACAGAATAATTGTTCAATTATTAAAGTTAAAAATGCTTTTTCAAATTAAATCTAAACCAGAAGATTTTGTTGTAGAGGAGATATTACCAGAATGATTTCCATCATGAAAGTGAGATTTCTTATATGTTTTTTTTGAAAAAGAAAATCTGACCACTATGGATATAATTGATTATTTGACTAAGACCTTGCATTTGCAACGTGATGAGCTAGGTATCGCGTGACTGAAAGATAAAGCCTGAATTACCAGACAATGGATTTCAATTTCAAAACGTAGTTTGGATAAAATATGATGAGAGAATCTATTTGTAAAGACTCTATGAGGAAAAGTCAGAATTTTAGAAAAATCTCGGAATGAATCTTGATTAAAAGTGGCTAGTAATGAATGAAATAAATTTAACATTCGTTTGAAAGCTAGACAAAAAATTTCAGGTGAAATAAAAAATCAGATTGAGAATAATGTTCAAAAAATTCGTGAAAGATGATTCCCAAATTGTTTTGGAATGCAGAGATTTGGGAAGTGAAAGAAAAACTTTTACGAAGCAAAAGATCGTTTGAAAGCATTAGCTGAAGAATATGAAAAGAAATGAGAATTAATTGAATCAGATTTGCCTTATCATTTGAGATTCCTTTTGCAGGCATATCCTAGTATGTATTTTAATGAATATGCACTAAATCGTTGGGAGAAGTGATTATTTTTATTGCAGTGAGATATTTTAGTGGATAAATTTTATTCTAACTGAGTCAAAACAGCAGTTTATGATAGCCAAAATGTGTATTTATTTGATTATCAGAAATTAAAAAAAGAAAAATCTGATTTGAATTTTTTTGAACCAGATATTAAATGAAATTTAGTTGAATCATATACAGATAAATGGTTTTCAACTGGACCAATGTTATGATGGAATTTATTACTCCCCTCTCAATGAACTAAAGCTCGCGTTCGTGACAATCAATTATTATCATCAGCTGAATTTGATGAGTCAATTCAGCAGGTTTGTAAAATTTATAATTTACGATGAATTAGAAGAGTTTTATTTATCAAAGTCCCTGATTTAAAATTTGAGTGGAATAATGACGATATAGTTCTAGAATTTTCTTTACCTACCTGAAGTTATGCTACGACTTTGGTGTCATTCATTTTACAATGAGTAGACCATTTAACATTGAAAGATAATTCTCTCATTATTCCAAGAATTTATGAAAAATAAAATTCAGATTTTTATTAATAATTTAATGATATGAACTTCCCCATTCCTAATTTGTATACTTATAGCGAGGTACCGAATCCAAAGTGATTAATTATTTTTGTTCATTGATTGACGAGTAGTCAAGATGAAGAAATGTTTGTTCAATGAGAAAAAGTTTTCAATGAAGATTGATTTTCAACATTGAGATTCAATCTTTACGGAGATTGACCTAAAGAAAGGAAATTGAATGAAGTTTCATTACAAGATAATATAGATGATGTAAATTCTGTATTGCGCTTTTGCAAATCTCTATGATATAAATCAATATTTCTTGTATGACATAGTTATGGATGAATCGCTAATTTATATGCAGATCATTCAAATATTACGTGATTGTTAATGTGGGATTCATCTATATGATGAGAATGATTATTGGCAGATGTTTATGAAGATGAAGAATGATGACATTATATTGATTGGTGAGACTGATATAAACATCATATAAGTGAAAAATTATATGAAGACTTCCAAATCCCATCAGAAAAATTTTTAGAAAAGATATCTGAAATTCATATTCCAGTGAAGATAAATTGAGCTGAGAAATGACTGGCTGAAGTGGCTAAAAAATATTATGAATATGCAAATAAACCAAAGGAATTAAATATTATTGTATGAGCTGATCATCGTTTTTTAGATTGATGAATGGATAAATTATTCTGAGAAAGTCTTGAGCGAATTAATAAGGTTTTAGATTAAAATTTTAAAAAAGAAAAAACGGAAGGCAAACCTCCCGTTCATGACCAACCCGAAAGGCGATCCATTATATGGATCGATAGCTTAATCTTGATATTTCAAGATGAAGATATAGATCCCTATAAAATCAATCCGGGTTGGTCGTAGTTCATCACGGTCTATTGGGTAGTATACCGAGATGAGATAGGATGAATACATCCTCGACGATAAGCAACCTAGTATAAGGGATTACTGTGTGGGTAGAACCTTACGGTAAGTAACTTATGTCATATTTATTATATTCTAAAATAAAAAATTTTGCAAATTTTTAATAACTTTATCAACGCAATTAAGTTGACATTTTTGTATAAATATTTTTAATTAATATTTCTTCAAAAAAGTTAGTATTTTTTTGCTTTTTAAGCATAGTTTGAATATAATATGGTATCTACTATAATTTTATAAAAGTAGCAAACAATGCCAGAAAATATACAAAGTTATACACAATCTGATATTAAGTTTTCTCCATCAAAACTATATTTTCAGCATCAAAATCAAATTCTTCAAAAAATTTGATTTATCTCCCCAATGAGTATAGACATTCACTTCAAATACACATTTCAAGAAGTTAGACAAAATTATTTTATAGAATGATGAGAATTTGAATGATTAACAGTAGATCACGATATTCACGAACAATGAATCATCTACAAAATCTGATTTCTCAACCCAAAATTCAAAAATATTGAAAATTGTTCATTTAGTATGAAAAAAAGTTATTTAGATAATCCATCTATACGACCTCTCGTAAGATGATTACTATGATGGTTAATTATATTTGGTTTATTAGCCCTCCTCTGAAGCAAATACCAAGTAGGTAAAGTTTTATTACGAATCAATATCATTGGAGCCTTAATACTACTTATATTTTACGGTATCAAAATAGGGAAAGTTTTATTCAAAAAAATAAAAACAAAAAGCACTGAATACTGATGACTCACCGTAAATTACAGCAATCAATCCGATGCCTTAATGCTTTCACAAGACATTATAAAAGATTTACAATATATTGGAGAAAATTTTTGGATAATACAATTTTGCTATACAGGTAACTGTATATATCTATTACAAGACATTCACGATCGTAACTGAGAAAGGTTATCTTCTACTTCGAAATTATATTCAGAACAAGAAAAAGCAAATCTTCAACAAAAAACTATAGATTATCTTCATAATACAGAATTTTTATCTCATTTCATTTCAGAATAAATGGTTGAACCACTTATAACAGAAAATCCTAACAATGAAAATAATAATTCTGATACTTGAAGTTCAAGCAAATCATCAGAATTTATGGCAAACTCTTTTGCCAAAATTCTATGAAAGAAGAAATTTAAAAAATCTTCAATACAAGACCATGATGATCAGATAGTCGAAGTTGTTAGAGAAGTATATCTTCCACCTGAACAACGTGTAGCTGAAGTATGAGATTGGATTTTAGACAAAGATACAAGTTTTTTGGTACATGCCGCCTATAAACACCGTACAGAAAATAGAGTATTAATATGTTACAGAGGGACAGACTTTAAAGATAAAAAAGACTTATATAGTGATATTCAAATAGTTCTTTGAGTTAACTGAATTGATGGACGTGTAGAAGAATCATTAAGCTTCTTCGATGATATCCAAATGAAATATCCTGATGCCAAAAAATGGGTTTGCTGACATTCTCTTTGATGAACAATATCTTACATTATAACCAAACATAGATCCCCCGAACGTTGTATCGTATTTAATCCATGAGCCAGTCCAACAGCTAATTTTATCTGAATGTTAAAAGACACATTATTCAGAAAATCTTGGACAAAATGCATAACAACATACAAAATACGATGAGACACAATATCCACCCTAAGTTTCGTTTGAAATGTAAAAAGTTTTGTAGTAAAATCTGTAAATCCTTTAACACTACATTCGATTGATACATTTCCCGAATTATTCGAGAAAATGAAAAATGAAAATAAATAAAAAAACACCCAATAGGGTATTTTTCATCATTAAGACAAACCTATAAAGGATGTAAGAGTTTTCATTATTGCAAAAGAAAAAATTACAATAATTACTCAAATAATAGCATTTTTCACAGTCTCTGTAGGCAATTTACCTCAATTAAACACACTAACCATATACTTATATCAAGCAATCATAATAAATACGGCTCAAACAAACAATCATAATTGACTCAAAAACTTTACAACAAAAACCAAATAGTTTAGAATTGTATTCCAACTCATAATTCAAGATGCTATCTGTTTTTTTGTATCTGTATCCATAGCCTGTGCCTTTTGATTATAAGTTTTCCACACTTCTCATCATTTTGATCAAATTTCAGTAATAGCTTGATTAAGTTCTGACACCTCACCAGCTTCCAATTTTGGCATAATATTAAATCAATCCACATCCATATCTTCTGCATTAATACCTGTTGGAAATAAGATAACTCCCCAAAATACTCATAACGTAAACAATCAAACCCATTTCGAAATTATTTTTTTCATCTTCTAAACATTACTAAACTAAAAATCTACTTTACACATGTCTTTAACAAATAAGGAACAGCCCTTATAACATCCATCCATCTATCTTCAACATTCTTCCATAAAGACTTCAATTTAACTGATCTATCATATAAATATTGCATATATCACTCAATATAATTTTCCTCAAATAAATTAGCTGATTTTTGTACAACTACTTGCACATATTTATTCTCATTTTCTATCTGTGATTGAACCAATTGTTCACAACGTCAATCTGCTAATCTATTTACAATTACCCCCCTATCTGAATTATCAGAATTCTGATAATTCAGTAAGGCATAAAAATATTTAGATAATGCACACACATTACTATATCTATCATATAATGTCCATTTATCATAATTTTTTAAAGCCTCAGCCACTTTCCCGTTTTGATTTGTAGATTCATCACCATTTTCTCGAACTACATATCTTAAAAAATCCTGATCATTATTAGGACCAAAAGTTCTATTTATCTCTTCTGTAATATCATATCATAAATTAGGATTACTTTTTACCCAATACTTTTGGTATTCATCAATAATACTTTGAACATCTGATCACGAAAGATCTTCAGCTTTATTCATAATAAAATCCCTCCATTCTTTTCACTTATCATCTACCTCCCTCATTTCACTATTCTCAAAAATATTTTTATCTCCAGTCAATCAGGCCAACCTTCTCATCATTACATCAAATATATGATCAAAAAGATACTGACTATCCATCACATTAGGATTAAAAAAACTTTTATCTACTTCACATTTTGATTTATCTACTCATCATATATTTTTATCACAACAATATTTCTTTAAATTAAGCATCGCTGTATTTAAATCATTCTTCGTCAAAATCAATGTTTGTTTATCCACAGGATCTAAAAAATTTGAGAATTTAGATTCTTTAGTTTCCCAAACATGATTAACATTATCAAAGCCATCACCCTGGTTATATGTCATTCTAGCAAAATACCAACAATCTGTATTTTCCGCTAAACTAAAATTCAATAAAAAGAAACCACACATAACAGAAATTATCAATATTTTGTTTATTTTATTCATCACATAGAAAATGTAATATAAATTACTTTCGTTAATTATAACATATTTTACTTTATTTTTCAACTTTTTTTACACAAAATAATTATTTTTTAATCCCTATACCTAATTAATTCCAAATTTCATTTTAAATCCTCTACCACAGCAGAGCAATTTCTCAACCAATCTCAAGTATTAAAGTAATCTAATCCATTAACATCATGATGCCTTGCTACATGGAAATGTCACATAATAAATCCATCACAATCCAAAGTTTTGCAAAAATCATTGACCTTTCTACTAATTTTACGCTCTGGCATCCTTATCTTCTTAATTTTTTCATCCAATTTCTCTGCAATAGAAACATAATTATGATTAAGCACTTTTTTATTCCAAAGATTTTCTAATCTAATAAGTAATCAAAACATAATGCTTCAAAGCTGTCAAATTTTATTTCAATCTCTATTAACTCAATCTAAGCAATCACCATGGATAATATAGTATATCTTGGATTTTAAGGTCTTATAATACATATCTCTAATTACCGTCATATTTTCTATATAAATCTTATTTCCACATTTTAATTCTCTATCATGATTTCACTGAATATAGATAATTTTAATTCATTCTCTTGCCAATTTATTAATATAATCCAAAGTTTTTTGTTCCTGTTCCCTTCGCTTTCAAAACCATGATAACTGCCGATAATCAATAAAATCTCAAACAATAACCAGTTTCTCAAAAAGAATCGAATCCAAAAATTCGATCAATTTATCTCATTGATTTTTCAAATTTCATAAATGAATATCTGAAACAAAAACTGTCCTATAACAATTTTTTTTCATTGTTGCATTTAACTAACCTAAAAAAACACATTACTTATACAAATCTTCTCGATTTAATCAAATATTTTAACTAAAACTTTTAAAAAAGCTGAGTGAGAAATACTAACTCAGCCTTTAGTGTTAAGAACTCTAAATTTCAAAGATTTCTTGAATAATCTCCTTCACATCCCTTTTGAATCGATAAACATCAATTCTTCTAGAGCTCAGACCATTTCCCTGGTGAACAGTAACAGTCAGCCATCTCGGAGTAATCTCCATTAAAACCTTAGGATTTGAAAGATCCTTTGGTCTTTCTACAACTCTCCATTTACTGAAATTCTGACTTTTTCTTACACTAGGCAAACAACCATTATTTGCCAAAATAGTAAGATAATTACTCTTGTTCGCAGTTAATCCAGAGAAATCAAAATCCATCAATTCTTCCAAATTCTTAAAAACCCTTTCCATAAAGCATTTTATTTTATAATTTTATTTAACATGATAATAAGTTATTTTAACTAAAAGTCAACACTTTTTTAAAAAAGTTCTCACTAAAATCCAATGAGAACTTATGAGATTTATGGAAGATCTATCTTTTTACTATATTTATAATTGATAGGTTTCCCATATGGATCTTTTCCAGTTATTTTTACTTCATATTCACCATACTTGATGAACACTTTCCATAATGAAGATGTCCTAACTATCCCTGCTCTTAAGACATTATAAAGAGTCTGAGGATAAGTAGAACCAAAAAATTCTCCAATGTAGATATTACTACTTTGTTCAAATGGATAAAACGGAACTTCAGCAGCCATCTTGTGACAACCATCTGTATAGCTATTATCCTTAAATTGAAGGTAACCAGACACATGATTCCCCTTCTCATCTCTTTTCTCTTTGAGTTCTTCGAACAATTCCTCAAAGAAAAGTCTACGCTTATGGCACCTCCAATCTCGTGGAGTGAAAGTTCGAGCCATAAACTTTAATGTTCTAAATTTTACCATATTTTTTAATTCTTTTGTTTTTCTAAATATAGACATTTTACACCAATAAGTCAATATTTATTATTTTGAACACATTCTACAAAAAAGCTTTGAATTAAATCAAATGAATCAATTGAAATTCTGACCTTTTTTTTTATATTACTAAACAAGTGATGAAAAATCAGATTTTTTATTTTATATTAAGATTTTAAAACATGAAAATCCTCGTATTAAATGCTGGAAGTTCTTCATTGAAGTATCAGCTTTTCGATGCTGATAACAATTTTTCAGTAGAAGCTAAATGATTAGCCGAAAGAATCGGTATCGAATGATCTACTATCGGTCATAAAGATAAAAATTGAAATAAATCTGAATTTCCTGGAAATTTAGCAAATCATGGAGAAGCTCTCAAAAAGATATTGGATATCTTAGTTTCACCTGAACATGGAGCTATCCAATCATTAGATGAAATTAGCGTAGTTGGACACAGAATGGTTCACGGATGAGAAAAATTCCATGAATCTGCTCTCATAACTCCTGAAATTATGCAAACTATAAAAGAATTAATTCCTCTCGCTCCCCTACACAATCCAGCAAATATCACAGGAATTGAAGCCGTACAGCAAATCTTACCAAACGTACCTAACGTAGTAGTTTTCGATACAGCATTCCATCAATCAATGGATCCAGAACATTTCTTGTATCCAGTTCCATATGAATGGTACGAGAAATACGGAGTCAGAAGATATGGTTTCCACGGAACTAGCCATAAATACGTTTATCAAGAAATCTGTAAACACTTAAATAACGATAAACTTAAAGTTATTACTTGCCATATAGGAAACGGTGGAAGTATTACAGCTGTAGACGCATGAAAAGTAATCGAAACTTCAATGGGATTCACTCCATTACCAGGAATTATGATGGGATCACGTTCATGAGACATCGATCCAAGTATTTTGGAATACATTTGCAGCAAAAAATGAATCACAATTAGCGAAGCTACAAAAGAACTAAATAAAAATAGTGGATTACTATGAATTAGTGGAATTTCTTCAGATTCCAGAGATATCGAAGATGCAATTAAAGAATGAAATGAAAGAGCAAAGTTAACTCAAAATATGTACGTTCAAAAGATAGCTAATTACATTGCTATGTACAATAATATGTTAGGTTGAGCTGATGTAATAGTTATGACAGCATGAGTTGGAGAAAACAGCAAATCTACACGTAAAGAAATATGTGAGAAAATCGCTTCACTTGGAGTAAAAATTGATGATAATAAAAATGATTTCAGAGGAGAATTCAGAGAAATCTCTGCAGATGATTCAAAAATTCCTGTATATGTTATTCCAACTAACGAAGAATTAATGATTGCTCAAGATACATACAACTTAGTAAAATAATTTAAAATCCAAATAAGGCAGACCTATCAAATTAGGTCTGTTTTTGAAATTAAAGAAAATGGAACCGAAAGATAAACTTCCAGTTCCACTAAATCAAAGTTGAGAAAGTCCATGCAATGCTCTCTTATACGATTCAAGCCATGTTGCACCGTCCGTTAAATCTTGAACGAAATTAAAATCGGACTTTGTCCCATGTTCAGAGAGAAACTTACACAATATGGAATCAAAAGTTAATTCGATATCCTTACGAAGTGCCTCAACATCATTGTCATGATCCAGATTTTCCATCTTGTATGCACAATCGTAACTATGCATTTCCGAGTTAGCAAACGCCAATACAAACAAAGATGAATCTGGATGTCTTTTCAAAAGATCCAAGAATAGACGGTCTTTCTCATAGTCCCCCATAGACTGAGTTATATAGATTATACCTACATAATTACAGTCTTCTACAAGTTTCTTTTTTTCTCGACGAATTACTTTACCGATTCGTGTACGTTGTCTTGATTTAGGCAAGACATTATACTCATCAATCAAATTTTTTAATTCAATGTCTGTTTTCATAATCCCTCCATTTTTTAAGTTTAACTTTTTGTTTTATACTTCTCTTGTCTAATTATATAATTTTTATATTAAAAAGTCAATGATTTTTATCATGTTGATTTTCAACGTATGTTAATTATAATTCATATCACAAAATTTATATAAAAAAATAATCATGATAATCGATGCTCATACACATTTGAATACTAACCAACTTTTTGATGATTATAAAAAATATTTAGAAAATTTTGAAAAAATCTGATGAAAAATCGTAGTAAATGCTTGAGCAAATAACGAATATAACGGAAAATGAATCCAAATATCCAAAGAATCAATAAAAAATTTTTCAAATCTAACTGTAAAAACAGCAATCTGACAGCATCCATGCGATATTCCTCATAATAAATCAGATTTTTTACCACTTTTGGATGAATTAGAAGAATTATATGAAGAAAATAAAGACCATATCGTAGCCATCTGAGAATGCGGAATCGATCTCCATTTCCCAGAAAATCCAACCATTGAAGTTCAACAAAATGCTTTAAAACTACAGGCAGAATTAGCTAGGAAATTGAGTTTACCTCTCATGATTCATTCTCGCGAAGCATTCCATGAAACCATGGAAATCCTCAAAGATTTTTCAGATTTAAAAATCTATTTCCATGCCCGAGGATACGGACCTAATGAATTAGAAGAATGTGAAAAATCTTTTCCAAACCTACGAATTGGATGTACAAATGTAATCGAATATCCAAGTGCAGAAAAGATTCGTGAATCACTTCATAATATCAAAACTGCTAAAATTTTAACGGAAACTGATGCTCCATTTCTTCCACCACAAACTATGCGTGGACAACAAAATGAACCTGCTTATGTTACCTACATTTATGAAAAATTATGTGAAATTTTATGAATTGGACAAAAAAAACTAGAAAAAATCGTGGAAGAAAATACAAAGTTACTCTACAATATATAGATTATTATCATTTAAACGGAATCCATTCTTTTGGGTAATGATCCCTACAATACGCTTCACCTTTCACTCTTCTATCAAATTCTAAATCTGGCCTCACTATAATTTTTTTATCATAATTTGAAAGATATGCTCACCACCGAGCAAATGTAGAATTGGATATAATAAAATTATGACATTTACTCATCAAACATAACGACTCAATTCAATTTAATCAATCTACATAATGTACATCTTCTGAAGAAAACTTTAAATTATCCTCACATCGACTAACATCATCAGAAAATATTAATAATTTATGATAAGGGAAAAACATTTTTCTAGCCTCAATATAATATTTGGTAGAAATCGTACAACAGTTAGGATCATTCTGAAAATCTCATCTCCTAACGTGGAGCATGGCAATATGCTGTAAGTTAAGATTATTTTTTTCAATATATTCTGAAACTCTTTCCTCTGTCGATTCTTTAAACGCAAACAGTTTTTTAACTTCTTCCTTATATTCCTGGAAATAACGTTCAGTCTGAAAATAACCGATAATATATCATTTTTTTAACTCTGCAAATTTTGGATCAAATCACTTAGAAGTTTCTCTATAATCATCAGGATTTAATCTCCATCAAACTGCCCTAACTCATCTTGCAATTCATTTATTTTTTCAATTTAAACCAAAACGTTCATAAAAAGGAATATCCTTTATTTCTGCATATGGTGGTACATTATCAAACAATGAAAGTTCATTTTTTCTAACTTTATACCAATCAAATGTAGAAACATCTAATAAAAATTTACATCAATTTCTCTTAGATAAAGCATACGCATATGCATATTGAAACATTTGATTTCATAATCATCACTGAATCCTAACAATTACCGTATCTTTCATAATAATTACTACAAAAACAAAAACATATCTATTCTTCCAATAACTTTACACATTCCTTCCCGAACACCTCAGCAGCTTCTGGACCATTAGCTGTAACAATATTTCCATAACGAATTACCATTTCATCTTTCCACACTCCCCCATAACTTTCTATAAATTTCTGCTGCAATCATTCATCATCTCGTGAGGTTACTATTTTTCAGTTGAAAGCACCACTCTCGCTCACTACCATTGGAGCTATACATATTGCTCAGAGTTTTTTAGCTTCCTGCGCTATACGCAAATAATTTGCATCATGTAAATACTGAGTCAAACATCCACCTCATCAAATGAATATTACCATTTCAAATTTATCTCATTTTATCTCCGATAAATCATAAGCTGCCTCTGTTTTCTGACCAAACACTCACACACAATGTCCCTTCCTTCATGCAGCAATTGTAACCTGTGCATTAGCTTCCAACAAAGCCTCATAAGTCGCAGAAAATTCATGGTCCTGAAACCCGTTATTTGCAATAATCATCACAGCAGTTTTCATCATCCATAATTTAAGAGATAAAATCTGACTATACAATCAGAGTAAATTTTCAAATATAAAAAGCAAGAGATAAACAAAATATAAATATGTCATCAAAAAAGCTGACCTATAAAGTCAGCTTCTTAATATTTAAATTTTTCTATTTTTCTTTTTTAAGTCAGAATTCCTCTGGATGCTTCGCTACCTTCTGTCACTCTCAAGCGTTAATTAACTTTTCTGCTGTTTCTCTATCTAATCATTTAAAATTCCATGCAAAGTATGCTACTAGTCTAGCATATCAAGCATCAATTAATTTATCAGCAATTTCCTTATCTAATCATTCAAAGTGATCAAAATATCTTATTATATCATATGATCATTCTGGCAGTGTGTCTATCAACTTATTAGCTATATCTTTATGATCTGTTTTTTTAAAATTACTAATATTTCAGGCTACATATTCAGCATATCAAGCATCAATCAGTTTATCAGCTGTTTCTTTATCTAATAATTTAAATATATGTGTATGCAAATGCTCTGCTACATACTTAGCTTCCCCTTTTTCTATCATTCTATCAGCTGTTTTTTTATCTATTTGTTTCTTATCAATCCTACGACTTGTATGTCTTGTTTCTTCATTTATTTGTTCTCCAAAAGAGTCATTATACTTTCCTGTAGCCCTTTCATTTTCAAGCAAGGCATCAGCAAGTTCTTTTCAAGAATCTCCATATCATCTCAAATTTTTAATATCATGTGCAAGACTATCTCTATACTCTTGACTTTCTTTACTTCTTCTTGATGTAATTGTCATTTTTTTACAATTAAATAATAAAATTGGAATACTTAATTATACATTTAAAAAAAAGAATGTCAAATTTTGGCAGACTTTTTTATTTGGAAATTACACAAAAAATTAGCGACCCAATACGGACCGCTAAATTCTCTAAACATAAGATCTCTCTTTAATAGTTGCAATACAAAACGATAACAGCATCGTCACACACGCTACAAAGAATCCCCATGAAACTTCTCCTGTATGTACTGCAAACAGCGAAGAAAGCGTCACAATGAATAAAATCACAGCTGAACCACTAAAGACTGACGAATGATAGTCATCAATTTCATCAATAGGGTCATACCAATTTCGCGTATAAACACGATGCACCACAAGCAGGATTACAGCAATAATGCTGGAAATCACCATGTAATAATAACTCTGAGGAGCCTGTACATGATCATAAATGAAACCGTTTGCCACACCGCAGCAAACTAATCCTAACCAGAGTAAAAATATGACCATAACGTTTGATTTTTTGTTTATGTATTACATATAACTAAATATTGTTTTTTGTCAAGCCAAATAAAAAGGAACCTTTATTAAGGATCCTTTCATGTTCTTGGTTTCTTGAAGATAAGCATTGACCCATCAAGTCCTAAAGAACTCATGAAAATCGAATTGGCAACCACATCCAAATCAGGATTTTCTCCAATCAAAGCAGAAACAGCATCACAGAGATTTGCCCTCCCGAAAAAATCATTTCTGCTTATTTGGATATTAATCACCCCGTTGCCGCGATTATCAAAAAAGACATTCTTATCTTCAAAATCCTTTTTCAATTGATCACTAATGTCAACAAAATACTCTTTTTGCATAATGTAATCCTTTCTTTTAGTTTAACATTTTTATTTACCATATTGCATATACTACTTATACAACACATAAAGTCAATATAAAACAATACTCCAATCTTATTAATTGATTTTATCTATAGAATAAATATAATTAGATTTAGTTTTATCCATTGCACGATAAAATAATGAAAATCTGACTTGTATGAGCTACAAATGTATGAAAATCCACTCTTTTCAATAGATTAATTGGACAGTTTCGTGCAATTGTAACTGATATTCCTGGGACAACTACTGATATTATTCAGCATAAAGTTCAAACCGATTCCGGTTCGTTCACTTTCTTTGATTCTCCAGGTTTGCTAGATTTTACAGAAGAACTGGAATATATTGAGCAAATTGTCAAAGAGTCAGATTTACTCCTTTTCTTAATTGACGATAGTGTATGAATTACTGCGAAAGAACATCATATTTTGGAATTAATTAGAAAAGAAAAAAAACAAGATTCTACAATTCTGATAATCAATAAACTAGATATCAAACGAAAAGAATCTGAAACTGAAATGGCGATATCAGATTACTACACGTTATGACTAGCAAATGTCGTATGAATTTCTGCCAAACATGAAAGAAATTTAAGCTCTATTGAAAACCAGATTAATTCTTTCTATAATAAATGGAAAAAAACTCACGAAGATGAAGAAAATATCGAAGAACCTTTCAGAATTTGACTTGCTATTCTAGGAAAACCTAATGCCTGAAAATCAACATTACTCAATACTTTAGTCTGAAAACCTTTGGCAAAAGTTGCTGATGTCGCATGAACTACTAGAGATTATGTTGCTGGAAACTTCTCTCGAAAAGGTAGAGATTACGTTGCTTACGACACAGCAGGGATTAAAAAACGCTGAAAAATCCACTGAATAGAGAAAATCGCTTATGATAAAACCAAAGCCATGCTTGAATTTGTGCGTCCAGTGGTAATTTTTATGGTAGATTGTACTCAATGAATCACTCACCGTGATATGACATTATTACAAGAAGTCCATCAACTCGCATTGCCTATGATTTTTGTATTAAATAAGGTAGATCAAGTCAATCCAAAAGCTATTGATGCAATGATAAAAAATACTCAGACTTATTTGGATTTTGCTAAATATTTGCCGATCGTTCCTATGATTGCTATCAAATGAGAATGAATCGATGATGTAATGAAATTCGTTTCCATTTTACAGAAAGAAAATACAAAAAGAATTTCAACGAGAGATTTGAATGAAGCTCTACAGCACGAGATGATTCAACGTCCTCCTCGTTTTCCAAAGAATAAAATCTGCAAAATATTATACGCTACTCAAATCGCAGTTGATGCACCGACTTTCATAGTCTTTGTAAATCATAAAGCTCGTGCAAATTTTGCATTCAAAAAACGAGTTGAGAACAGTATCAGAAAGAATTTCTGATTTGTTGGAGTGCCTATCGTAATTAAATATCGTAACCGTTGAGAAAGCTGAAAAGAACGTGATATTTTTGTAAAATACAGCGAACAAGATGTAGAAAATGCATGACTAGAAGCAATTCAACCATGAGATGATTATGAAGAAGAACCTGTAAGAAAATCTAGAAAATCTGACCAAAACGAGAGAAATCCATATACAAATAAATGAGTTCGTAAACGAGAAAAACACGTAAGTAAATACGATGAAGTAAAGAAGTCCAAGAAAAACCAAAAATTTCCAACCGATAATGAGTTTGAAAATCATGGAGAAAAAAATAAAAAATCTGAAGTAAAAAAATCTTCAACTCATGAAGCGAAAAAGAAGAAAAAGTTGAACCAATATTCCAACGTTAAAACTGCAAATCAATGAAAATTAAATGCAATGTTCGCTGAAGCATACTGAGATAAAAATCAAAAAAAATCAAAAAGAAAAAGATAATATTGATACGATAAAGTCTTTTTACAACAAAGCGAAAGAATGAGGATTTCAACTATTTGAGCATGAAACCGATGATTAGCACTTAGCGACGTACTCGCCTATAATGGTAATGATGTTTTAGTTTATGCTAGAGATACAGACTGCGCAAACGAAATCAACGAACATCATACATCTCATAAATATATTGGGGATAAAATTATTGATAAAAAGATTCACGCTAGCGATAATCTTGAAGAAGTCCTAAATTTTTCAAACTATTTAGTAATTGCCGTTCCTAGCAAATCGATAGTTTCAATATTGAAAGAAATAAAACATATAAAAGATTCTGATAATTATTTTTTCATAAATGCTACCAAATGATTTGCTGATAAAAAAACGATTCAACAAACAATAAGCGAACATTTTCCTGTTCACAGATGATTAGTTTCAGTTTTATGACCAGGATTTGCTAAAGAACTCATAGATAAAAACATAACTTGTCTATGTTCTGTATCAAATAATGAGGAACAAGCTCTTTTTGTTCAGGCTCTTTTTTCTAATAATTATTTTAGGTTATACACTCAAAATGATGTAATTTGATCTGAGACCTATTCATCACTAAAAAATGCTATTGCCATAGCCAGTGGAATCATATCATGATTATGATATTGAATCAATACAAAATCTAGCTTAATCACTCAATGAATTAGAGAAATGGCTATAATATGAAGAATTCAATGAGCAAAAGAATGAACATCATTCTGATTAAGTGGGCTTTGAGATTTGATTTTAACATGTTCATCTGATGAATCTAGAAACTTTGAAGCAGGATATAAAATCTGAAAAGATAATTCAGCTGAAGAATTTCTAAAACATAATAGAAAAACCGTTGAATGACTATCTGTAATTTGAGTTGTAGAAGATATCATCCAAAAAAATAATTTAGATTTACCCATTTTTCACTCACTTTACGAAGTTATCTATCAAAAAGCTAAGCCAACTGATATGCTAAAAAAAATAATGTTACGTAATTTAACAGATGAATGACTATTATATCAACAACTAAAAGATGTAAGTTAAAAAAATCCCCATTAATGGGGATTTAAAACAAAAAATTACTCTGAATTTTATTTCAATTTTTTATGTAACTTAGAAACAAATACATAAGAGATTCACATTAATAAACCTACAATAACCAAGATTTCCATGATGAATAATGCGATAATAATTCACCACTTTGCAAATAAATGTGCTGTAAGTGTATAAGAGAATAATTGAGACATATAATAATCAAATACTCCCATTGAAACCAAAGTTAATAATAATGATATCAAAAATCCTCCAATAATTGAATAAAGAATTAATGTCAAAAATGGCATAATAATTTGAGATTTTGTTGCTCAAAGTAATTTCTTAACTTGAATATCATTCCAAAACCTAGTAAATATAGAACGCAAGAAGAATATTGAGAATGATAGTACTGCTGCAGCTAAGATAATAACCAAAGACATAGATAGGATCTGAACAAAATTCGAAAGTTTAATTACATTTCTAATTCTGTTTTCTTGACTTTCTAAGTTATCTAACTGTTCTACATCCTGGATATTGATAATAATATCTTTATTTTCCAACATTACTTCTTTCAAAGTTTCATATTTTGAAATATCTGGAAGTGTCACATAAAGAGTAGCAGGCAATGGATTACTCATTCAGAATTTTTCTAAACTTCACTTTAACTCTGGCAGTCTTTTCATCATAAAATCCATCGCATCCTCCTTAGTTAGAAAGTTTACCTTTAATCCTTCTCTTTCAAGTCTATCTCTCAATTGCATTACTTGCTTATAAAGTTTTGTTTCCTCTTCAACATTATCATTTAGATAAAAATACATTCCAAGTTTATCGTTTAATGATGCATTTAATGTATTCCCATACATAGAAACTCCAATCAAAATATTCAACAAGAATAAAAGGAAACCAGATAAAACACTAATCCAAATCATTTGTCCTCTATATGAACGAAAAATTGATTTTACATCATCGATAAATGGCTTTGATGGTCTTTCTCTTCAATTTGAAATAAATGATTTGACTTTAGACATTTTAAGTTTTGGAAGTCTAACCTTTGGTAATCTAACTTTTGGAAGATTTAATTTTTTCATTTTTTATTGATACTATAAAGATAAAATTTTATTTTAAATAATTTATTTCTCCAATTGAAAGTGTTTCTTTCATCATAAATATTTTTCAAATAATGCAATTTTTTTGTCATACCACTCAATGGGTTTATCTACAATTTTTAGACCTGCATGATTATCATGATAGAATGCAATCATTTCCTCAGACTCTTCATAATCTTCATCTAAGATTGATAACTGAATAATATTGTAAATAACCTCAGCATCTAATGAATCCTGTTTAAAGGCTTTTCTTAGAAAGTCCCTTCATTTTTCACGATTTCCATATCGATATTCACTCAGTCCATAACAACGAACTATTTCATGATTCTCTCCATTTGTAAGTTGCATTGCTTTTCTTAAATATGTACGAGCTTCTTTCCAATTATTTTTTTCCATCTCAAGTAATCATTTTACATATAATCAGAGTGGATCATCTTTCTTAGTTGAATTCAAGAAAGTTACTGCTTTATCTGCTCATTCCATATTCCCTTGACGATACTGAATATCCGCAATCATCAATAATGCCTGCTCATTTTTTGGATCTCTCGTAAGAATTCTATTTACCATTTCAATCGCTTCATCGTATTTTCACTCCTCTGTCAATTTAGCTATTTCGTCTAGGACTTCTTCGGGTATATATTTATCCATATCAAAAGCTTTTAAATAAAATTGTACGTATAATTATATTCCTCACACACTAAAAAAGCAAAAAATCTAACTATTTTATAATCACTTTAGCTTTACTTTTTTATAGAAAATTATACAGCATTTTTATATCCTTAATATAACTTGTAATTTCATTAAATATTTTTATCTTTTAGTCAGAATTTATTTCTATTTTGAGAATGAATTTAGAAAAACTTTTCTGAAGTAAAACCAAAGTAGACATACTCAAATACTTAGTTTTCCGCAGACAGTGAGTTTCTATGAGAGCATTAGAAAGTGAAATCTGATGGACTTTTCCTGCTATAAAAAAACAAGTAGATTCACTTGAAGAATCATGAGTATTAGACATTCAAAAAGAGAATTCAGGTTTTTCTATTTCCATAAAAAAAGAATATTTTGATTTGTTCAAGGAGATATTCTTTACAGCTCTCAAATCTAATCTAACTACCCTATTCGACACATATTCAGTAATGATAAACAAATATTTCTTATGAAAAATCTTCTGAGTACCACTAGATATGGATATTGTTATAATTTATCAACATATGGAAAAACCTCAAATTGATGAATTAAAAAACTGAATTGCTGACTTATTCAGAGAATTTTTTATTGAAAATGCTTCTATAGTTTTTATGTCTGCAGAAGAACGAGAAAAGAGATATAGACTAGCAGATAAATTTGTACTTCAAGTTATGAGATATTTCCCTGATATTAAATAAGATTGCATAGTTACTATAAATTGGTATAATCCAGTTTACACGAGAAAGATAAATCATTTATTTTCTACACATTACATGGGACAGAAAAAGAAGATTCTTATCACATGAGGACTAGGATATATTGGTTCTCATACAGCCACAGTTTTTATCGAAAATTGATATGATGTTATCATCGTAGATAACCTATCAAATTCTCATGAATCTGCTTTGGATGGAATTAAAGCCATCACATGAAAAACCCCTAAATTCTACGAATTAGATTTGAGGAATTATTCAGACTTAGATGCTGTATTTGAGAAACATGCAAACGATATAGCTCTAGTTATCCACTTTGCAGCCAAAAAAGCCGTTTGAGAAAGTTGTCAAGATCCTTTCCTATATTACGATCACAATATTCTCTGAACGATGAACTTATTGAAAGTGATGAATAAACATCATATAAACCAAATTATTTTCTCTAGTAGTGCCACTGTGTACGATGCTGAAAATTTACTTCCACCATTCAGTGAAACAGATAAGACAAAAACAACTAATCCATATGGAACTACTAAACTAATTATAGAGAATCTACTCCGTGATATGGTAATGCATAAATGATTTTCAGCAGTTGCTCTCAGATATTTTAATCCAATTTGAGCTCATCCATCTCATATCTTATGAGAAAATCCAAAATGAGTTCCTACAAATTTACTCCCATTCTTGCTCAAAGTAGCTAAATGAGAAATAGAAAAGCTGAGTGTATATTGAAATGATTATGAAACTGAAGACTGAACATGTATTAGAGATTACATCCATGTAATGGATGTTGCAGAAGCTCACTATGCTGCTGCAAAATACCTATTCGATAGAGTAGAAATCAATGAAACTAGTGAAATGTATATAGCTGATCCCGTATTCGAAATATGTAATATCTGAACATGATATGGAAAATCAGTAGCCGAAATGATCTGAATCGTTGAAACAATCGTTGATAAAGAAATTCCTTATGAAATAGTAGCTAGAAGACCATGAGACGTTGCCATTTCATTAGCTAACCCTTTAAAAGCAAAACAACTTTTAAATTGGGAAGCTACTAGAACTGTTGTTGAGTGAGTAGAAGATGCTTGGTTATACTTAAACAACGAAAAAAGAAAATAAATCTGAATAATTTAAAAAAATCCACAACCATTTCGGAAGTGGATTTTTATTTTAGATCTTAATACTAATTTTCATCGTTCAAATCATCGAAGAGATGTGTTACTTGATTAGATCTTTGTGGTTCAGATTTTTGATGATTTTCTTCAACTATATTTACTATTCTAGTTCTCTTATTAGATTTCTGTCACATTTTTCGTAAAGATATAAAAGACCAAACTAATCATCATAATAACAATAATCCATCAATAGCAACCTGTCCATCTATAATTCAGATTTTTTGAGTTACTCCACTTGCCATCGCAATATTTGATCAATCTAGCACTCACATAAACACACTAACAACAATCCATAACAATACAAAATCAACTAATGGCTCATCCTCACGTAAAGCACATAATTTAGTAATCCATCCCTTAAAAGATATACTTAAGTTCCACAAGAATAACCCAACAATAGCAAGCAACATTACCAATCATGATTTCCATAGCATTCCTGAAAGTAAGAATCTAACACCATCTCCATTTGCTCTAACTATAGGGAAAAGGAACAAACAAAATACTAAAACTGCTAAATAAAGCACAAACCATTTTTTAGTATTTTTATAATTAAGAAACCTTGTATACAACTTTGAAAAGAAAATTTTAGTCTTCTTTAAATAAGCATTAAATTTTTTCATGTCCACGAAAATTAGAAAATAAAATCCACAACTAAATACAAGATATTAATATTTTATAGTTTATCAAGTGATATTTTACAAAAAATAATAAAAATTTAAAATTTAAAAAAATAAAGGATAAAATCCTTTAATTTGAAGTACCTGTTTCTACCAGGGATGGGACTCGAACCCACACGACCGTGAAGTCACCAGATTTTGAGTCTAGCATGTCTACCAATTCCATCACCCTGGCATGTAGTTACCTTATAGTTTTTTCCTCTTCAATTTCAACTTGTTTTAAATTTGCTCAATATCTACTTTTATTCACTTTCATCTCTGCATCTGCCACATCAACTGTTTATTACGAGTCAAAAATTCTGAAGACTGATTAATCCACACGTTAACTCAATACTTTCAGTCAGATTTCTCTACCAAGTTTGTGAAACATTGTTCCACCACCGAAAGATCATGAAATCTAATTTTATGGAAGTTAAAAAATGACTTTATAGTTCTCTGCATACGAAAATAATAGTAATTCATTGGCAAAATTGTATCTACATACGCATCCTTAAAATAACGTAAATCATTCTTCATCGTACGTATCAAATATGGGTTATGTACTCATAAATCATTTATATTTCTAGTCCAAGATGATGCGGATTTTACCCGATAATGGAACGGATAACTAAATTTTTTAATTGATTTCTGTTCATCTGTTGGTTTGTATTCTTTTTCTTCGTTTTCTAAAAGCTTCTGCACACTTCAACTAGATCAAAAATCTGATAAAATTCAGATTTTACCCACTAATGAATATTTAAATGCATAATCTTGTAAATATCTCTGAAATAAAGACAAAACTTTAAATCAAAGTTTTTTATCAGAATGTTTTAGTGCTAATTCATAAATCGGATCAAGAATTATTATTTCAGCTCATTCCTGAGTCAACAACTCTCCTGCTTTTTCTACACAATCTAAAACATAATGTATAGATTTTTCTCCATACGGAAAATTAATTTGATCACAATAAACCAAATATTCATTATCATAACGATTCAAAAATTGGAATAATGCAAGTGTATCTATTCATGAACTAATAATTCCTATTTTCATTCTATCTGATTTTTTAGATAAATATACGACGAAACAACTGACATAATATCATCCAAATTCTTAGCATTCAAAATATGATTTACATTCCACATCTGTTGTTCCAATTGCGCAAGGTTCAAAAAATGATCGGATTTTCTAAGTGAAATATCTTGATTAGCTAAGGCATAATATTGAAGTTCTAGTTTTGAATAATAAGCTTGCATCGGCTCTTGCAAAAGACTATAATAATTATCGAACAATGCCGATTCAAATTTATCTATTGCTGTTTTTATCTGAGTTCTATAATTTACCAATTGTAACAATTCTGATTTTTTCTCCTCCAAAACTTCTTTCCAATAATATACATCATCACCCTGATCTATATATGAACGAATTGCTGACATTTCATTATATTTCTTTAAAGCTAATTGATATATTGTATCTAAATAGGTCTTACATCTCACATCTCACCCACCATTTCTGGTAAAAATAGTAACATTTTTATTTTCCAAATTACAATATACTTTATTTTCCAAATATCAAAAAGTTTGACTAGACAATCAAGCCATAAATACTACCAACATAAACACCAAAATTTTGCGCATTAATTTCTATTCAAATAAAATCTTAAAACAAATCAACTCACACTAAATATAATAATTGATTATCTCTAAAAATCAAGTAAAGGCTTATTTCTGCAATATTGTCTTTTTTATTGTAAGGAAATAATTTTCAGCTTGCGCATTTCAATTTTTGATATCATAATCTATATCTACAATACTTTTGAATAAATTTTTAATCAGATTTTTCTTTTCTTTTAGAATAGAGATTTTTTTTGTTATATTCATAATTGCTCGAGGATTTTGTTTTAATTCGCTAGCTATCTGTTTCGAATCTGTAATTCAATGTTCAGCGTAATCTAAAACTAATAAATAATTTCTAAGTCCCCATGCAAAAGATCCATTCAAAGCATTCCAATCTATTCCACTCTCCTGCAATGATTTAATAGATTTTACTGCTGCTTCTGGTTTCGTTATAGCTAGATCTAAAAGTTTAAACACATCCTCATCTATCATTCAGAAACAAACTTGATCCACAACTTCTGGAGTAATTTCTTTGGAATAATATTGCTTTCGATAACGTAACTTGTCCACTTCAGATGCTAAACGAAATTGATCATTTCAAACTTTTCTTATCAATGTCTCAACTACGGCAATAGACAGACTCAAATCTTTTCATTCTTGACTTACAAATGCAGGTAATTCACGCTCATTCAATAATGGAAATGATTTTACAGTTGCATTACCATCAAATCGCTTATAAAAACGAGAACGTTTATCTGGTTTATATGATACACAAATTAAAAGAACTTCACTAGGAAGTGGATAATTCATAATATCTTCAGCCAATTTCTCTATTTCATCTGCTTTAATTGCATTAGATTTTTCAGTATCTAGCGGTATTCACTCTAAAATAATTAATTTATTTA
>Ga0247609_10001622_pt1 | contig 26141 bp, 36 predicted proteins | sample 172DNAGHGlowgp2_FD_193487 | JGI IMG/M metagenome (GOLD analysis project Ga0247609, IMG submission 193487) | Sheep rumen microbial communities from Palmerston North, Manawatu-Wanganui, New Zealand - 1728 DNA GHGlow gp2 | ecosystem: Host-associated > Mammals > Digestive system > Stomach > Rumen ...
AATAAAATGTTCATCACCATATTTTTTTAATTTTGTTTGTTTTGATTTATTTATATTATTTTCTGATTGAAATGAATATTTTACTCCATATTTTTTTAAACATGTTTGTTTTGATTTTTCTTTTATAATTTCAGATTTAAGTGGATTATCACAATTATATTTTTTTATCCATTTATTTATTATTTTTTTATTTATTTCTTTATTATGTAATGGATTAATATGTCCGTATTTTTTTAATGATGTTTTTTTATATTTTTCATTTCTTTCAATTGATTTTGCTGCACAGCTAGAACAACAATATGTTTTATATGTTTTTGTTGAATTATCAAATTTAGTATAATTTCCACATATTTTGCAAATATTTCTGTTTTCTATTTTTTTATATATTCGCCAAATAATTATTTTTATACAATTTTCATCTTTATATCTATTTAACAAATAATTATAAATATTTGGATATTGTTTTAATTTACGAATTTTATTACTATTAATTTTATTTTTATTTGTTATAAAAATATTACAAATATATTTATCATAATTCATTTTCTTTTTCTTTAATTAATTTATCTATTTCAACTAATAATTCAGAATCTATTCTTTGTCCTGTATATTTATATTTATCTCTATTTGCTTTAAGATTTGCTTGTACTATACGAAATGTATAATCTTTATCATTTTTATATACATTATTCATTACAGTGACAAAATAATTAGGATCTTTTTTATATTTATCTAATTCAGCTTGTGACCATGGTATAGTTGTATATCTTCCAAAACTATCTGGACCTATTTTATTTTCAACAATATTTTCAAAACTTATATTTATCGATCTTATTTGAGATGGGTAAAGTGAAGCGAAATCATCACAAACAGTAAACTCATATCGTCCAGGTACACACCCACAAAATGCCCCTTCATATTCTACCTTTTGACGTACTACTGAATCATAATCATATACTACTCGTTTTCCTTGATTATAAAATTCATTAAATATATTAGCTGTGGTAAGTTTAACTTGTCCGAAAGCATCTAATAACGGTACCAATGTTACTGATGATACTGCGCAAGGACTTTCAATAGATTTAAGTTTATAATGAATAAGCTCGGTAATAAGACTGTCAATAGCATTATAAAAATAATACCATTCAGGATCCCGCTCATATAATTGTTGCAATGTTCCTTCATATTTAACCTTATGCGCACCGACAGCATGACTACCTACCCAATCTAATGAATAACTTTCATATGGTCGTAATATATAATCATATTTTTTTACTACCTCCATATAGTCGATAATTATAGAATGGGCGGGTCCTGGAATACGGATTTTATTATTACCCATATCTACAAATGAATAATTTTTGATTTCTCCAGAAGGCGATGATTTCTTAATCATATTCATAGCCCGACCTTTACCAAACAAAACTTCAATTCGTTTTGTCAAATATTGCATATCAAATCCGTATGCATTCCAACCGGCTAAACATGCTACTTTAGGAATAATAATTGTGAAAAAATGTTCAAGCATTTCCTGTTCTGTAGCGAAATACTGATATAATACTTTAGGTTTCCAATTATTATTTGTTATTAATGTCTTAGCGAATTCATTATTTTCAATCCAGTATAAATATCTTTTCTTGAATAAAGCTATTTGATCTTCAGAAAGCTTATGAAGACCATATACAATACACGATAAATCAGGACCCACTAATGATATAGCTGTTACTTTTTGTCTGGCTATAGCTGGATCAGGAAAATCATTACTTACTTCTGTCTCAATATCGAACGAATATAATCTAGGAAAATATTGGCCATGCATTACATCCAATAAATCCTTAGGTAATTCATATAAATATTCTAAAATTTCAAAATCATTAGGAGTATAATTTAATGTATCTTTGAATATCTTATTACATTTTTTGCCGTCCCATGTTTCAAATTCACCATCTTTAGCATATTCATATGATTTAATATGATGAAGATATTTTTGATAAAACTGTCTTTTCCCTTGTTTATCAATATAACTTATAATTAATTTTTGTTCTTTTTTATTCCAAGTCTGATCAAGAATCATATATAAATGTATTTAAAAATTAATAATTAAAATATCATATCTGGTATAATCTGTTCTTTACCTGTATTTTCTATCCACTCTGATTGAAATTTATTTACCATTTTAGGACTGGATTGTGTAGATGTCGGTTGTAATTTAGATGTTTTTAATACAGGTTTTTTCTCTTCTACTTTAACTTCTGATTTTTTCTGAGGTTGTTTTTGTTGGGGTTTAACAGCATATTTTTCATCATATCTGTTTACCATTCTTTTTATATAGTTAAAGTCTTTCATCATTTCTTCTACTTGTGAATTCTCAGTATTATCTGGTGAATCAAATGTATCAAACATTCTTTTTATCTTTAATCCAGGCAATAACTGTCCATTTCCGTTTACTGCATCTAAAAGTATAGCTTCGGTTCTTGGATATATCTCATCAAATTCAACTTCAAGATAAAAAGGTGTATTAACTTTTTTATAATTTTCAGCCATAATATTTAAATTTAAATATATTTATATTTAAAATAGTATAATAAAGTCCGATTTTTAGTAATCGAACTAATTTTTTTAATTTAAAAAATAGAATCTTTTATATATTTTTCAATTAATTGTTCTTTATTTTTTCTATAAGATGATGCTTTATACATTAATAAATTATGAATTCTTAAAAAATAATCACTGTTTTTATTTTCATATATTTTTGAATACCCTTTAATATCAGATTTATTTATTTCAACATTATCTACTATTAATGAATAATGATACGGGCAATCACATTCTTTGTCATAGTAATATGTTTTTGTTTTATATTGTATATTGTTTAATTCAAAAAATTTAGATAGATTATATGCAATTAAAGCACAAAAGCCACTATTTGCATCATATAATCTATCTAAATCTTTACAAATATTATTTAACTTATCTACCATTTATTTCAGATTTACAAAATGAGACGGCGTAGATTTTTCTGTAGTTTCTTCTTGTTCTTCAGCTTCAGGTTTTTCTTCAATCATTTCCATTATATCTTCATCAGTAGGGTGTGGTATTTCAGGATTTAAATCTTTAGTTTCAAAATTATTCATAAAATTTTCTAATGCTTCTTGCTCAGTTGTTTCTTTATTTTCTGATTCTTTTTCTGATTCATCTGTTAAATAATTAGTTACCATAGAAGTCATTAAAAGTGCAATAATTGGTAAAATTGCAGCAGAAACATATGTTATAATTACGGTTGCTTGATCATCTGGTAAATCTGTCCAAATAAATATAGGTTCCTTAAAAAATCTTAAATTTTCAGGAGAATTTAACATAATATATTTATATGAACTATATACATTACCTATAATTTGAACTAATGTTAATATACACATTAATATCCATGGTGTATATTTTTTTCTATCATTTGGTGACGTTAATATAGACATTAATACTGCCGCTTGTCCTATTTCAAAAGCCAATGCTAATATAATTCCCATCCAAGTTATATTAGAAAGTTCAAAAAATTCAACAGCATGAAAAAATGAACTAAATGCAGTTATTAACCATAATATTGCAAATAAAATAATATAAAATGTTTTTCTTGTTATTTTCATTATTATTTTTTTATTTAAAAATGGATAAATTAAATTAATTATTTTTATATAAAATAGTTTTTTATATAATTAATTCAATGAAATCCTTAGAAAAATTTTTATCTGAATCATTTAAGATAGGTGTAAATAAAATGGTTGATCCGTCAGAAGAAAAACTTGGTGATTATGAATTATCTAAAGATGACTGGGATGAAATATGGAATGATATAAACTTTCAAACTAAACCCGGTCAAGATCAAGAATATTTTTCAGATTATGTAGATTACTATTATAATAAATATAAAAATTCATCAACAAAAAACGGAAAGAACCAAATATATGGCATAGCCGCTAAATATGCCGATGCTTCTACTATATTGAAAATGTGGTGGGCATGTGTATTAAAAAGATGGGATGAGGGTATAATGGCATTTCAAGATGCATATCACAAGAGGATTAAAACATTGAAACCTGATAATGAATTATTAATTAAGTTTATATATACCGCTTATAATAAACATTATAAAAATCTATATATAAATAATGAAAAAGCTATAATTAATTATTTAGAGTTATATAATATTTTATATATTTAATTATGAAATCATTAAGGCAATATATAAAAGAATCATTTAAGATAGGCCGTAATAAAATGGCTGATATATATAATTATTATCCTGAAACAAGAGATGAACTTCAGAAAATAATTATGGACCGTGTTAAAGATAATCCTGATGAAGATATAATAGATTTAAACGATATTGATGTGTCTAAAATAACAAATATGTCTGATTTGTTTTTAGAAAGTGAAATTTCAGTTTGTAATTTTGATGTATCTAAATGGGATGTTTCTAATGTTCGATTTATGGCCAGGATGTTTTATGGATGCGAAAAATTTAACTGTGATTTAAGTAATTGGGATGTTTCATCTGTAACAGATATGAATAATATGTTTTTTAATTGTAAAATATTTGATGGTGATTTAAGCGGTTGGGATGTTTCTAATTTAATATTTGCTGAAATTATGTTCGGTAGATGTGAAGAATTTACAGGAAAAGGCATAGATACTTGGAATCCTAAGAAACTTAGATACGGGGGTTGTATGTTTTATGGTTGTTATAAATTTGATCAGAATTTAGGAAATTGGAATACAAAGAATTTTACAGATATACAAGGAATGTTCTGTAATTGTGTTATGTTTAAAGGTAAAGGACTGGAAAAATGGGATACAATAAATATTCAAAATATGGAAGATACATTCGCTGATTGTTTTGAATTTAATCCTGATATAAGTAAATGGAATACAGAAAATTTAGAAAATATTAATCAGACATTTTTACATTGTAAAAAATTTGATTGTGATTTGAATAATTGGGCTATTGGAAAAATAAATGATGAAAAAATAAACCGTACATTTGACGGTTGTAAAAAATCAACAGTACCTGATTGGTATGAAGAATTAGGTTAGTTTATCATATAATTTATTAAACATTGTCTCGGATATAAGAATTTTAAAATCATCTTTAAATAACAATACCTTTTTATCTGAATTAATAGTATAATTATAAATGGTACCGTTATATTTAGATTTGCATGATTTGATATTTTCTGGTTGTTTATCTGTCATAATTAAATTAAAATATATTTTTTAATAATATGAAAACACTGTCAAACTATATAGAAGAATCATTCAAAATAGGTAAAAATAAAATAATCAAATATGATTATTTTCCTGAATCAAAACAAGAACTTCAAAATATTATAGAATATCAGATAAATAAAAATATATTTGATTTGAATAATATTGATGTTTCTAAAATAACTGATATGTCTGAATTATTTATTAATATGAATATAAATAAAAAACATATTAAATATCTTGATGTCTCATATTGGAATGTTTCTAATGTTGAAAATATGCAAGAGATGTTTTGGAACACTGATTATATTGAATCATTAGATTTATCACAGTGGAATGTCAGTAAGGTAAATAATATGAAATTTATGTTTCTTGAATGTTATAAATTAAGAGATATAGGTAATCTTGATAATTGGAATGTCGAGAATGTCACGACAATGCGCGCAATGTTTAGTAATGATACACAACTTGAAAATATAGGTAATATATCTAAATGGAATGTATTGAAAACATTAGATTTTAGTTTTATGTTTGATTTTTGTTCTAAATTAAAAAGTGTAGGTAATTTGAATAATTGGAAATTTGCTGATTCCGTAGATAAAGATCATATGTTTTATGGATGTAATAAACTAAAAAATATTCCAAGTTGGTATAAAAATTGAGGACCAAATTGATCCTCATAATTTTTCGCCACAGAACGGACAGAATTTGAATTTGTCTTTTATTTTTCTTCCACAGTTACTACAATATTTTTTCTTTAAATCTGATGCCGTATATTTTTTCTGTGACATCGGCAATATCTGTATATATTCAGTAGTAAACGGAAACAAATCAAAAACAATATCAACATCATTAAATTGTTGAGAACTTTTTGAACCCTTTCCGATTCTGCCTGTTTCAAAATTTGCTTTATATATATTGTCATTCGAATAAGAAGATGTCAGTTCAGATGTAATTAAAGAAGAAGCGGATGTAGTTATACCGCAATCAGATGTAGCCGTATAACAGTTCGTTATATAAAAATAAGGATCACAACTAGGTCTTGGCCAGTCTATCTTTAACGGTTCTGGTTCTTTAACTTTATTACAGTTATCGATCCAACCGTTATCTGTATATGTTATACTAATAGAATTATTATAATTATTCTGACGTTCATTATAAAATTCTATTTTTATTTTACCGTTATTTTTTATCGCCTCCTTGACTTCATCAGTATTCTCTACTTCATATGTTTCGAATTTGAATTTCTTAGCGGTATCTAAATAACGTTCAAGCCATATACGTTGACCCGGATAAAGTACAAGCTGATTATCCAGTTTCTGATTATTAAGATAAATAGTAATACCTATATTATAAGGTTTAGGATTGAAAAGTTGGATTTGGAATTCTGTATTGTCATTCATATAAACAATACGTTCATCAGATGAATTATTGTACTCTTTAAGTAATGATTTGTTAATAGCCAATTTGGCCATGTGTTGTTCTTTCATAATTTTATTTTATATATATTTATTATATATTATTTTAATATTTTTGAATCTGTTATCAATTCTCAAAAGATCCGAAAATCTCAATATTAAAATAAAAAATATTATTATATATAATAATATAGAAATAATTTAATATCTATGAAAAATATTACAGCATATTTACGAGAAAGTTTTAAAATAAGTAAAAATAAAATATATAATAACAGTTATAATTATATACCGGAAACAAAAGAAGAATTACAACAAATTGTTATTGAACGTATAAAACAAGATCAAAATGCTGATTTAAATGATATTGATACATTTAAAATAACAGATATGTCTGGGTTGTTTAATTGGTGGGATACAAAAGTACATCCGTATAATATTAAGATAGATAAATGGGATGTATCTAATGTTGAAAATATGAGTGGTATGTTCAATGGCTGTTCTTTTTTAGACTGTGATGTATCTAATTGGAATACGCGTAAAGTCAAATATATGGACAATATGTTCAGTGGCTGTCATAATATAATAAGTCCTGGTGTAGGTAATTGGAATATATCCAATGTTGAAAATATCACATGGATGTTTTCTTATTGCTCAAGATTTAATGAAGATTTAAGTAAATGGGATGTTTCTAAAATTAAAAATATGCGGGAACTTTTTTATAGATGTTTTAATTTTGAGGGCTTAGGATTAGAAAATTGGGATACACAATCTCTTGAATCATTACATTATACATTTTATGACTGTTATAAGTTTAACGGTAAAATAGGAAATTGGAATACAAAAAAACTGAAAAATATCAGTCATACATTTGCTGAATGTACTGTATTCAATCAAGATTTAAATAATTGGGATGTTTCTAATGTTGAAAAATTAATGAATGTATTTTATAAATGTAAATCATTAAAAACTAAACCTGATTGGTATTGGAAATTAAAAAATAAATCCAAGAATTAATTCTTGGATTTTTTCATTTATAGTTTATTATATATTGCCATTACTTTATGATATGTTTGCATACCCGCTCGTGAATTACGTAATGCAGACAATCCTACAGCCCATAACCTGACAGCCAGACAGAAATCATGCTTAGGATTATAACGGTTTTGAATAATATTAAATATCTCGTGTGATTTTTTTCTGTTTAATCTGTCTGCATATGTATATTTATTATGACCTACTATTTTATTACATTCCCTTACAAGTACTTCTGAAATCTGTAAACACCCCCAATATTTACCATTTGACGATTTAACTGTTTCAATATGTTTACTTTCATGTTGTTCAATAGCCCAAATAAGTTTTTCCCAATTATTAGAATAATGTTGTGTTTGTGCATTAATAAATAATGGAATAAAACATAATAATAAAGTTAAAATAATTTTTTTCATAATTTATACTTGTTTTTTAAACATTTTACCATACAAAAATGCCGGATTATATTCTATTATAATATCATTGTTTTTAAATGAATTTTTATTGGATATATTTTTAATTACTTTAAATACACCCAATATCAAAATACATGAACTAGCACTACACTAAAGATGTAGTACTTTCCTGCTTCGCAACAAACTATTTTAAAATTTGCTAACCTAATGCTAAGACAGTCCCTTTTATACTTGTATGGTTGATTCCCAGCCTATCAAGTTTTAAATTTAGGTTATAATTTTATACTATTTGGTTTTACGTATAATAGTTTTAATATACAACCATATACCAATACTTCAAAGATCAAAATTTATTATAATAATATAGTTAATTAATTTAAATTATTCAAATAAAACAATTCATATTTTACACTAAAGATGTAAAATTTTTCTTGGTTTAATTTTTATAAAATAAATAAAATCATAAAAATAAATATTTAATAATTAATAACTACAAATATAAATATAATATAGAATTAATTTTAAATTTTTCAACCAAAACTACCGTTTTCTTGATTTTCTATAATATGTGTTGAACCGTCTTCATTAATAAAATATAATCTATTATTCTGATCAATATAATGCGGGTGGTTATGTATAAATACAGATGTTAGGAATTCAATATTATATGCATATACACGCCATAAATTTATCTTTTCATGAAATTCTCCCGTATATCCCTCAAATCCACCATAAGTCCATCCTTTATTACCCCAGAAAGGAAGCTCACACCAAACACTACCGTCATTTTCAACTCTACGACATTCTTGATGATCAGGATATTTAGGGTGATGTTCTTGATTATATTTCATGAATTTTTCATATACATGATCGTACCATTTGTGCTCATCCCATTCCAACTTATATTTATCATTTATAAATTTAATATATAAATATATAAATTGTGCCAAATGAGTATATGTTTTCCAATTTGTTACGAAAATACAACCCCAATACATATTATGGAATGATTTTTCACCTTCAAGATATTGCGGAAATGACTTCTCAAGATATTCGATCATATCATCCATAATACCGCATTTATCCATTGACCAGAAGAAACAGTGATTTTCTATATTAATATATTTAGTCCTGAAATTAAACCAATGTAATCCGTATTTTTTTATATGTATTTGTAATTCGTTTTGTGGATAATGACAATGAAAATATTGAATATAATTTTGGGCCAATAATTTTTGGGCCATAACATTCATATTTGTATTATATCTTCTTCTATAATGTTGAAATCCTATATAATGAGTTTCTAAATTATTAAGCCAAGGATATAACAGACAACACCCTTCTGATAAAAACCTATGCAGATGATTTAATGATTTACCTTCATAACCGACATTTGACGTATTGAATATTCTTGTTTCATAATTCTCATTACAAGGATATATTTCCAGCAATTTATCATCATGATAACTTAACCAGTTATTATAATCATAATTTAAAGATCCTCTAAAATCTCTATAATGATTACACTTATTTTTCATTGTCATTATTAAATTGTGTGAAACAACCATAATTTATATATATTATTTATATAAAAATATAGAAATTATATAACTGATAATTCTATTTTTATTTAAATAAATAATTTAATTTATATGAAATATACTCAAACAGTTAGTGTAGATGGTATAAATTTAGTATATGAAGATATGAATAGTCATGATGAACGAAAAGGATGGATTTGTCCTAAATGTGGGAGAGTTATTTCTCCAGAATTAAAAGTTTGTCCATATTGTTCAGCCCAATATACTACTGAAGGTGTTAAACCTGGTGAACAATTAATTTGTGACGCTAATTTATAAAAACGGAATTCTTAAGAATTCCGTTTTTCTGTTATTTTGGTACCTGTATATATTGTTACTATAAAGCTTATTAATGATATTGTCATATCAATCAATAATATTTTATTATAATCAATGAAAAAACCGAATATAAAACTTAATAAAAATATTATTGCGAATATTATGTGAATTATATATAACATATTTAATCTACCATATTTTTTCATATTTGCAATAAGCATATATTGTCATTAAAAAATATTCAACAACTATCAATGCTCCTATATAATATTGCCATGTATCTAACTGTATTGTTGACATCCACAAAAATGATACTAATGTCATAAATACACCACATATAAAAAATAATAAATCCATATTTATATTTTTAAAAAAATCTTTCATAATTATTTCCTGTTATATTTCTGTATATTATCTCTATCTAAATATTTATCTTTAACTCTTATCGCCAATCCATCTGAAGCAAAATTATATGTATCTGAAACTTCACGTAATGATTTATATTCATAATCATCCATATCGATATTGTCTTTTAAGTTTCTTGATACTTTTTTATTTTCATTCCTCATTTTTCTATTAGCTATCTGCTTATCATGTTTATCAGATTTTCCAGCTATCTTAACAAACACTTCTTCACTCTTTCTGTTATTATAAGATCTACTCATAATTATTTAATTATTTTTTTATTAATAATTTTCATTATATTCTGTTGTATTTCTTTTTAAATCATTAACTATATCTTTTTTATAATGACAATATATAAATGTTTCATTAGTGTTATCATTAGATCTTTTTGCATTATTAACATAATAATCATTATGAAGAGTATAACCATAATCATTATTATATACTAATATATTATAAAAAATATAATTGGCATAGTGCTGTTCATTTCTATCAGGTATTATAGCTTTTTTATGTTCAACATCTCCCGTATATTGAATATCTTTAAACATTAATTCCATAATATTATTTTTAAATTTATGTAATGCTGATATAGTTCCCATTAAAAAACTTAATTGGGCCCAATAATCCGGATTTTGTTTATATGCAATTTCATCAACATTAAATTTAGATCTTCTATCTATATCATGATAATATCCATCCCATTGTTCATGTGCACGTTTACTTATATATGGATTAGTTGTATAACATATATCATATTTACATAAATGATTATTATACAGATTTTCCCAATCTGATTTAGGTTTTTGAATTATATATGAATGTGCATCAAAATAAATAAAAAAATCATTTTCATCAATATTTAATATATTTGCTGCATCTACAATATAATTAAATTTAAACATTGTTATAAACGGATATATTAAATTACATATATGATAATATTTTATATCATCATATTCATCATGTAACAGATAACTTTTAAATCTTTCTGTTGAATCTTTATCTGAAATAATTATTAAATCTTTTTTATATCCAGGAAATAAATTATTCAAACTTAATATACGTTCAGTATTCCATAATTCATTATATATTCCTGTACATACAATAAAAACATATATTTTCTTCATAAATATAAAATAGAAAATTTAATAATTATTTTTATATAAATACAATTATTTTTTGATATGTCTTTTAAAATAGGAAAAAATAAAATGATAAAATATAAATATCATCCTATAACGAAAACAGCATTAAAAGAATGTATAGCTAATCATATTAATAATGATAAATGGGATTTGAATGATATAGATACATCTGAAATAACGGATATGTCATATTTATTTGGGGGATTATATAATAAATATGATATAGAAATAAATCATGATATTGATATATCATTATGGGATGTTTCTAATGTCACAGATATGGAAAATATGTTTGCATGGTGTGATAAAATGACAAATATAGATATTTCTAATTGGAATGTTGAAAATGTAAAAAATATGTTTGGTATGTTTTCATATTGTAGAAAATTAAAATCTGTAGGTGATTTAAGTAAATGGAATGTTTCCAAAGTACAATTTATGGATAAGATGTTTTTTAATTGTGGAAAATTAGAAAATATAGGGGATTTATCTAATTGGAAAACGACTAATTTAGAAGATACATCAGAAATGTTTTGTAAATGTTTTCATTTATATAATATAGGTAATCTTGATAATTGGGATATATCAAATATTGATAAAATGACTAATATGTTTAAAGAAACAATATCTTTAAAAGAAAATAAAATACCTATATGGTATAAAAAGTATTATATGATATAATTTAATCTAAGCTATTATATTTTTTATATTGTTCTACAAAAATTTTATTTTTTTCATTTAATGGATTATAATCAATATTATATTTTTTTAATAATTCAGGTATAGCTATTAATTTTTGAGGTGTTATTCTGTTCCATTGAAAAAATTGTCCGAATATATCATTATGAAATCTTTTAAAATAATCTCTATCTACAGTATTTGAAAATTTAGATATCCATTCTTCTAATGATTTTGTCCAATAATGATTTAATTCTAACTCATTAATGTCTATAATAAAATCTCTTATATATTTTGTACAAGTATGCGGACTATATAAATGAATTTCACCATTACGTACATGTTCGTGTTTAAGGTTTATAATCATTTTACCAAATCCGGGTTTTATCTTTACAGACATAACCGGTTGTTTTCTAGTAAATCTTTCTCTTACCGGTTTATAGGAATTATATATTTGATTATTATCATCATAAAACCGCATTTGTACCTGAATACTTGAATTATCCACTGGAAAATTTTTATCAAGACATTTTGTTATATTATTTATTTTATTGTTATTTATTGATAAAAATTCATCAGTATCTATAACACAGCAATAAGTGATTTGCGGAAAGAAATATAACAGTTCACGTAATAACTGGTTTTCTATTTTTTGCATAATTAATCCGTTATATTCTCTTTCATATTCACCTATCCAACCAGAAAATCCTTTCCCGTCTGAATAATCCATATATGATCGCATAGGATCTTTATCATCAGTTGCATAATCATAATATTTCACATAATCATATTTAGGAAGTCTGTTCATTTCTTCTATAGGTCCATTATATGCTATAAGAAACAAATCTATTCCTATACTTCTATGATACTCAATCCATTCTTCTAAATATTGCCAATCACCTTGTGTTACCGTTATTATCGCTGTTTTATTCATATATTAACTTCTATAGGAACGATATATTTATATTTTTCATTATCACATAGCTTTTTGATATCCTCTTCCGGCATTTTACCGTCAAACCAATCAGAAATTAATTTATATGCAGATTTAGTCAAACCGTATACATAATTTTTACCATAAGATCCGTAATCAAATATCAAACGACCTCTTTGTAAAATTATTTTTCGTTCATAATATCCATGATCACTTGATATTATATTAGTAATATTTTCATCAAAACATATCATATTAAATAATTTTACAGGTTTGTCTATAATATTCATTATCGGATATTTAACACTCATAAATCCATAATATGATTCATTTGAATTTAAATTATTCAAAAGTTCAACCACATATTTTCTTGGATCTTTATCTTCCCATATTGTTATATTTTCAGGTGTTAAATTATCTAAATCATTATAACCAATGTTTATCATTTTATTTTGCCTTATCTTAAATGATTCTTTTATATATTCTTTTATATTTTTCATTCTCTATTTATCGATATTATATATTTACCTGTTTTATCATTATATAGTTTTTTAAGACATTCTTTATAAAAATTATGGTTATTATTTATCAGATCAAATCCAGCTTTTGTCAATCCATAAATATATATAGTATCTTCATATAAATATCTCATTTCAATATGTCCATGCCCCACGGCTATTTTATTACATCTTCTCCACCCTTTCATAATTTCTTCTAAACTTTCATTTATAAAAAAATCATTTTTCCAGTCAAATGAATCAAAAACATTTTTATACATAAGATCCATTAATGGCATTCTAATAGCTATAAATCCACCATAATTATCATTATCTATTTTTTCAATAAATTTCAAACAAATATTTTCCATATGACCATATTTACCCTTTCTGTTTTCTTCTTCATCCCAGCACATCATAAATTTTTCATCATTTAAATTATCTAAATCAACAGTAGTTTTATTTTGACTGATTTTAAATGATTCTTTTATATATTCTTTTATATTTTTCATTTTTGACTTTTTCGTATACCTATATGCCATTTCCCGCAAATCTTACATAAATAGGCAGTATATTTATACATTTTATATTTTTTTATCCAACTTAAAGCTTCTTCCTCTGAATTAAATTTTTTCTTTGGTTTCCACTCTCCGTTTTTTCGGCAATAATGTTCACGTTTTATAATACGCTTATTACAATCTGATCTGATAGTATGTTTTATATTCAATTAAAACAGACTTATATATTTATTATAATTTACCATTTAAATAAACCGTAATTAAGGGATACACCTACAGAAAATGACGGTTTCTTCTGAATAGGATCATAACCGAAATTCACAGACGGACCCAGGCTCCATTTTTTCTGTTTTGTTACCGGTACCTGAAAACCTGTCAATTCATTATATTTTACATATGGATTTTCAGATCTTATATAAATATTATTCTTATCATCCATCGCCAATGTATAGTCAAAGTTAATCTGTTCTTTGGTTATATCTACACTCAAAGTATCTTCTTGATATGATACATTTCCTTCAAGTTCCCTATATTCATCATTAAATGCGAAGTCTTTTGAGAATCCTTGTGCTATAGTATCATGAGATATAACATAAGCAGTATCTTGCGGGGGCATTTCAATAGTACCTCCGACATAATAAGCATTTGTTACATCTCCTTTGGTTTTTAATGATTTTACTTTATCATACAGTTTTTCATTCAGAAGTTTCATATCTTTCAATTCACCTTCAAATGCCCGTATAGTAGCTACTAAATTATCATCAGCATCATGATAATAATGTATAGTATCTTTAATAGCTATTATATTGTTTTCATATTTATGTTTTTCCTTGACACATGATTTGACAGCTGTAAATAATAACCCTGCCATCACTAATATAATACAAACATATATAATATCTTTAATATATGTTTTTATCCAATTAAAAATCTTAGTTAACATATTATATTTTAATTTATTTTATTTTTACAGATTTTAAAATCTATATATAAATATTTATTTATATAAATGTTTATTTATATAAAAATAATTCATATTTTTAATTGATATGACAAAATATAAAAACAATATAAAGAATTTCAAACCTAGAAAAAACAGCAAATATCATCAAGGATATGTGCCGCAACAATTATGTACTAAATTATTTACAACTACAAAAAACGAACCTATAATATATAGATCAGGTCTTGAACTTCAATTTATAGAATTTTGTGAAAATAATCCCAAAGTAAAAAAATGGGCGTCTGAACCGTTATCTATAAAATATTTCAGCAGACTAGATGATAAAGAATGTAATTATTATCCTGATTATGTTATAGAGACGTCAGACGGTAATCATATAATTGTAGAAATAAAGCCATATGAACAAACAATAAAACCAGATGCTAATGATTCTAAATGGCTGAAAGAACAATGGATAAAGAATACTGATAAATGGCATGCAGCTACAGATTTTGCACATAATCATAATGCTAAATTTATTATAATTACTGAAAATTTTTTTAGATAAATACTGAATTTTTTTATAAAAATTCTATATAATATATGTAAGGTTAATAATTAAAATTTAGTCATTATGAAAAATTTAAAAAACATTTTCAAGATTTCTTTGCTAGTTCTGACTATTTTGTCTTGTCTCTTATATGTTTGTCATGTACATTATTTAGGTATTGGTGAGTTTCTCTGGTTATGTATTTGTTGTTTTCTCGGTTGGCTTTGTTCAAAAACTAATTGGAGAAACATTTCAGAAAAATTCAATAAATTTCTTGATGAAGATTAAATAAAAATCATATAGAGAGTATTAATATTAGTATTAACGGCAGGTAGACATAAAGCAGTGTCTGCCTGTCATTTTATAAATGTAAAAATTATTATTATATAAATTAATTATTTTTTATAGATGAAACAGATTAATAATTATATTAATGAAAATACTGATATAAATGAAGGTCTTTTAACTTTTTTAAAAAATGTTTTTAAGAAAATATCTAATTGGTTTTCAGATAAAAATGATGACTTTGATGATGATTATTGGAAACGTAGATATTTTGATGATGACAGATACTTAAAAAATGATAAATTATCTAAAAAAAGAAGAGAAGAAATAAATGCATTAAAAAATAAATATGTGGAAATAATAAAAAGTCATTTATCAACAGATAAACATAATCGTAAAATAGTAACGACTACTGTATATGCTGCGAATTTTGATCAGTTAAAAGTTTTAGTAGATACAGCTTTATATTTAAATATTCAAGATCTCAATTTTATTAGTTTTAAAAATATTGATGATATGGAAGGTTTATTTGACAGTCGAAAAGAACCTTGGATAGATATTAGTGATTGGGATATGTCAAAAGTAAGATATGTCGGAGGTATGTTTAAAAATTGTAAACAATTATCATATATCGGTGAAATAACCGATTGGGATATTGATAATATAAAAGATTTAGATGAAATGTTTGATAATTGTCCTAAAATGAACCGTTCAGAAGATTATCAGGATTTATTGGACGAATGGGATGAATCATATCGAAAATCATCAAGACGTAATAAAAGAAAAAGACATAGTGATTATGACGATGATGATTATGATGGTTAATATATAGAATCCGGAATTAATTCCGGATTTTTTTGTAAATATCAATTTAAAATTCTATATTTATATAATATATAATAAAATATTAATGAATTCAAAAATATATATTCAGACACATAGTGATAAGATAAAATTTTATCATAATGAAAAAGATGAAAAAAACGGAAAAAATATAAATATAAATAATTTATCAAATAATTATATTATATATAATGTCAATGATAATCATGATGATTATATTAATATAGATAAATATAATTTATTTTTCTGTGAGTATTGTTCTATGTATACTGTCTGGAAAAATAAAATACAGTCGGATATTGTTTCATTTTGTCATTATAGAAGAGTTATTCCAGAAGAATTTATATATAAGAATTTAATTTTTTTAAATAATGACGGTATATTATTTTATTACTTACATTATATTAAAGCACAACGATTAATTGATTTTTATAGATTTAATATTGATGAAAATATAAGTAAATTTAATCTGGCAAAAAAACATATGTATTTTATGATACATTTACATCCGTTAAATCTTCCAGATTTTTTTGTAAATGATACATTAGAATATATTGATAATGTTTATAAACAATATTTTAAAAGTTATATTATAAATTTTGATATAAATAAATATTATAATGAAAATAAATTTATATTATATCCGAACCGATCTATATTTTCATGTAATTGGAATACATTTAATAAACTTATGAATTATTTAGACAATTATTTTAAATTTATTTTTAATAAATATAATATTGATATAAATAATAAAAAACAAGTTAAAGAATGGTATCTGAATAATATAATTAAACATTTACAAGAAAATACTGATTATCGAAGACGTCAATATACAGATTTATATAAATATAATTATATATTTTCAAAAGCACATGCATATGGATATGATATGGGATGTTATTCTTGGAGACAATTTTCTTATATTGTTGAAATATTAATAGGTATGTTTATATTATTTAATAACAATAAACATATAGCATTAGGAAATGTAAATTTACAAAAGATTTAATATGCCAATAATTAGAAAACCTGAACGTGTAACTATCGGAAGCTTGATGCAAGCAAAAAGCAGGCTTAAAGATATAACAACAAGAACATATACTGATGAAGAAATAAAGTATTATGATCTTAATGAATCTATAAATAATCACCCTCTTGCACGTAAACCTACTAACATTAGGTCTAAATTGGCATATGCCCAGATATTAAAGAATCTTAAACCTACAACAAAATATCTACTACCTGGTCAACCTGTAATTTTTCATTATTCAGAACCCAAATATAAAGAAGAACTTGAATATTATGACGCTTCACCATTTACTATTTTTTGCGGTATTATACGAACAAAAGAAAATGTAATTAGAGAAGTAGGAATAAATATACATTATTATCCGCCATTTACAAGATATAAAGTTATTAGCGCTATATATGATCATTTTAAGCCATGGTTTGATAAAAACTTTAATGATATAACCGGTAAACCTAACACATGGATTTCTTATGATGCATTAAAGGGATTAGTTCATCGTAGTGCTAAATTAGGATTTGGCGTTAAAATGTATATTCCTACATTACGAGGAGAAAGTTATGTAGTACCGACTAGATTATTGTCAACAGCATGTTTTACTGAAGGACACTTTAATAAAGCTACATTACAGAATATTTTTCACTTTTGGCGACAATTTTAATATATGAAAAAATTTTGCATAATCATACCTGTATATAAAGAATCACTTGACTGTATTGAAAAAATATCATTAAACCGTTTATATACAGTAATAGGTAAAAAGAATTATCATGTATATCTTTTAAAACCTAAAGAACTGGATATATCTGAATATAAAAAGATATATCCTGATTTATTAGAATTAAATATAAATGATTCTAACTATTTTAAAAATACATATACATATTCTCAATTATTAATAACTCCTAATATATATAAAATATTAACGGATAAATATTTATATATGTATATTTATCAGTTAGACTGTTATTTGTTTTATGATAATTTGGAGAAATGGTGTGATATGCGATACGATTATATAGGAGCTCCAATATTTTCGGAAAAATGCGGATGGAATTTAAAAACAGAAAATAATAAGAATATACCTAAAGTTGGTAATGGCGGATTCAGTTTAAGACGAATATTTGTATTTTATCATTTGTGTTCTGTTATATATGATTATATCCCTGCAAGTATTATAGAATCACAAATCAGTGAAGATATATTTTTTTGTGATGTAGTACCGATGTATTATAATATATTACAAATACCTGATTGGAATATAGCTACATATTTTTCTTGGGATATGTCTCCGGATATACCTTATGACAGATATAATATAATTAATTTTCCAATGGCTGCTCATGCTATAGGTAAGAATATAAGGTTTTATAAATATTATATAGATGAATTTAAAAATAATGATATTATAGAATATTGTGAAAATAAATATAAAGATTTTTTTCAACTGTATTATACGGATAATTGGAGATCTACAATATATGTAAATAAGAATAATAAGATAGATACAAATTATTAATAATTTAAAAATCATTATTTTTAAGTATATAAATAAAATGTAAAATAATATAATGAAAAAATTCACTAAATTGTTTGAAACATACGGAAATCCTGGTAATGCATTAGCAAAAACAGGAGTATCAAATCATTACACACCTGTTGATAATATATTGACAAATATCCGTAATTTATTCTGTGTTCAATTAAGTATCGTCGCTGAAAGGGGTGAAGATAATGTATCAATAAAACTGACTAGCTCAAGATTTACTTCTGAACAAGCAATGCAACAATTATTATATACAAATTTATATAATGACGTTTCTAATACAGCTAATATATATTCATACATTACATCACAAGGTTTGACTAAATTTACCGCCGTCAATCTTGGTGTATTTTGGATAGCATATTTTTCACCTGAAGATATTAAGACCGCAGAAGATCCTAAATCTATGGCAGCTAATGCTAAAAGTTGTAAAGATAAATGTTGTGGAGATTGTGGATGTGATTGTTGTTCCGATACATGTCCTTGTCCTTGTGAAGCATTAGAATCTGTTTATGATGAATTTGAATTGGGAAATATGATTACAGAAGATGATGCTGAAGAAGAAATGAAAGATATTACTTTAGAAAAAATAATGGAACTTATTGATTCCAAAGATAAAGTAAAAGCAGCCAAACAACTTGAAATATTAGTAGCTCAACAGATTAATCTTCCACGCGAATATTATTTTGCAGGTATTAAATTCAAAAACAATGATGAAGCTATAGCATTACGTTGGAAATATACTAAAAAACTCCCTACTGGTAATACAAGTGAAAACACCAGATCAATTATGCATATTTTTGGTAAAGGTGATAAAGCAATATGGGTTCAGGATTTTGATAAAGACTCTATTGTCAAATTACCAGCAGACGTTAAAAAACTTATTGAATCAGTTCTTGAATTACTTGAAGCAGAGAAAACAAGTGATCCCGCAGTATATAAATTAACAGGAGAAAAGAAAGAACGAGAAGATAAAAAAGACGATAATAAAGACGATAAAGACAAAGATGAAAGTAAAGATAAAGAAAACAAAGACAATAAAGATAATGAATCCGATGACGAAGATGATAAATCACGTGGAGATGATTCAGATGATTTATTAGGATAAAAATATAATATTAATATGATGAAATCTTTAATTGATTATATAATAAATGAAGATATGAGTTTAAAACATTCTTCACATACATTAAACGATTATTTAGATGATAAAGATTTTAAAACGCTTGCAGACAGACTGGTTGAATATTTTTTAGATCATCAATATGGTATAGAAGATTTAGAAGATCCAGAATATCGGGAAGATATGAATAATGAAGCAGCTGATTTTGTCCGTGATTTCATCGCTGATGAAGCTGTTTGTAATTTCGGTTATAAATACGGTAAATTAACGGGTTCTGGATTTGACCTGGTAGGTGAACAATTAGTTGATTATATTGAACAACATTTTAAATCTAAATTCAAATAATTATGAAAACTTTACCTGATTTTATTAAAGAATCATTTAAAATAAGTAAGAATAAGATGGTTCATTATAATTATTTTCCTGAAACAAAAGAGGAACTTCGGGAAATAATTATGGATCGTGTTAAAGCTAATCCTAATGAAGATATAATAGATTTAAACGATATTGATGTGTCAAAAATAACTGATATGTCAAAATTATTTTATGGTTTAGATCATCATAATATTGATATATCTGGATGGGATGTATCTAATGTTAAAGATATGCTATTTATGTTTTATAATGGTTGGGATTTTAGTTGTGATATATCAAATTGGAATGTAAAAAATGTTGAAGATATGGGGTATATGTTTTATAATTGTGAAAAATTTAATTGTGATTTAAGTAAATGGGACGTATCCAATGTTAAAGATATGGGTTGGATGTTTGACGGATGTGGAAATTATAAAGGTAAAGGATTAGAAAATTGGAATGTATCTAATGTTGATAATATGGGAGGGATGTTTGGACATTGTAAAAAACTTAATTGTGATTTAAGTAATTGGAATGTATCTAATGTAACAAATATGGCGAATATGTTTGAATATTGTAATGAATTTAAAGGTAAAGGATTGGAAAAATGGAATGTATCTAATGTTGAAAATATGAGATTTATGTTCTATATGTGTAGTAAGTTAAATTCAGATATATCTAAATGGGATATCTCAAATGTTAAAGATGTATATAAGATGTTCCAATATTGTGAAGAGTTTGAATATGATTTATCAGATTGGAAACTAAATGTACCTGAAAAAAATATGGCAAATATGTTTGGTTATTGTTATAAAATGCAAGATTTAAAAAGCTGGCCAAAATGGTATGATGTTGGTGATGATTTGCATTTATTATAAAGATAATATATAGAAGATAATAATATGAAAGATTTAAAAGATTATATTAATGAACAACTTAAAGATGTTATAGTCAAAGTCGGTGATTACTGGAGAATTAAAGGTCATGCCGGCAAAGGTACCAATACTCCTAAACGTGGATATTGGAAAGCTAAATATGAAACACGGGAAAAGGCTGAAAATGCGTTGAAAGCATATTTTGCTAATAGACATTAATGAAAATTTATGAAAACAAAAATATGAAATTATGTAAATTGAGAAAAAAACTTTGCAATTGGTTGTTACCGAGCAATTTAAAAATTGTTAATAAAAAAGAGGTAACAGTTAGTGAATATATGGATGAACATGTTAAAACTGTTAATCAATTACAAGATATATTCACAAAAGAATTCTTAGAAAGCCTTATTGAAAAATATCCTAAAGAAGACCAACCCACTATTATTGAATCTGAAGGAAAATTAAAATTCACAGATGATACTGGAAAATCTTCACAAATAAAAGTACCATTATTAACAATTATTCCTATACCACAAATATTAAAAGACAATATAAATTTGGATAAATATTATAAAGATAATTTTGGTGAATCTAAAAATCCCCCTAAAAGCCTTGAAGATATTATAGGTGTACAAGTTAAAGTTCCAGCATTAAATATTACACCGGTTCCAGGAATAAATAAAGATGTATTAAAAGATGCAGATTTAAATTTTAAGGATATTAAAAAATAAATAATATATACTTGAAATATATACTAAAAGATCTATATTTAATTATAGATCTTTTTCATTTATTATTTTTAAATAATAATATTTAAATTAATATGATAAGACTTAAGGAATATATTTTAGAAAAAAATCTTAATATAATTGATATTTTTGAAGGTACAGGCGGTTTTAATAAATATTTTGAAAATCCAGATGATGCAATTGAATATTTAAAACCGACAAAAATGTGGAAAAAGTATAATTTATCAGAAGAAATAATTAAAGAATTATATAATAAATCTAATAATGAAATTCCGTTTACTATAAATGAATATAGTAGTGAAATAAAAATAAGACGTTTTTTTCAAAATACAAATTTATTAGATAATATCGGACAATTTAATAAAGCACAAAATCAGTTTAGAATTAATGGTGCCTCTACAGTATTAAAGGTTGGTGACGGTTGTTTTTCATTAAGATCTAAAGCCGGTGTTAATACAGAACCCCAAGAATTATTATTTTGTGATATGATAAATAATAATGGTAATGTTGATTTTGATTTATTGTTAAAAAATTATAAATTAGATAAATCTTTTAGTTATTCAGCGACAAAACAATATGAAAGAATAAAACAATATATTGGTAATATATCTAATTATATTGCATTCAGACCGGCCAATGAAAAATCAGCATTAAATAATAAATTAAATAAAATTTATTCAAATAAAAAAGTATTTCATGGTTCTCAAATATCATATATAACTCCTGCTGATGTTTATATATATGATAAAACTAAAGTAAATGAAATAAATAAAATTTTTGATGACTTATTAGAAAGTTTTTCTAAAGCCAATAATGAAACTGATTATGATGTTATGTTTATTGATTGTAAACAAAAATTTATTACATTATTTGAAGAAAAAATATTTATTCCTATATCATTAAAAAAAATAATAAGTGGTGACGGTCATGAACCAGAACAATTAAATATTAATGAATATCATGTAAATATTGATCAAAATAATTATGAACTTAGAATAACTGATTCTGGATTTATAGGGAATTTTTACACAGATAATGATGAAAATATAAAATTTAATTTTAGATCAAATCAAAAAACTATTTATCCGTTAACGTTTGAATTTAATAAAAGAGGAGATGGGGGAGCTGTAGGTAAATTTAAAAAATTTGTTGAAAATTATATAGAGTTAAGTACTGAAGACTGTGATTTACCAACAGTTGATCAATATTATTCTGATTATAAAGAAAATAAAAATTTTCATCTTAAAAAATTTTATTCAGATAAAATACAAATAGCTAAACAATTAAAGAATTTTAAAGATCCACAATATGATGATAAAAAATTAGAAAAAATTGAATCCGATGATAAATCATCATATATTTTAATTGTTTGTTTATTATTTATCGAATTCTTATATAAATTATATAATATTAGAAAAGATAAAACAGTTAATGAATTTTTTATATTTATTGAAGATTGTTATTTAGCATCTAAAAAAATTACAAAATATTCATTACCATATTTATTAATTAAATGATTATGAAAAAACTTAATATAACAATAGGAAGATTCATGCCAATGACCCAGGGGCACATCAATATGATTAATGAAGGAGATGCATCATGTATTGTGTATAGAATTAACTCATCAAATAAAGAGATATTACGAACAAGATATGGAATTAAAATCGGCAGTAAATCATACACAAATGACTGTGTGAATAATGTCATTAAGTTTATTGATACTCCTGAAGGTGATTTAACTGAACAAGAAAAGGAATTATTGAAGAGACCATTTACTAATGAGTTAATTGATAAAGAACTTGATATTGTTAAAAAGTCAAATAAGAATATAATAGATGTTGTTCCTGTAGTTAATGTTTATGATGCATTAGGTAAATATAACAAATTCATAACTGAACATTCTAATAAATATGAAGTCGGTGATTGGATGTGCGGAGATGACCGCAAAGAATCATATGAGAAGAATGTTGAAGAATTAGGTAAATATAAAGATTTGGAATATGAGTTCAGATCTGGAAAAACATTACCTAATATTTTAATAGGAAAATTGAAAGTAAATACAGGTAAAGGTAGAACTAAAGGTGTATCTGGTACGGCTGTTCGTAAAGCTTTACTAAATAAAGATAAAGCAGGATTTGAGAAGATAATGCCTAAAGGTGTTGGTATTATGTTTGACGATTTTGTTGATGCATTTAATAACTTTAAAGAACAATTACAAAATATAATTAAAGAACATAAAATGATGACACTTAAAGAATTTATATTAGAATCTAAAATAAAACAAATAAATGAAAAACTATCATTTGGTGATAAAATTGAATATTTTATATTTACAAAAATTTTTAAGCAAGACTGGGTAACTCAAGCACAATATATTAAAAGAGTAAAGAAAGTAGTTGAAGAAAATTCAGACAATAAAGTCAGTATAATATTGAAGAAATACAAAGATATTAAAAAGGATTTTTCTAATTGTTTGAATAAAGATGAAGAACTTTCATCTCATGATTGGGGTACTTTCAGTATCGAAAAGGGTATTAAAGAGGCTCATTGGTGGAATGATATCAAACTTGAAGATAATTTCCCATTCTTGTGTTATTATAATAGAAATGATAAAGACAAATATGTTTTAGAGCCAGATTCATTGTGGTTCCTTAAGCAAAAGAATGCAAAAGGAAATCGAGAATTAATGGGTGGACTTTCATTAGATACTGAAAATGAACATTCATTTGGATGGCTCATTAAGAATTATCGTATACCACAAGCTTTAGATTATACAAAATGGGAAGAAGAAAGAAATAAGAAGAATGCAGAATTTAAGAAAAAAGAACAAGAAAGTATTAAAGCATCAATAAAGCGTATGGAAGATGAATTAAATAAACTTAAAGAATTAGTAAAAAATGAAGACAATTAAAGAATATATAATACAAGAATCTTTAAAAGAAAAGGTGAAAGGTTGGATCGAAAAATTCAAGAAACAAGTTGAGCCTAAAAAGATATTTACAGAAGTAGACTTAGAAGAATTTAAGGATAAAACAGTAACTGAAGAAGATGTAGATAAGATAATTGAAATTCGTGAAAAGATAGACAAAAACCATTATTTGTTTACTAATAAAAAGATTAATGAAAATTATAACATATTAAATAAACTATCTTATAAGCAGGCTATTCTTGATTATGCTTATCTTAATTTTGAAAACAGACTAAACGAAGATAAATTTGGTGAAAGACATTGTGAACTTGCATTTAGAAAAGCATGTGAAGATAATGATGAACATCCATCAAATGTATCTGCGGGATATTATGCATTACCAGTATTAGGTCGTTATAGTTATGGCTGGTCTTGTGCTGAAAATCTTAATCTTAAATGTGAAAAAGAAATAAAAGTAAATTTTAAATTATGAAATCATTAAATGAATATATAAATGAATCAGAATATGATTCATCCAATTTAGAAGACATTAAGAAACAACTTCTTAAAATGGATAAAGGAGATAGAATACATGCTTTATGGGGTGTTCGTGAAAAATTGACTGATGTAACTCAAAAGGACAGGATGGTTGATTACGTTATTTCTATAGATAAAGAAAAAGATGATAAATATGTTATTTGTAGTGATATTTGGTTTCCGGGTCATGATTTGTTCTGGGATGCTTTAAGAGAATCTGGTGTAGAA